>Ga0209480_10001229_pt1 | contig 18954 bp, 20 predicted proteins | sample JI61114C2DNA_FD_187501 | JGI IMG/M metagenome (GOLD analysis project Ga0209480, IMG submission 187501) | Wastewater effluent complex algal communities from Wisconsin, to seasonally profile nutrient transformation and Carbon sequestration -... | ecosystem: Engineered > WWTP > Effluent > Algae... | reverse complement strand
ATAGTGGCTCGCTGGTGCCCGATGAAATTACCATCAGCATGCTAAAGGAGGAGTTAGATAAAAATCCACAGGCAAAAGGATTTTTATTTGATGGCTTCCCGCGCACAGTGCCACAAGCTGAAGCATTGGATGCGTTTATGAAAACCAACAATACAGCTATTCATTTTGTGATTGCATTGGATGTTACCGAAGCGGAAGTGCGCACGCGCATTGCTAAGCGAAGAACAACCGAGAGCCGTGTGGATGATGAAGAAGAAAAATTAAACAAACGCATTACCGAATACTTTACTAAAACCATTCACGTGTTGCCTTACTACGAAAGCATGGGTCGGTTAAATACGGTGCATGGCATTGGTGCGGTAGATACAATTTTTGAAAATATCTGTGAGGTGCTTGATAAATAGTCGATAGTAATTTAGTCCATAGTCAATAGCAAAAAAGCTACCGACCATTCATAAATAGTCATTCGTAAATCATAAATTATAATTCCCCTTGTCTTCCCCCAACTTCATTGATTATGTAAAGTTCAACTCGCGCTCAGGTAATGGGGGTGCAGGGTGTCGTCATTTTCATAAGGAAAAATTTATTGACAAAGGTGGCCCCGATGGTGGCGATGGTGGCCGTGGTGGCCACGTAATTTTGCGCGGCAATGCACAACAATGGACGTTGCTTCATTTAAAATTCAGAAAGCATGTATTTGCTGAGAATGGTAAACCGGGAGAATCTCAAAATTGCACAGGGGCTTTTGGTAAAGATGTTATTTTAGATGTACCTCTTGGAACCGTTGCCCGCAATGCGGAAACCAATGAGATAGTTTGCGAAATCAATGACGATGGTCAGGAAATAATTTTATCGCCAGGCGGCCGCGGTGGAAAAGGCAATTGGTTTTTTGCAACCCCTACTAATCAGGCCCCGCAGCATGCACAACCCGGAGAACCTGGGCGCGATGAATGGATTATTCTCGAGCTTAAACTTTTGGCCGATGTAGGGTTAGTTGGGTTTCCCAACGCAGGCAAATCAACATTACTTTCTGTTGTGTCTGCTGCCAAACCAAAAATTGCCGACTACGCTTTTACTACGCTTACCCCAAACCTTGGTGTTGTTAAGTATCGCGATGACCGCTCGTTTGTAATGGCCGATATTCCTGGAATTATTGAAGGCGCAGCCGAAGGCAAAGGCTTAGGCATTCGCTTCCTCAAACACATCGAACGAAATTCTTTACTTCTCTTTTTAATTCCTGCTGACTCAAAAGATATTTCCAAAGAGTTCGACATTCTGATCAATGAGTTGCGTAAATACAATCCTGAACTTTTAGATAAAAAAAGAATTCTGGCGATTACAAAAAGTGATATGCTTGATGATGAGTTGAAGGAAGCACTTCAGCAAGAACTTCCAAAAGGTATTCCTGCTGTGTTTATTTCTTCAATAGCCAATCAGGGAATTATGGAGTTGAAAGATCTTATCTGGAAGTCGTTGCATTAAGCCATTAAAATTTCATAAGGAATTCCAAGTTCTTCATGAAGGGTTTTTATTATCTTCTTTGAAAGTTCTCGTCTACCACTAAGAAAAGATGAAACCGTTGCTTTGCTTCCATTAAAATATTTTACCAGATCCTTTTGATTTAAACCCTGTTCTTCCATAAGATATTGAATCGCTTTTATTGGATCAGGGGCTTCGATTGGATAGTGGATGTTTTCATAAGATTCTACTAATGTGGATACAATATCTAACTCATCAAACTGATCAGTTCCTTCTTTTGGATCTAATGAGATTAGTTCATCAATCCTTTTCATAGCTGCATGATAGTCTTTTTCAGATCGAATTGGTTTAATTTTCATACTGCTTTCTTTAAATTGTTTTTGCGTCAATCTTGTCATATTGTTGATGCGTGCCTACAAATCGAATAAAAATCTTTTGAAACTTAAAAACTGTATAGACTACTATTCGATATTTGTTTCCTTTTATATTGAATACTAATCGATTATCCCCGACTATACTCACCGTTGCAAAATCTTTTTTTACTTCATGGGAATTAGTCCAGTTAGTCTTTTCGACAATCTTATACCAGACCTTAAGAGGCACCTCTGCATCCTCATGTTTTTCCCAAAAAAGTCTTAACGTACTTTTTGCTATGATTCTCATTTGTTTGAAGATCAAAGTTACACATAGTTTACAAAATGTAAACTATTTGCCGCCATCTTGTCAAGATTCAACTATTGGCAAAATTCTTGTCATTTTCGCATCGCATTAAAAGACAATCATGGAAAATAAGGCACACCCTGAAAAAGAACTTGAAAAATTGGATGATTTAACATCTGAGACAACCGAAGCAAAATCAAACGAGCCAACTGCGGATCAGCCTATCGATCCTATCAAGAAGATTCAGGACGAATTGGCAGAGGCCAAAGATAAGTATGTGCGCCTTTATGCCGAGTTTGATAATTACAGACGCAGGTCTGCAAAAGAAAAATTGGAAATGATTCAATCTGCCAATGAGCAATTGTTAACTGCCTTACTTCCTGTGTTGGATGATTTTGAGCGCGGAGAAAAGACCTTCAAAGATAAAAACGATAAAGAAGCGGAAGGATTTTTTCTGATCCAGAATAAGTTTAGGAAAACACTTGAACAATACGATGTTAAAGTTATGGAAACAGTTCAAGGAAAAGATTTCAATCCTGATTTTCATGAGGCCATCACACAAGTGCCCGCTCCATCGGAAAAACTGAAAGGAAAAATTATGGATGTGGTGGAGAAGGGATATTTGCTCAACGACAAAGTTATACGCTTCGCAAAAGTTGTTGTTGGGAGTTAAATGCTGACCAAGCTTCATCAACACTGGGAAACTAAACATGATAATTAATTCGAACTTCGAGCTAAGCCTCGAAATTCGAACATCTAACCTCAAGCTTCAATGACCAAGAGAGACTATTACGAAATACTGGGTGTAAGCAAAAGCGCAACGCAGGAAGAAATAAAAAAAGCCTACCGCAAGGTTGCTATTCAATTTCACCCCGATAAAAATCAAGGGGATAAAGCTGCTGAAGAAAAATTTAAAGAAGCTGCCGAAGCCTATGAGATTTTAAGCCATACAGAGAAGCGCACACAATATGATCGCTTTGGTCATTCAAGACCCGGTGCCGGTGGGTTCCGTGGTCAGGATATGAACATGGAAGATATCTTCAGTCAGTTCGGAGATATTTTTGGTGGTGGTGGCGGCAGCCCATTCGATAGTTTTTTTGGTGGCGGTGGTGGCGGAAGAACCCGTCAGCGCAAAGGCTCCAACCTAAGAATCAAACTCAAACTTTCGTTGGAAGAAATTGCCAACGGCATTGAGAAAAAAATAAAAGTAAACCGCCTGGTGCGAGCCGAGGGAGTTACGTTTAAAAATTGCCAAACCTGCGGTGGCACTGGCCAACTAAGAAAAGTGGTAAACACCATGTTGGGTCAAATGGTATCCACTACAACATGCTCTGCGTGTAATGGTGCCGGACAATTAATTGACAAACGCCCTGCTGGAGTAGATAACTCAGGTCTTGTGTCAAAAGAAGACATGATCACCGTAAAAATTCCTGCTGGCGTAAGTGAAGGCATGCAACTTTCTATGTCGGGTAAAGGCAACGAAGCCCCGGGTGGTGGTGTGCCTGGCGACTTGTTAATTTTAATTGAAGAAGTTGAAGACAAGGAGTTAAAGCGCGATGGAAATAATTTAGTTTACGACCTACACATCAGTTTTATTGATGCAGCCCTCGGCACCCAAGTTGATGTTCCATCCATTGGCGGTAAAGCGCGCATTAAAATAGAGCCTGGTACACAGAGTGGAAAAATCTTACGACTTCGCGGAAAGGGATTGAAAGATATTAATGGCTATAGTGCCGGTGATCAACTCATCTATATTAATGTGTGGACACCAAGAAAATTAACCAGCGAAGAAAAGGCAAAGCTTGAAAGTCTCAAGTCTGCTCCCAACTTCCAACCACAGCCTGATGCTGGCGAAAAAGGTTTTTTTGAGCGTATGAAGGAATATTTCGGGTAATCGAAAGTTTTCATTGCGATTTTATAACCCAAATTGAGTTAACCCGTATAAAGCCTTTACGGGTTATTTTTTTGTTACCGAACCGGGCTCGGTTTGTTGCAAAATGATACTCATTCTTACATAACAGTAACATTAACCTAACTAACGCGTAATAACGGGCATGGTGAGATTGATTGTTTTGGCTTTATTGGGTAGTAGTGTGGCCGTGGGGGTAAGCGGGCAAATCAAAAAGCAGTTTTCGGTTGAGAAAACTGAGTCTTGCAATCTTGTTGAGTTGAAGTTAAGCGCTAAAACAGGCAATTGCTTTATTCGCCCCAGCAAGAACGAGGATATCCTTAATATTTATAGCAATCAAGATTTTAACGAATATGCCCATTCATTCAGCAATGAATTGAAAGGCTCTACCTGTAAAGTAAACCTTTCGTTAGAGCAAGACGCTGAGCATGGAGTAAGCCAAAAAATATCGTACCGCGTTTTTGGCTCTGATGAACGACCCTCAGACAAATTCTGGAAAGTTTACTTAACAGAAACCACTCCCTACTCTCTTGAACTCTCCTATGGATTAGGCAATGCAAATGTTGATCTATCGGGTCTATCTATACAAAAATTGAAAATCTACACCGGCAGTGCCGATGTAAACATCAGCTATAGTGGAGTTGGTAATAAAATAGACATGGACACCTTTCGAGTGAAGGTAGATATGGGCTCGCTTACTGCGCGACAACTTAACCTGGCTCGTTCCAAAGTAGTAGTAGCCGATGTGGGTTTCGGCAATATGTTTTTGGATTTCAGTGATAAGCCAACCGTAAATAATCATGTAATTGGTAGCGTAGGTGCTGGCAATCTAGTCATTCAACTTCCTGCCGATGAAGTGCCCGTAATTGTAACCATCAACGATTCGTGGTTATGCAGTCTCAATCTATCCCGCACGTTAAAAAAGATTGCGCCTAACAAATATGCAAACGAGGCATATGCTAAAAACAGCAAGAATGCATTAGTGTTCGATCTGGATGTTTCGATGGGGAAAATCGTTTTTAAGTAAATCTCATTTAAAGGTTCTAAACCTTTATTTCTCAGAAGACCAAGGTTGAAAACCTTTTGCGAGAATTTCTGGTTCGCTGTAATTCTATCCTTATTTTTGATACTAATTGTTTACAATAAACTCTTTGCCAGTGAATGCACTCGTTACAAAAAATGTTACCAAGCAATACACGAATCACAAGGCTCTTGATTCGGTAAGCATCACCATTCCTGAAAAATCTATTTATGGATTGCTTGGTCCTAACGGAGCAGGCAAGACAACACTTATCCGCATCATCAATCAGATTATTAATGCTGACGAGGGTACCATTGAAATTTTTGGAGAGAAATTGCAAGACAAGCATGTGGGCATGATCGGCTATTTGCCGGAAGAGCGCGGTTTGTATAAAAAAATGAAAGTAGGCGAACAACTCCTTTACTTCGCTCAATTAAAAGGAATGAGCCGCAAGCAAGCTTTGGATCGAATTAAAGTTTGGCTTGAAAAATTTGAAATTAAAGATTGGTGGCATAAGAAGGTTGAAGATCTTTCAAAAGGAATGGCGCAAAAAGTGCAGTTCATCAGCACGGTAATGCATGAACCAAAACTGATTATCCTAGATGAACCTTTTTCAGGATTTGATCCGGTAAATGCTCAATTGATTACTGAGAAGATTTTAGAGTTAAAAGAAAATGGCAGCACCATTATTTTTTCTACGCACCGCATGGAAACGGTTGAATCATTGTGCGATCACATTGCCTTGATCAATAAATCGAAATTGATTCTTGAAGGCGCCAAAGAACAAGTAAAGGCGCAATACAAATCAAATACATTTATGGTGGAGCACAGGGGCAACACATTCAACTTACCCGCTGGCCGTTATGAACTACTTAAACAAGTTCCATTAGAAGAAGGCTTATTCTCCTCTACGTTAAAAGCAAGCCATGGCATAAACGGCAATCAGGTTCTTCGCGACTTAATTGATATTACTGAAGTACACAGTTTTATGGAGAAGGTACCCAGCATGGCCGATATTTTTATCGATCTGGTAAAAGGTGAAGGGGACGAAGCACTGAAAAAACATTTACAAGAAGTTTAATCATTATACCATGAACAAAATTCTACTAATTATACAACGTGAGTTCCTTACGCGTGTGCAGAAGAAATCTTTTTTGATTGCCACCATTTTAGTGCCTTTGATTTTTCCGGCTATCATCGGTGGCTTGGCCTACATTGCAATTCGCGAAGAGCAATCTGCGAAAGCAGAAACGGTGCAGGTGCTTGATGAAAGTAAGCTATTTGCATTTCAAAGTGGCAAGCGGTTTACGTTTGTTCCATTAGATATGCCGTTGGATCAGGCCAAGAAAGTTTACAACGAAACAAAAGACTTTGCTTTGCTGTACATCCCTAAAATAGATATTAACAAACCCGAAGGCGTTGCCATTTATACTAAAGAAAATCCCAGTATTGAAAAGGTGGGTGATCTGGAGAACTCCATCGAAATGCAAATTCATGATCTTAAATTAAAGGAGTATAACATCGATGAAGCCACGCTAAAAAGTTTACGTCCAAAAGTCAATTTAAAACAATACAGTCTCTCAGAAACGGGTGAAGAGAAATCAAGCAACTCGGGTATTCTATATGTTTTGGGTTTTGGATTAGGCATTCTGATTTACATGTTCGTATTAATTTATGGCATTCAAATTATGCAAGGTGTAATTGATGAAAAAACTTCTAAAGTTGTGGAAGTAATTGTTTCGTCAGTAAAACCTTTCCAACTCATGCTTGGCAAAATCATTGGTATTGCCTCTGTGGGTTTATTGCAATTCACGATCTGGATTATTCTCATCTCCGTTTTATCGTCTGGCACGCTTGCGTACTTTGGCCTTAAGATGCCGCAAAAGCAAATGATGGAGCAGGTTACAAAACAAATGGAAAATAACCCGGAGATGAAAGAGTCTATTGCTCAACAAAATTCACAGGTTGCTGAGTTACTTGGTAATTTAAATGAATTGCCCTTAATGAAAATAGCACTCGTTTTTGTTTTCTATTTTCTGGGTGGCTACTTACTCTACGGGGCTTTGTTTGCTGCAGTAGGTTCTGCGGTTGATTCGCAACAAGAGGCGCAGCAGTTTCAATTTCCGGTAACCATACCCTTACTGATAGGCTATATGGGGCTCTTTATGTTTATACTCCGAGATCCACATGGCTCGGCTAGTTTTTGGCTTTCCGTTATTCCATTCACTTCTCCGGTTGCTATGGTGGGGCGCATTGCTTTTGGCGTGCCGGATTGGCAATTGGCGCTCTCTATTGTACTACTCATAGGTGGCTTCCTTCTTACTACTTGGATAGCCGGAAGAATTTATCGGGTGGGAATTTTAATGAGTGGCACTAAAGTTAGCTACAAAGTATTGGCTAAATGGTTTATGATGAAGGGCTAGTTTATAGTAACAGCCTTACTAAAAAAAACCGGGTGTTCAGCATCCGGTTTTTTTGTTTAACATCGTTATGCAATAGAAATCTATTTGCATAATTTCCATACTGATATGAGCAAGAAAGTGCAATTGCCAGCCTCCATGGACTTTTACCAAGACAACACTAAGTTGAAGTGGATAATATTGGTTGTATCGGTTTTAATTAGTGCTGGATCAATCTATTATACCAACATTCTGGTTGAGCAATTGAAGGAGCGGGAGAGGCAACAAGTTGAGCTTTTTGCGAAAGCACTTGAATACACTTTAAATAGTTCGGAGGGTAATATTGTATTTGTGACGGATGAGATTCTCTTTAAAAACAAATACGTTCCGGTGATCTGGTTTACTAAAAGTAATGGATATCAATCAACCAATCTTAATATTAAAGAATCTCTGCCTAAGGAAAGAAAAGATGAGTTGTTGAAAAAAGAAGCAGAGAAGATGAGCAAAAGTTTTCCTCCCATCGAAATTATTTTAAAAGACACTGAAACTGGCGAGGTCTATGAGAGGCAATATGTATACTATAAAAACTCTACGCTCTTAACCCAACTTATTGCCTTCCCTTATATACAACTTTCGGTACTCGCCATCTTTGGATTTATCTCCTACCTCGCCTTCAACTACTCGCGCACAGCTGAGCAAAATCAGGTTTGGGTTGGGCTTGCCAAAGAAACGGCTCATCAATTGGGTACTCCCCTATCTTCGCTCATGGCCTGGATAGAAGTGTTGCGCGATGACCCCGACATAAAAAATAAAGGTATTGTAGACGAACTGGATAAAGACATTCGCAAGCTGCGTGTAGTAACTGAGCGCTTTTCCAGCATTGGTTCTACGCCTGTGCTCAAAGAAGAAAATGTGCTTCAATTAGTAAACAATGTGGTAAGCTACCTGCAACCGCGTGTATCCTCTAAAATAAATTTTGAAGTATACGCCCTCTCTGAAACTATTGCGGCAAAAGTACATGCTCCTTTGTTTGAATGGGTAGTTGAAAATCTTTGTAAAAATGCAGTGGATGCCATGGGAAATTCGGGCACTATTGCAATCAAAATTTTGCGAGGTAGCGATCACAAAGTGTTTATTGATATTTCTGATACTGGAAAAGGAATTCCTAAAACATTGATCACAAACGTTTTCAAACCGGGCTTCACCACCAAAAAGCGAGGTTGGGGATTGGGCCTTGCGTTGGCAAAACGAATCATAGAAATGTATCATGAAGGTAGAATTTTTGTGAAATCTTCTGAGGAAAATCAGGGCACTACATTCCGCATTGAATTAAAAAGTGCTTAAAAAATAAACTCGTTGCCATCTATTATGGTAATCAATTGATAGTCAATGTTTCTGATAAGCCAGATTAGCGTCATAATCTTCAACAAAACCTTGTAACAGCGTTTGTTATAACCCTATAAAAAAGTACTTTTGTGGCCGGATTTTAAGACCTTAGGCTCTCATAAATCCCAATTCAATAGATAATCTTAAACTTCAATAATTCAATGGCCAATAGTGGTAGAATCACCCAAGTAATCGGTCCGGTAGTAGACGTTGCATTTGACGAGCCCGGCACTAAACTCCCTAACATTCTGGATTCGCTGGAAGTAACCAAAGGAGATGGCACTGTGGTAGTGCTTGAAACCCAACAACACCTTGGTGAAGATCGGGTTCGCACCATTGCAATGGATGGAACCGAAGGACTAGTTCGCGGTATGAAAGTAACCGACACCGGTTCTCCTATTGAAATGCCTATTGGCGAAGACATTAAAGGTCGTTTGTTTAATGTGGTCGGTCATGCTATTGATGGCATTAAGCAACCGAAAGGAACACAATCATTACCCATTCATAGATCTGCTCCGAGCTACGAAAATCTTTCTACTTCTTCAGAAGTACTATTTACCGGTATTAAAGTAATTGACTTGATTGAGCCCTACTCAAAAGGTGGTAAGATCGGATTATTTGGAGGTGCTGGTGTTGGCAAGACTGTATTGATTCAGGAATTGATTAACAACATTGCCAAGGCATATGCGGGATTATCCGTATTTGCTGGTGTTGGCGAGCGCACCCGTGAAGGAAACGATTTGCTTCGCGAGATGATTGAAGCTGGCATTGTGGATTATGGTCCTGAGTTTATGAAGTCCCTACATGCAGGTGGCTGGGATCTTTCTAAAGTTGATTTAGAAAAACTAAAAGACTCTAAAGCAACATTTGTTTTTGGTCAGATGAACGAACCTCCTGGCGCACGCGCACGGGTAGCTCTTTCTGGATTAACTGTTGCCGAATACTTCCGCGATGGTGATGGTCAGGGAAAAGGAAAAGACATTCTTTTCTTTATTGATAATATCTTCCGCTTTACGCAAGCAGGTTCTGAAGTATCAGCTCTTTTGGGTCGTATGCCTTCAGCGGTTGGGTATCAACCTACACTAGCATCTGAAATGGGTGCTATGCAAGAGCGCATTACTTCTACCAAGAACGGATCCATTACCTCTGTGCAAGCTGTGTATGTGCCTGCCGATGACTTAACTGATCCGGCTCCTGCAACAACCTTTGCTCACTTGGATGCCACAACAGTATTGTCTCGTAAAATTGCTGAGTTAGGTATCTATCCTGCGGTAGATCCATTGGATTCAACTTCACGGATTTTGCGTGCTGATATTGTTGGTGAAGAACATTATAATTGTGCACAGCGTGTGAAGTTAACCCTTCAACGCTATAAGGAACTTCAGGATATTATTGCCATCTTAGGTATGGACGAACTTTCTGACGAAGATAAATTAACGGTAACCCGCGCAAGAAGAGTTCAACGTTTCTTATCTCAGCCTTTCCACGTAGCCGAAGCCTTTACAGGCTTGAAAGGCGCATTGGTTGATATTAAAGATACTATCAAAGGATTTAACATGATTATGGATGGTGAAGTTGATCACCTTCCAGAAATGGCCTTTAACCTGGTGGGTAGCATAGAAGATGCGATTGCTAAAGGTGAGAAGATGTTAGCTGACGTTAAATAGGGTTTGAAAGTTAGATCATGATTTGATTTGAAAATGTAGCTGTAACAATCACATTTTTTAACACTCAATCATCTTCAAATTTTCAAATCAATTAATTTTCAAATCAAAAAAATGCATTTAGAAATTATTACTCCCGATAAAAAAGTATTCGAAGGCGAAGTTTCATCTGCTACTTTCCCTGGTGCTGACGGATCGTTTCAGGTTTTAAACGACCACGCTCCATTAGTAAGTTTGTTGCAAGATGGAGTGGTTGAATATAAATCAAAAAGCTTAGCCGAGCAGGTTCACATTACTGGAGGTGTTGTAGAAGTACTTAAAAACAAAGTGATTTTATTGGCCGATGGGTTGAAAAAATAATTTTGAAGAACTTACTCAATAAAAAGGCCTGATTGAAAAATTCAATCAGGCCTTTTCGTTTAAATGTATTAGGCTATTGTCTTACCAACCACTTCACAAAAAACACTACACCAATAATTAGTGCAATTCCTCCGAGAATATAAAATACATTACCACTAATTATTAAGGCAACAATTCCTACAGCTCCAAAAATAGCAGCAAGCTTTAAGTCGTTATCCATTCCTCTATTTGTCTTTTCCGATTCAAGCGTATGCTTTTTCTGCTCCTTCACATACGTTTTAATTTCGCTGCGCAAATGGTTGCGTAGTGCTTTACGCTCAGCTTTGTTCATTTGAACATAGGTTTTCTTAACAGCCGTTGAGGTGCCTGCCTCTTCCGCTACTACTAGTGGTGTTGAAGAATTACTTGCAAGGGCAACTTCCTGCACAGGCTTGTCTGCAACAACAGGGGCTGGGTTAGTTTGCGGCTTTGCGGCATACGATTCGTATGAGTTAAAACTAGCGGTGTACTTAGGCGTTGAACACGCACCAAGCGCAGCACCCGCAAGTATCAGGTAATAAATTTTTTTCATTGTGTTTTGTTTAGGGGTTAATAATCTATGCATTAAAACCGAAAGGCTACACCAAGTTTTGCGTTACTTGATCCGCCTGCACCAACTTCCAAAAATGCTCCGATGCTTGGCTTAAAGTAATAGCGAGCGCCAACATGTATTCCTAAAAACACGCCATTATCATAGCTACCACCCAGGCCCGAATTGGAATAATTATCTTTCCAGTTGAAACTTCTAAACCCAACGCTAGCACCACCATACAGATCTAATTCTTCTATGGATAGATTGAGTAACTCATTAAAATGATAAGAACCTCTTGCGCCAATGTATAGAATCGAAAATCCATATTTTGCACCGCCAATCCTATAGTTGTAATTAAGGTAATCAAACCCAGCCCCAACACTGATTGCATCAGTGACGCCCACTTCAAAAGAAGCACTAAGCGGAATTCCACCATTATAATAGGAGTTTACGCCTATCCCGAGATTCAAAAGTTTATCTCCCTTTGCATACTGCGCCTGCGCAGTGTAAGAGAACAAACAAATTAGTCCAACTAAACAAATAAGAGTTTTATTCATGATTTTTTTTGTTATTGATATTGGCAAATCTACTAAAAAACCGTTTCTCAAAATTCCAAAAGAAATGGAATTGACCGAAAAGAAATCCGTACAGTAATAGAAAAATATTATAAACGGGTAAAATCAAAATCCAGTAAAGCAAACTAGCCCAAAGAGGTTTTTCACCTAATGGAAACCAATATTCAAACAAAGGAGTTTTGATTAACAAAACGGTGAATCCTGTGCAGGCAAATACGGCAAGGATGACAATAACCTGCCAAATGCTATCAACTTTCCATCGGGTTTGCAATTTACTCAGCCAATTCATCGATATTCTTTGCGCGCCAAGATAGTAAAGGCAAGGCTAACCGAATATCCAAATTGGTAATTTTGTTACCTCTAAAAATGGTTACCGCAAGATTCAAACTTAGTGTAGATAACGGTTTATTTGCGATCCAAAAAATTAATAACAAGTCCCGATCGCATTTGGAAAGCCGAGGGTGTAAAATTCGATTTAGTTAACTCAAAATCAGTTAAAAAGGCATTGTAACTTGCTTCAAAGAGATTAAACCCAACTCTTCGTGAAAAGCGGAAAACAATACCAAACCCAACAGCACCGCACATGCCCTTATCTTTAGCTACAAAACCAAGATCTTCATTAAAATCATAAACGGATTCCATTTTATAAAGCCTTGCAATTGCATAGATCTGCATAAACCGTTCGCGGCTTGTAGTAATTTTTCCCGATAGCCCATATTGAAGAAACTGATATGATCCATAGTTAGCATCATAGGTGCCGGGTTTTGATAAATAACTTTCGCTGGCTTGGTTACTATAGGCCGACCGGGAATAAAAAACTCCAGCTGCTAATTTCCGGTTAAAAAAATAATTCGCCTCAATTGAATATCCTAATCCGCTGTAAGAGGAAGATTCCGCATACGTTAAATCAGAAGACAAAACAGTTGCTTTAATACCCAACTCAATTTGTTGATCTTGTGAATAACCAACACCAGAAATCAGTATTAAACATACTGCTGCTACGATAAATTTTCTATACGTCATATTGGTTCTTGGTTAAAGTGGTGAATAGGTATAGTAAGCCCCTATCACCCAGTCTGAAGTTTTTGGATTGATATTTAACCATTTTACTTCACTATCAACGGTAGCGAGATAAACGGATAGAAAATCAGGTACAGTTTCAGGAATCAATGAGAAAACGCTTAGGTAATTTTTACCGGGGTTCGCACAATCAAAAGAATAATTTTCTCGGTAATTGGGCTTGTTAAAGAAGTTCCTATTGGATTCAGAAAAGGTACTGGAAAATGTTTTATTGCAATAGGTACTACCAATTTGCTGGCGATAGATAGTCTCCAAATAAAAACCACTGTAATAAGGAGAATCCTGATTAGAATACGTGTAACCTGTTTTATTTAATTCATTAGCCACTGGTGCGTTTGCATCGCAAGTGCATTCTCCAATATAACTGAAGAAAAGAGAATATGCCTGCCCGCTATTGAATGGAAATATGCCTACAAACTTATTAGCTTCAGTGCGTTTGTAAAACCCCGTTTGGGTGCTTCCGCCAGGCAAAGTTCTTGTTTTGGCAATGCTGTCTAATTGATCACCTACATAAAAGAATTTTAGGTTATCGTTAAAGAAAGAGTTTTTCAATTGAGTAATGCGGTTACTACCATCATAAGCGATTTCATCCACTATCTCTGAACCATCTATAAATGTGGTTGTTATTTTTTCGGTAAACCCAGCTGTATTTAGCTGGTAAACAGATTTGCTAACATTCTTGTTGTAAAAGAAAATATCAACGTCTTCAGGCCAAGTAATTTCAATTTTTTGAGCGCTTCGGTTTAGTTTAGCAGGTGCTACTTTCTGTTCGCCTGTAGTTTCATTTCGAAATCTTATTTCAAGTCCACTTACTACAACTTGTTCGGGAAGTTTATCAAGCGCGTCATCCGGAATTATTGTACAGGCCGATAAACAAAAAAACAAATACACAGATATCTTTCTAACCATTATTATAGATTTAATTTTCACAAGTACTATAAATCTTATGGAACTGCAAAGAATAATATTTTTAACGGAATAATTTCCATAACTCATTGCGCGGCAATTCGCACGAAACAATTAGCGGTTCTTTTTTTACCGGATGAATAAATTCAATTTGTCGTGCATGCAATCCTATGCTAGCATCAGATGCCGGAGTTGGGTAGCCGTACTTCAAGTCGCCAACAATTGGGCAACCCATAGACGCAAGCTGTACCCGAATTTGATGGGGCCGCCCGGTAATGGGCTTTACTTCAAGCAAATAAAATCCGGATTGCTCACCAATAATTTTATAACTGAGTTCTGAGCGCTGGCCTTTTGCATTCTCACGAGCATACGCGGTTGTTTTATTTTTCTGTTCATCCTTTACCAACCAATGCACTAATGTACCCTGCGGGTTTGGTGGAATTTTTTTAACAAGTGCCCAATACGTTTTCTTCGTTTGCTTATCGCGAAAGAGCTCATTCATACGCTCCAACGCCTTAGACGTGCGCGCAAGCACCACCGCGCCACTCACCGGTCTATCAATTCGGTGCACCACTCCTAAAAAAACAGCACCGGGTTTCTGATATTTTTCCTTGATGTACTCCTTCCCTATTTCAACCAAAGGCTTGTCGCCAGTGGCATCGCCCTGCACAAGCATGCCTGCCGGTTTGTTCACAATCAGCAAATGATTGTCTTCATATAAAATTCGTAAGGAACTATTCATAAAAGGTGTAATTTAAAACCGACATTCAAACAAACAAATTATGATAAGTCGATTAACTAGTATTTCCTTGTTGCTTGTGCTGCTGGTGGGTTGTAAAACAAAGCCTTCCGTGCAAGCTGTTAAAGAAGAAGTTACTACCATTCTCAGCAAACAAAGCGGTGTTTTTGCTTTAGCCTTCAAAGACCTTACAACCGGTGAAGAAATATTTTTTAACGAACACCAATTATTTCATGCAGCCAGCACGATGAAAGCACCCGTAATGGTGGAAGTTTATAAACAGGCTGCTGCCGGAAAGTTTTCGCTCAAGGATTCCCTACTGATAAAAAATGAATTCAAAAGCATTGTAGATAGCAGTTCGTATTCGCTTAGCCCAACAGACGACAGCGACACACTAATTTACAAACACATAGGCGAAAAGCGCACCGTTTATTCCTTGCTGTACGATATGATTATTATTAGCAGCAACTTGGCCACTAACTTAATAGTAGAATTAGTAGATGCTAAAAACGTAACTCAAACCATGCGTGATATTGGCGCTAATGACATTCAGGTGCTGCGAGGAGTTGAAGATACGAAGGCTTTTAATGCAGGGCTAAACAACCAGGTAACAGCCTATGACCTAATGCTTTTATATGAAAATATTGCCAATGAAGAAGTTGTAAATGCCGAGGCGAGTATGGCGATGATTGATATTTTATTAGATCAGCATTTCAATGAAATTATACCTGCCGAACTACCTAAAAATGTTAAGGTTGCTCACAAAACAGGATCAATTACGGGTGTACAACACGATTCAGGAATTGTATTTTTACCCGATGGAAGAAAATATATTCTTGTTCTACTTTCAAAAGAGTTAACCAATACGGATGCTGGCATTCAGGCAATGGCAGATGTTTCCAAGTTAATTTACGACTTCGAAAGTAATCAATAATCAATCTTTAAACTCAGATGTAAAGTGAAAATTGATTTCAGGAAAATTGTCTTGCACCATTTGCAACCACGCACGTGACTCAGCCATAAAAACAATTTTGTCATCCTTGTCGCGCGCAATGTGTCGTTGCTTCGAATCAAGAAACTCCTGGAATTTCTTAGGGTCTTTGCTGCTGATCCAACAAGCTTTGTAAATATTTTGTCCGGCAAATTCTGCGGAAGCACTGTATTCATTCTTTAACCGAAACTGAATTACTTCAAACTGAAGTGCCCCCACTACGCCAACTACTTTCCGCTTTCCAAGTTCATAGGTAAACAATTGCGCCACACCCTCCTCCATTAATTGAAGTAAGCCCTTTTCCAATTGTTTTGTTTTCATCGCGTCTTTGTTGATCACCTCTTTGAAAATCTCTGGCGAAAAACTTGGTATGCCGGTGTAAACAAATTTTTCACCATCCGTGAGGGTATCACCAATTTTCAAATTGCCGGTGTCATACAATCCAACTATATCGCCAGGCCAGGCTTCATCTACTGTTTCACGATCTTGCGCCATAAAGGCTGTTGCATTCGAAAACCGAATTCCTTTTTCTTGCCTTACGTGATAGTAATTGGTGGCGCGCTCAAACTTACCTGAGCAAACTCGCAAAAAGGCAATTCGGTTTCTATGTTTAGGATCCATGTTGGCATGAATCTTAAATATAAATCCTGAAAATTTTTCTTCTTCCGGCTTTACAATACGCGCAGTAGTCTCGCGCGGAATTGGTGCTGGCGCAATGGTAATAAATGTATCCAGCAATTCTTTTACACCAAAGTTGTTAACCGCGCTGCCAAAGAAAACCGGAGCCACATCTCCACTCAAATAATCTTGCGGATCAAATTCAGAATAAACTCCGTCAATCAATTCCACATCGGCACGCAGTTGCTTTGCATAATTTTCACCAACCAAAGTATCCAATTCAGGGTCATTGATGTTTTTAACAGTAATACTTTCCTGAACGGTAATCTTACTTGGTGTGAATAGATTCAAACTCTTATCGTAAAGATTATAAACTCCTTTAAATGTTTTACCCATGCTGATGGGCCAGCTTAAGGGGCGAACTAGAATACCAAGTTTTTCTTCAATCTCATCAAGCAAATCAAACGGATCTTGCCCTTCACGATCGAGCTTGTTTATAAAACAAAGTACCGGTGTGTTACGCATGCGGCAAACCTCCATCAACTTTTCAGTTTGCGACTCCACACCCTTCACGCAATCAATAACCAGAATTACACTATCCACAGCCGTGAGCGTTCGATACGTGTCTTCAGCAAAATCCTGGTGACCGGGAGTATCTAAAAGATTTATCTTAATGTCTTTGTAATTAAACCCCATTACCGAAGTAGCCACAGATATTCCACGTTGCTTTTCAATCTCCATCCAGTCGCTGCGGGCATGATCTTTAATCTTCGATGACTTTACAGCGCCAGCTTTTTGAATAGCTCCTCCAAATAGTAGCAATTTTTCTGTGAGCGTAGTTTTTCCTGCATCCGGGTGACTGATGATACCGAATGTTCTTCGTTTGGCTATTTCCTGATTGAGTGTCATGATAAAAATGAGGCGCAAAAGTAACTAATTTGAGTATCTTGTCGATCCTAAAATCGATCTAGTTTTCTATGTCCTTAACTAAAGTGATTGTTATTCTGGTTCTTTCAGGATTAGGGCTGTTTGCTTTACTGTTGTTTTATGCACTTAGTCCCAGTATTCGTAACGTGTCGGATAATATGGCCTTTAAAGACTTTATAAATATGGAGGTGAGGTCTCAAACCGCTATGTATCTCCATCAATGTGATAAGGGTTCTTATCGGTTTATTTCGACTGTAATCAGTAAAGATTCAGTAACAATCTGTAAACCGTCATTCAATCTTCCAATAGGAAGTGTTTTTCTTATTAAGGAAATTAAAAAATATACAAACAATGCCGGATCAGGTACCACAAGTTTATTTGTTTTAGGTGAATGCGCTTCCCCGCAAGGAAATAAAATGGAATTTGAATTTGATTGGTGCTCAATAGATAATACTAAAGAACAGACAACTTTATTACCTCACGCTTTTTGGCAAAAGGAAACTGACTCTAGAATTAATTATATTAATTAACATTATATATGGAACATAGAAGATTTGGCCGCACCGATTGGAATGTAAGTGAAATTGGTTATGGCATGTGGGGCTTGGCTGGTTGGAAGGATACCGATAACCGAGAAGTTGATAGCTCACTTACTCGTTCGGTTGAACTCGGTTGTAATTTTTTTGATACAGCCTGGGGCTATGGTGCCGGCTTGAGTGAACAAATTCTAGGCACTCTTTTAAAACAGCATTCCAACAGGCGTTTGTATGTTGCTACTAAAATTCCACCAAAAAATTTTCAATGGCCATCAAAAGCTGAGTTTAGCCTGGATGAATGTTTTCCCGCTTCGCATGTCATTGAATACACAGAAAAAAGTTTGAAGAATTTAGGTGTGGATTGTATTGACCTTCAACAATTTCATGTGTGGGAAGATAGTTGGGCACACCATGATGATTGGAAAGAAGCGATTGAAAAACTTAAAACCTCGGGTAAAGTGAAACACGTTGGTATTAGTGTAAACCGATGGGAGCCCGACAATGTACTTAGTACGCTTGAAACGGGTTTGATTGATACCGTGCAAGTGATCTACAACATCTTTGACCAAAATCCTATTGATAATTTATTTCCGCTTTGCAGGAAATTAGATATTGGAATTATTGCCCGAGTTCCATTTGATGAGGGCACCCTTACGGGAATGCTTACTAAAGAAACTGTGTTCCCGAAAGACGATTGGCGCAACACGTATTTTGTTCCTGAAAACTTAAACTCGAGTGTAGACCACGCTGAAGCACTTAGGCCACTTATTCCAACAAATATGACTATGGCCGAGATGGCGCTGCGTTTCATTTTATGTAATGATGACGTTGATACCATCATTCCGGGTATGCGCAAGTTGAGCCATGTTGAAGCCAATATCGCTACCAGCGATGGTAAAAAATTGGAGCAGGCTTTGGAGTTAGAGCTTATGAAGCACCGCTGGGATAGAACCCCAACAGAGTGGAGTCAATGACATAAATCAATAAGTAGTGCAATCAAAACGCGCGATAATAAGCTCGTTCTGCCACTCTGTCACTTTTTTCATAAAAATCCCCCTTGGCACAACCCTTGTTAAAGAGGTTTTGCAACAGAATCTAAAATCAAAAAACCGAACATATCATGGGAAAAATTA
>Ga0209480_10001227_pt1 | contig 18958 bp, 15 predicted proteins | sample JI61114C2DNA_FD_187501 | JGI IMG/M metagenome (GOLD analysis project Ga0209480, IMG submission 187501) | Wastewater effluent complex algal communities from Wisconsin, to seasonally profile nutrient transformation and Carbon sequestration -... | ecosystem: Engineered > WWTP > Effluent > Algae... | reverse complement strand
GCGGGCTTAGGATTTGTACCAAAAGTCTTCGAATCGTTGTTTAAAGGGGCATTGTTAATCCTTACATAAGGTTCCAGTAGTTTATATTGTTCAGGCGAGATTGAATAAATTCGCTTTAAATCCTCCTTTTTGAAAAACCTGCCCCCTTTTAACTCATAATTGCGGATTACCTTGATTTGCTTTACGGACAATCCGAGCTGAAGCCAGTTTTGGTCACTGAGTCCGTTGGGATCGAACTCAAAATACACTGGCTTAGGCAAACTAAACTCAGGATGCACTCTCTCCTTAGTTTGAGTACCTTCTTTCCTGGCGAGGGAGGCTCTGAATCTTTCCGCATCAGTCCTGAAGCTTTCAAAATCATACTTATCGTCTTTAACAAACAATGGATAGAAATATGGGATAATTAAAACAAGCCCCATCAAAATAAAAAGCACAAAAATCCCGTTCAATTCTTTCTTAGAAAAACCAAAATATGATCTGAGCAAATTTTTGAAAGGATACATGACCTGATATCAATCGGTTAAAGCAAAAATAGGTCTGCATTGCTTTAGATTACCGTGATAATTTTCAACGGTATTGGGGGATCATGTAAGTCGCAGATATAACATAAAAGTAATTCAAATAGTTAGAATAACAATGTTTGGATTGCTGATATTTGCAAAAAAAAACTGATAATAAATCAGTACATTGATTTGAATTGAAATTCAGATCTGAACAATCGCAGCAGGTTTTCAAATGAAAATTATTACAAAGGAAGAATTTTCCAGGGCAACTAAACTCAATAAAATTTACATGCCGGGATTGGCCTCCATTTTAATGGAAGTAATGAAAATCAATGAGGTTAATAAGGTCTTTCAAAAAGCTGAACATCTTACCGGAATAAGTTTCATTGATAAAATACTGCAGGTAATTGGAATAAAGGTTGACTTTGACGAAAAAGAGCTGAAAAACCTTCCCAAAAATGGTGCATTTATTGCTATTGCTAATCACCCTTACGGTGGAATTGAGGGGCTTATTTTATTAAAAATTATGTTCATGATCAGGCCGGATTCCAAACTCATGGCTAATTTTTTATTGAAAAAAATCCCCAATCTCAGTGAGCACTTTATTGCTGTAAATCCATTCGAAACAATTGAACATGCATCCAGCATCAGTGGGATAAAACAAAGTCTGGAATTGCTCAGGTCAGGTACCCCAATCGGGATATTTCCGGCAGGCGAGGTTTCAACATTTAAGGCAGATACCCAGCAAATCACTGACAAAATATGGCATCCGGTAGTTGGGAAACTCATCGCCAAGGCGAATGTGCCCGTTGTACCAATTTATTTTCATGGCAATAACGGACTTCTTTTTAATCTTCTTAGCTTTATCCATCCCACATTAAGAACTGCCAAATTACCCTCAGAGCTTTTTAATAAACGCGGTCACACCATCAGGCTGAGAATTGGAAAAGCAATCTTGCCTTCTGAACTGAATTATCAGCAAGACTCTTCAAAATTACTCGATTTACTACGGGCTAAAACTTATGCCTTGGGTGCCAGGCTTGAAAATCAAAGGAACATATTTAATCCCGCAAATATTTTCAAAGTAAAAAAAACACCTCAAGCCATTGTTCAGGGAGTTGAGAATCAAATACTTGAAAAAGAGGTGAAAAGCCTCACTGATTATAAAATCTGGACAGAGAAGAATTACGAGATTTATATTTCCCCTAGTTCAGCGCTACCTAATATCATTCAGGAAATTGGCAGACTCAGGGAAATCACTTTCAGGGAAGTTGGTGAAGGCACTAATAAGTCAACAGATTTAGATGAATACGATATTTATTACAATCACTTATTTATCTGGGATAAGGAAAATAAGCTGATTGTGGGTGCTTATCGAATTGGAAAAGGAGATGAAATCTTTTATAGTTTAGGAAAAAGAGGATTTTACCTGAATGAACTCTTTAAAATCAGGGAAGAGTTTTATCCTGTTTTAAAGCAAAGTCTGGAATTAGGCAGATCCTGGATCCGTAAAGAGTACCAGCTAAAACCACTCCCCTTGTTTCTTCTTTGGAAGGGAATTCTGAAGTACCTGATTGAAAACCCGCAATACCGATACCTGATTGGGCCTGTAAGTATCAGTAATAACTTTTCAAGGCTATCCAAATCGCTCATTGTTGATTTTATCAATAAAAATCATTTTGATCATGAACTGGCAGAATTTGTCAGCCCCCGCAAAAGGTTCAAACTTGATTTTTCAAAAATTGACAAAGTCCTGTTGCTGGAATCGCATGAATCACTAAAAAATCTGGATAGCCTGATTTCAGAAATTGAAAGCTCTCATATGAAGGTTCCTGTATTGTTAAGGCAATATCTGACCCTAAATGCAAAACTCATTAGTTTTAATATTGATCCTAAATTCTCCAACTGTCTGGACGGTTTTTTAGTGGTAGATCTCAGGAAGATTCCTGAAGAAATGCTGGAAAAACTGGGTAAAAATTTCGAAAAAGAAGAATAAGTATATTAATTTAACATTATTTCTATGTAAATTTAATGTTAAGTAATTGCTAATTGAATTCCTCTGCAGCTAAATTAAGTCTTAAACTTCTTCTGATACTCTTCCTCAGTGTATCTTCGGGAAGGGCTTTGGCTAATAATTTCAGTTTTGAGTTCTACAGTGGGACATTCAATTTCGAATTGGATCCCGGATCAGAAATTGATTTTTCAGGCCCTCTTTCTGCATCTGCGATTCAGAATTTTTATCAGAAATTAAATAACAGCAATTATCAATCTATTCTGAGCTCATTGCTTGCATACAAAGAAAAGCATCAGTTAAATGATTGGATCTATTATCAGCTCATCCGTAAAACTGCACAGCAGATAAGTCCTAAGGCTGAAAATTATCAGCGGTATACCTTATATAAATGGTTTTTACTCAGCAAATCAGGTTATGATGCCAGGCTGTCCATCGGAAATAACCGTATTATTTTCTATGTCAAAAACGATGAGAAAATTAATGATATACCATTTTTCAGCATTGAGGGTAATAAATATATGTGCCTGAATTACCATGATTATGGCAAAATCGATTTCGAGAAAGACAAGGTCTACCCTGTAAATGTGACAATTCCGGAAGCCAGAAACTCATTTTCCTACAAAGTAACCCGAATGCCCGACTTTAAGCCGGAATCTTATAATGAAAAGGAAATTCAATTCAGTTACCGTTCCAGGCCATATCATTTCCAGGTTAAATTAAATCCTGAAGTTGAAAATATCTTTAAAAACTATCCCGGAGTGGATTTTGAGTCCTATTTCAATATCCCATTAAGTCATGAAACCTACCACTCCCTGATTCCGATTTTGAAGAAAAATATTGATGGAATGAGTCAGAAAAAAGGGGTTGATTATCTGATGCGCTTTACCAGGTATGCTTTTTTATATCAGACGGATGAGAATAATTTTGGGAAAGAGAAACGGCTTTCACCTGAACAAACCTTGTTCTCAAAATATAGCGATTGTGATGATCGTGCAGCCCTGTTCTTCTATCTGGTTAAGGAAATCTATAACCTCCCAATGATTGCTTTGCTGTATCCCACTCATATCAGCATGGCGGTGCAGTTCGACAAAGCACAGGGAAAATCTATTATCTATAAAGGTCAAAAATATTCGGTTTGCGAGCCTACTCCCCAGAACAGGGATTTAAGAATCGGACAAATTTCAGCTGATCTGGAAGGTCTGAACTACGAAGTTGTCTATCAATACAATCCTTCCTCAGGTAAATAATTCAATAAGAATCCTTTAAACAAAAAATACCCGCCAATGGCAGGTATCTCTTGTTATTATTTTTAGGGATTTTAATATCCGTTTGCGCCTTTTGTAAAGTTAAAATTTGTCCATCCTGCCATCCAGTTGGTAGTACTGAATGCACCACGGTAAGTAGTACTTGTAAAGAATGAATTTGTAAGATCACCTGCAAATGCAGCTCCTGTTAATGCAGGTGAACCTGAAGCAGGAAGCAAGTTAGGTGATGTTAAGTTAAATGGATCTGTAATTTTAGCATCTGCTGCTGCTGCGAGGGTTATTGTTGCACTTCCTTCAGCTTTAGCTTTCACAGCGGCATCGCTTGCACCAGCAACAGTAACCGATCCAATTCTGTAAGTTGAGGCATTTGCATGCAGTAAATTATTTTTGAATTCTGAAGTCGTGGTGGTACCAACCAGGCTATTATAAGTAGCATCCGACTCCAAAGATAAGCCCCCTTTCATCCAGCCAATTAATACAGAATTATTCAGTACAAAATTTGTAGCTCTTCTGAAACGATTGGCAAAATTATGGTTCTTTGAAGCTGTATTATCAACATTCGGGCCTATAAAAGTGAAATTTGAAAGTACCGGACGCGTTGCAGGTGTTGCATTGGTACCGGTTCCGTCATTATCACATTCAACACCATTACCGGCATCTCCAGGGTCAACTACAGAAGGATCTCTTAAGGAAACCCCAAACTGAATTCTTCCGGAGTATCCAAAATCAAAATCAAAATCATCATCAGCAGTGGCATATGCAACTAAATACTTTGCATTTACAGTTCCTCCAAAGATCTCGAAAGCATCATCATTGCCATAGGCAACCTGAACATATTCAATCGTAGTACCTGAACCTACACCTCCTAAAGTCAGACCGTTAATTTCAGAATTTGGCTGAGAAGCAATACCTGCGAACTCAATACGCACATATTTCAAAGTTCCGGAATTGTCATTATCAACCGTACCACCAAAGTTCTTACCAACGCCACCTTCTATGGTAGGTTCAGTTGAACGATTGGTCTTTGCTTTACCCAGGATAATAATTCCGCCCCAATCTCCGGGATTACGCTGCCCAACAGCCTTACCAGAAGTAAACACAATTGGTTTTGCAGCAGTACCCATTGCATTGATCTTAGCACCTCTTTCTATAATTAAAGCTCCCTTATCAGAAACATCACTCTTTATTGTTGCACCTGCAGCAATATTAATTTCACTGCCATCCTCAAAATAAACATATCCTTTCAGGGTAAAATTACCCTCAGGAACATTCAGAATTGTATTCTTGTATACGCCGGAAATAACTGCTCCATTTTGCAATGTCAGCGTTTGCTTTGCATTTGGATCTACTATTGGATCCGAATCAGAACTCTTTTGGCAGGAAGCAGCTAAAACCGCTAATGATAGAATTAAAGCCTTAAATTTCATTGATTTCATATTAATATCTTTTATTTATTACAAAATTAGGATCGGGATGTTAGCTCAGTTTTAAGTCAATATTAAGTTGTATGACAATATTTACTTATTCTTATTCCCAAGTCCGATGTTGTATGAAAATGACAGGGATACATTTGATCCCAATCTGAATGAATTAATCATCCTGTCGACTCCGGTTCCTTCATATGCCATTTTGGAATCGCCGGTATTATTCTGGTAAAACACAGTGCTTTGATTCAGAATATCCCCTATGTTCAGTTTAATCTCTGCCTGAGATTTGAGAACCTTTTTACTAACCTGAAAATCAAGTACATCTCTCGCATTTTCATAAATATCCGGATAGCCCTGATAACCGACCAGGAAAATTCTTTGACCCACTCGGTTATAAACCGAAGTGAAAGTAATTGCTGTTTTAGGTGAGAAATACTGTAAACCTGCGTTAATCAGATAAGGAGACTGTCCTTGAAGCGGACGGTCGATTCCAACACCTTTCACTTTCGAATCGATGTAAGAAGCATTTGCAAACACTGTCAAATTATTTAACCATGCTTTGTCACCTAGAAATGATAATTTCTTCCGAACATCCAACTCAATACCCAGAGATGTTGCCTGATCCGCATTCAGATAATTTATTCCTCTAACCACTGGTGTAGAATTTGAATTCACACGCTGCTCAATCGGGTCATTGAAATTCTTGTAAAAGGCTGAGATAGTAAAGGTTTCACCGGCAGAAGGGTATAATTCATACCGGATATCACCATTAAATATCTTTGCACGTTTCAGGTAAGGATTTCCTGTTACTGAGGTCTGGCTGATAAAATCATAATAATTAAATAATGCCAGCTCCCTGAACTCAGGTCTTGAAACAGTCTGAGATCCTGATAAGCGGATATTAGATTTTGCATTTAATGTATAAGTTAAATTTGCAGATGGAAGTACATCGAAGTTATCCTGTTTCGCCGCAATTGCCTGTCCCGAAAAATCAATTGCATTTAAGGTTTGGGCAAACTGCTCAAAACGTGCACCGTAAGAGATCCTCAACTTATTTCCAAACTTATTGTCCATCATCAGGAAACCAGCATTGAGGTCTGAATTGGCATCATAACTATCTGTATTATTCGAAAATTCACTTAAAACGAATCCGTTTTCGCTAATATTGGCCGGTGCAAAAATTTCATCCTTTGGAAGGCTTGTAAAAGATTTTTCAAAAACAGAAGGTCCTACGAACTGGTAATTGAAAATCCGTGCCCCGAAATCACGCTGTTTGAATTGCTTTAATAGACCAACTTTAACTGTTGATTGTTGTTCAAATAATTTTACAGGAATTGAAACAGCAGCCTGAGCACCATAAGTATCTTCCTGCAAATCAGAAAATAAGCGTCTGGTATTTCTATCAATCAAACGGAATGGCTCCTGAGAACCCATTGAACGACGAAAATCCATAGAGCGCTGATCCGGCTGATCGCGCTCAACCCGGGCATAATTCAAATTCCAGGTTAGCTTAAGCTGCTTTTTACCCAATTGATGCTCACCTTCCAATTGAGAGTTCAAAAGACTTTTAGTTGTCAGATCCGAAACATTAAGGCGAACATCCTGAATATTATCCGTTGTAAAACCGGTTCTTGAAGTATAATTATCTTCGAAAGATCGATTGTACATATTCTTAAAGGCAATCTTATTACTGCCTTTGATGTAGGCAAGATTGGCAAGTAAACCAAGATTAGTGCTGTATTTTGAAATATTTTCAGAGTACTCATAAAAAGGAGTGCCTGAGAACTCGTAATCCTTTCTCTCTGCTAAAGCCCTGTTTTGAGAATTCCGATAGCTAAGGGAAACCACATTACCGAAAGAAGCACCATTTTTATAATCTTTCCTCTTACCCCAGGTTAACTGGTGATTTTGAGATGGTATAGCCATCGGACTTATTTCAGCATATGAATTTTTTACTTGTGCTGAATATTTTGCCTTATCTGAGTTTGATAGAGGATTATAAGCCTGGAATGACCCAGGAAATCCTGCAGGAAGCTTACGACTGCCATCATCAAAACCCAAAAAATCAAACTTATTTCTTGCATTAGAGGTAAAGTCTTTAAAAGTTGATTGATTATTATAGCCGAAACTAACTGAAGCATTTAAAAAGTTCTCTTCAGGAACATCACGAGTGATTACCTGAATTACCCCTCCGGCGAAATCTCCGGGAAGATCAGCAGATGCTGTTTTATTCACTACAACCCTGTCAATTAAATTAGCAGGAATAATATCAAATGAAAAAGCCTTTCTGTCGGGCTCAGATGATGGTAAAACAGCATTATTTAAAATAGATGAATTATACCTGTCAGCAAGCCCCCTGATAATCACAAATTTATTATCCTGAATACTTGCTCCACTTACACGTTTCAAAACCTCTGAAGTATTGCGGTCAGGAGTTCTTCTGATTAGTTCTGAGGTAATACCACTTGAAATACTCACACTATTCTTTTGCTGTGCATATAATGCACTGATACTTTCCTGCCTGACCGTTGCAGTAATAACCACTTCCTGAAGTGCAAGAGAACTGGCCTCCTCCATAATTACATCAAGCGTTGTGGTTTTACCCGCCGGCACTTCTATATCAGTAATATTTTTAGCCTGATATCCAATATATGAGAAGCTCAGACTATATTTTCCCGGGTTTAGATTCCCAAGTGTATATCTGCCTTCAATATCTGTAGATGCCCCTAAGGTGGCGCCTGTAATTTTAACTGTCAAACCAATTAATGTTTCACCGGTTTTTGAATCGGTTACTTTACCTGAAATTTTTCCGGCCTGCTGACTAAAAGTACTAAGTGTACCTAAAATTAATAACAGACCGATGCTTAAGATTTTAACAATAACGTTGTGTTTCACTTTGTTGCGTTTTAATTTCTACAAAAGTATTACCACAGTATTAACTCATGATTGCATTAACATTAAGCCTGATTTACCAATAAATCAACTTTATGTTAAGTATGTTAATTGAATGTTAACACCCAAAGCCTAAACCCTGTTCATCCTTTCATCAGATTGATTTTCCACATTAAACTTTCAAATATTAAATATTAATCGTAATATTGCGATTAATATTTAATCTATCATTTAACACAGCAGCTATGAAACTATCAGAAATTAAAGCGCATTTAAGTAAAGTTGAAACTGTAACTTTTGAACTTGAAAACGGGGGCTTTGTGCCGGAACACTTTCATGTTACCGAAGTTGGAATTGTAAGCAAAAATTTTATTGATTGCGGAGGCACGGTCAGGAATGAAAAGGTGGCTAATTTTCAATTATGGGATGCCAATGATTTTGACCACCGGTTAAAGCCGCAGAAATTATTGAATATTATTGGGCTTTCTGAAAAAGTATTGGGAATTGAGGATCTGGAGATCGAGGTTGAATATCAGAGTGAGACCATCGGAAAATATGAACTTGGATTTAAAGGCAACAATTTTGTGCTTTTGTCAAAGCAAACCAATTGTCTGGCACAGGACAAATGCGGCATTCCGGCTGAACAGTTGAAAGAGAATACGAAGACATCATGCTGCACGCCAGGTGGTGGATGTTGCTGATTTTTGGGTAAAATACCCGATAGCTTTCGGGTGGGAAATAGGGAATGAGGCCTATTTTTCACCAGGGGGGATCAATATGGTATGCCAGCCTTCTTAAAAATAAAGTGAAGCAGCCATATTGGTCCGATGAGCAGAAATTTTACATCATCAAAAAAAGAAGGCTTCTTACCTTCAATCTTATGTCCGATGAATTGTCCGATCCAGGCAAGCACAAATAAGGCGAGGCATACCTGCCACATTTCAGGCCAGCCTGAATTCTTTTGCAGCTTCTCAAGACTAACTATCCCCGCAGAAAAGATCATGATAATGAGCAGCATCGCATAGGACAGCACCGGAGAGAGCCTGTAATAAAAATAGATAGAGAAGGCAATCAAAAAAGACGCAAAGTTCACATAGCCATTGTATCTGCCCAGAAACTCCAGATGCGGAAACGGAATAGCCCAAATTAAACCAAAGAGACTGAATACGATCAGTGGCACACAAATCCAGTGAATGATTTCATTGGTATGATTCTGATGGCTCTCTGAGTACTTATCAAAGTAGACATCTACCTTACGGGGCTGAGTTTGTTTATGCATAAACAAGGAGTTATAGGTTGTAAGTTTAATTTATAAGTATAAATATCGCTTAAAATTTAAATTCAATTATTTATAAATTTAACTTCTAATTACAACCTATCATTTAGCACTTATAACCTACAACTTATTACTTACAACTTATTACTTACAACTTATTACTTACAACTATTTCGCATAAGAAACCGACCGTGTTTCACGGATAACAGTCACCTTAATCTGTCCGGGATAAGTCATTTCTGTCTGGATCCGGTTTGAAATATCAGCAGCTAAAATCTCTGCAGCCGCATCACTGATTCGTTCACTTTCAACCACTACACGTAATTCCCTTCCTGCCTGGATCGCAAATGTTTTTTCAACACCAGGATAAGATAATGCAAGCGACTCAAGTTCTTTCAGACGTCTGATATAACTTTCAACCACTTCCCTTCTTGCTCCAGGCCTTGCACCTGAAATCGCATCACAAGCCTGGATTATAGGCGAGATCATCGAAGTCATTTCAACTTCATCGTGGTGGGCACCTATTGCATTGCAAACCTCAGGATGTTCCTTATATTTTTCGGCCAGCTGCATTCCTAAAATAGCATGTGGTAATTCAGGGTTATCATCCGGAACCTTACCAATATCATGGAGCAGTCCGGCACGTTTAGCCATTTTCACATTCAGACCAAGTTCTGCAGCCATGGTCGCACAGAAGTTTGCAACTTCTCGCGAGTGTTGTAATAAATTTTGTCCATAGGATGACCTGTAGCGCATTCTGCCTACCATCCTGATCAGTTCGGGATGCAATCCATGGATACCGAGGTCAATTACTGTACGCTCACCTATTTCCACAATTTCATCTTCGATCTGCTTTTTGGTCTTGGCAACTACCTCTTCGATCCGGGCCGGATGGATACGGCCATCAGTAACCAAACGATGCAGGGCAAGGCGGGCTATTTCACGTCTAACCGGATCGAATCCGGAAAGAATGATTGCCTCCGGAGTATCGTCAACGATGATTTCGATTCCTGTTGCAGCTTCAAGTGCACGAATGTTACGGCCTTCACGACCGATAACCCGGCCTTTAATCTCATCATTCTCAATATTGAAAATCGAAACTGTGTTCTCTATTGCACTTTCTGTGGCTGTACGCTGAATAGTCTGAATAACTACCTTCTTTGCTTCCTTGTTGGCAGTCAGTTTAGCCTCATCAACAATATCTTTAATCTGAATCATTGCCTGAGTACGGGCCTCTTCGCGAAGGGAGTCAATCAGTTGATTTTTTGCATCCTCTGCTGATAAGCCTGCAATGGCTTCCATTTGCTGAATATGTTGATTTTTTAAGGCATCAACATCCTCCTGCTTCTTTTTGGCAAGTTCAATCTGCTTTTCCAGATTTGCTTTTACTGCTGCAAGTTCATCCTCTTTCTTGGTCAGATTATCCAGTTTTTGATTTACAGACTGTTCTTTCTGCTTGATAGAATTCTCCCTCTGATTGATCGAATTGTTCTTGTTATTGATTTCCTGCTCATGCTCTGCCTTCATTTGCAAAAATTTCTCCCTTGCTTCCAGAAGCTTATCCTTTTTCAGGATTTCAGCATTGGTTTCGGCGTCCTTTAAAATCTTTTTTGCCTTATTCTGGGCACCTATTTCCTGATTCCTGAATAACTTTCTTAAAAGAAAGCGCCCAATCACTATTCCTGCACCCAGCCCAAGTAAAACGTAGAGCACTATTTGTAGTATGTTCATAATTTCTGTTTAAATAAAAAAACCGCAACTAAATCTTAAGCCTCATGTACTGTAAAAGCTTCATTCATTAGGTTTAGAGTTTTGGTCATAATCAGGTGCAAGCAAATGATCTACCTTTTAACTCTTCTAATACTGAATTGTTAAGCTTAAAATAGTGAAACTCAAAAATTTAACTGCGGTTAAATCTTTATTGCTCTATGTTAAAAGAACGATATTACTTAGAAAAAAAATCTGTCAGCAGCTGATCCAGTTGATGAACTTTTTCTGTCACATCAGTATCTTCATGCATTACTTTCCGTTCCGCCTTCAGCGTAGTTGTAGCGTAATGCAATACGCACATCGATAACAAATCCTGTTTATCCCGAACCGCATAATTATCCTGATATTCCTTTATGCGGTCATTTATTACTTTGGCTGCCCTTCTAATTATTTCCTCTTCTTCAATATTTACCTTTAAGGGGTAAACTCTGTCAGCAATATTTATTTTTATGGAGATTTCTCCCATTTGAGCTTATTTCACTAAGTATTACTTTTTTAGCAATACAATACACTTATCTATTTCGCGTACAAATTCGGTAATTTTTTGCTTTATGTCAAGAGTTTTTTCACTCAAGCCTAATTCCGTTGGCTGAATACCCTCCAAAGAACGTGCCAGTGCCATTACACGAAGCTTTTCCTCCAGTTCAGTATTTTTGATGTCCCGGCTTTCGACCGACAGTTTTAAAGAATCATTTTCAAGTTTCAATAAATCATTCTCTTCCTGTAAAGCAGCACAAAGATCTATTAACCTGCTGGTTTTATCAATTACCTTACTAAGCTGATCTGTAACCGTCATTTGAGTATTAAGTTATAAGTTGTAAGTTTTAGGTTATAAGTGATAAAAAAACTAAAACTGTAAAATCACGCACCAGGACTGAATAAAAAATGAAAAAAAACCAAGCAATGGAAATTTCTCAATTATAAAATATCAAATATTACTCTCCTATTGCTAAGTTTCTTCGCTCCACTCAGGATTAAGTCCTTCTTCACATAAAAACAATCGCCATAGCAACTTTACAGACGATTTCTAACAAATCAAAGCTTTTAGCTTTAACCTCTACCCTATTTCCTTATCTCCGCTCCTGCCTGCTTCTCGAAATTAAGGATTAATTTTTGCATGATTGCGTCAATTTGCTTGTCGGTTAATGTTTTTTCTTCATCCTGAAGCAGGAAGCTAAGTGCATAGGACTTTTTACCTTCAGGGAGTTTATCCCCCATGTAAACATCAAATACATTCACTTCTTTCAAAAGCCCCCTTTCAGTCTTATGAGCTATTTGTTTTAATTGCTCAAAGCTAATTTCCTTATTGAGCAACATAGACAAATCCCTCCTGACTGAAGGGAATTTCGAAACTTCAACATAGCTTATTTTATTGTTTCTGACTGAACGTACAATCAAATCCCAATCAAAACCGGCATAAAACACCTCTGAACCAAGGTCCAGTTTTTTTAATGAACTTTTAGAAACTATACCAAAATCAACAATACTTTTTTCGCCAATACGATAAGAGATACCAGATGAAAGTTCGGGATTATTAGTTTCTGCTGTGGTTATTCCTTTGATATTTAATCTGCCAATAATCAGATCTACCACCGACTTCAAATTATAAAAATCTGTTTTAAGTGATTTTGAATTCCAGCTTTCAGCATCTACTGAACCGCAGAGAAAAACAGAAAGACGCTGATTTTCTTTGTATGCATCCTGAGAAAGATTATAAACTTTACCAAACTCATAAAATTTGAGATCAGAATTTCTTCTGTTCTGGTTATAGGCTATGGCTTCAAGTCCAGAAAACAGGAGGCTCTGACGCATCACATCCAGATCACTGCTCAACGGATTCAAAATTCTGACAGCCCTTTCCGGATCAGCTGAATAGCTCAATTTAGTGAGTGAATTGCTGAGTATTTCGAAAAATCCATTTGCAGACAAGAGGTCGGCAATCTGATTTTGCAAAACCTCCTTATCAGGTTTCACTGTTGTATTCAGGGAAGCACGGATCTGTGATGGAATCGCAACATTATCGTATCCATGAATCCTCAGTATCTCCTCGATAATATCAACCTCGCGGGTCACGTCAACTTTATAAGCAGGAACTTCAAGCTTCATTCCATCGGAATCCTCTGAACTGATTTTAATCCCTAAACCCAACAAAGTAGCACGTATCTCATCAGCAGGTATAGTTTTTCCTATCAGGCGGTTTACATTCCTATAAGATATCTCTACAGAGAATGGCTTTGCCGGAGATGGATAAATATCAGAAAGCTCTGAAGATATTTGTCCACCAGCCAGTTCCTGAATCAGAATAGCAGCACGTTTAAGTGCTGTGACTGTCATATCCGGATCCGTCCCACGCTCAAACCTGAAGGAAGCATCTGTCTTTAATCCATGTCGTTTGGACGTTTTCCTTACCGAAACCGGGTTGAACCAGGCACTTTCCAGGAAAATTTTAGTGGTAGATTGCTTTACCCCTGAGGATATTCCACCAAAAACTCCAGCGATACACATGGGTTCATCAGCATTACAAATCATCAGATCATCTGCAGATAATTTGCGCTCAACATCATCCAGTGTCCGAAATACGGTTCCTTCTTTTAATTTCTTAACCAAAACCTTATTCCCACTAATTGCGTCCGCATCAAAAGCATGCAGGGGCTGCCCGAGTTCATGAAGCACGAAATTGGTCACGTCAACCACATTATTTATAGGACGAACGCCAATAGCATTCAGCTTATCTTTCAGCCAATCGGGTGATTCTTTGATGCTTATTCCACTGATGCTTAATGCTGAATAACGCGGACAGGCATCCTGATCTTCAACAATAACTGGAATATTCAGGTCCTGATTCTGCACTTTAAATCCTGATAAATCAGGCATGCTGACCGAAATTTTGAGATAGGCCGCAAGATCACGTGCAACACCTAAATGAGAGGCCGCATCGGCTCTGTTCGGAGTTAATCCAATCTCAAATACAAAATCATCCTGAAGATTGAAATAATCTTTTGCTGCCGAACCTATGATTGCCTCAGCATTCAGTTCCATAATACCATCATGGTCATGGCCCAAACCAATTTCATCCTCGGCACAGATCATACCCTCTGAAACCTCTCCCCTGATTTTTGATTTATTGATTTTAAAGGGCTCACCTGAAGTCGGGTAAACTGTTGTATTTACCGTTGCCACGACTACTTTTTGTCCTGCAGCCACATTACTTGCACCGCAAACAATCTGAAGATCCTCTCCCAGACCAACATCTACCCTGGTTACTTTAAGCCGGTCTGCATTGGGATGCTGTGCACATTCCCTAACATAACCAATCACCAAACCTTCCAGTCCACCGGGAATGGTCTGAACCTTCTCCAGACTCTCCACCTCCAAACCGATATTGGTTAAAATAAGGGATAATTCTTCCGGGGTTTTACTGGTTTGAATGAATTGCTGCAGCCACTTATAAGAAATCTTCATGTTCTAAAAAATAAAGGTCAAAGATAGCAAGAGATATGAGAATTGAGATATGAGAATTCAGATGTATGATGTCTGAGGTCTGATGTCTGATGTTAGACCTCAGATTAAATCAGTCCAGTAAACCTTCATCGGCAAAACTAAGAAAACCATGATCGGTAATGATCAGGTGATCAAGGACGGGGATATCCAAAAACTTCCCTGCCGACTTTAATTTGCGGGTCAGTTCGAGGTCTGCCTGACTGGGTTTCAGATTCCCTGAGGGGTGATTATGGGTCAGAATAATTGAAGCAGCATGATTCTCCAGCGCAATATTAAAAATGATTTTGGGATCGGCTATCGTTCCGGCCTGACCGCCTTTACTAACCAAATGTCTCGATGTGATTTTGTTTGCACGATTCAATAGCAGAATCCAGAACTCTTCATGATTCAGATCTTTATATTGAGATGCAATGGATTCATAAACATCTATGCTGGTATTAACCTGAACCAGTTGTGTACTTACCGTATCTTTCCGGCGGCGGCCAAGCTCCATGGCAGCAATGATGGTTATGGCTTTAGCTTCTCCAATCCCTTTAAATCTTGAAAGGTCGGCAATACCCAGACGGGCTAGCCGGTTCAGATCGTAGTCACAGGAGTAAAGAATTCGTTTACTAAGCTCTACTGCACTTTCATTCACATTACCTGACCCAATCAAAATTGCAATAAGCTCTGCATCACTCAAGCTCCGTCGCCCCTGACTTGAAAGTTTCTCCCTCGGACGGTCTTCCTCTGCCCAGGCTTTGATGCTTATTTTATGATCATAGCTTTCCATAATTAAATTTATGGAAACCGCATAAAACAAAAAAGGGGTACTGATTAAACGGTACCCCTTTTCAAATATCTGCAAAGACTATTTTAATCCGTTAACAAATTTTGTCAGCTTAGATTTATTATTAGAAGCTTTGTTCTTGTGGATGATGTTCTTTTTAGCCAAACGATCAAGCATTGAGATCACTTTACTCAGAAGCGGAGTTGCTTCAGATTTGTCAGTAGTTGTACGTAATCTTTTGATTGCGGATCTGGTTGTTTTCGCCTGATAGCGATTACGTAAACGCTTAGCTGCGTTTGATCTGATTCTTTTTATCGATGATTTATGATTTGCCATTTCTTAAGCTTATTATTCCGTCCTTCTTTTAAGGACTGCAAATATATGCCGATTTTTTCAAAATACAAAGCATAAATAAAAAAAAGAAGAATTTCTGATTCGCTGAATAAAAATTTTGATAAAAATGCGTGAATCAGGTCATTTTACTAATTAAAAGCCGTTTAATCAACAATCTGACCGTTTAATAAATTGATCCAAACCTCAATAAATAAATAGCTCAAATTAGCCTGCCAACACATCATCCATCCGAGATGAAGAAAACTCTCTTTATACTTATGAGCCTCATGGTGTGGATAACCTGTTCCTCATGGGGATTTTTTGCACACCAGAACATCAACCGAATGGCTGTATTTATACTGCCGGGTGATATGATCCGATTTTATAAAAACAACATCCTATACATCAAAGAACATGCAGTGGATGCCGACAAACGCCGCTATTCAGACACTGCAGAAGCTCCGCGACATTTTATTGATGCTGACCGCTATGGTAAAAATCCGTTCGACAGTATACCAGAGAAATGGGTGGATGCTGAAGCAAAATTTACCGGCAGTTTACTGATTGAAAACGGTATTGTTCCCTGGCAAATTGAAAGAACCTATTATTCCCTGGTAAAGGCTTTCAGAGAACGTGATTCCATCCGGATTTTGCGACTCTCGGCAGATTTGGGGCATTATGTTTCGGATGCTCATGTTCCGCTTCATACGACCGAAAATTATAATGGGCAATTAAGCGGACAGACAGGAATTCACGGCTTCTGGGAAAGCCGGCTACCTGAGCTGTTCTCAGCTGAATACGATTTTATTACAGGCCCTGCCAAATACCTGGAAAATCCACTGAAAGAAGCCTGGAAAATCGTGAGAAATAGCCATAGTTATCTCGATTCAACCTTAATGATCGAGGCCAGAATCAATAAAAGCATGGCATCTGACCGGAAATTTTCATTCAGTGAGCGTAATAACAGAATAGAAAGACAGTATTCAAAAGAATACTCCAGAGCCTATCATACCGCACTAAAGGGGATGGTAGAAAATCAGATGCGTGCATCTGTCCTGATGACAGGAAGTTTCTGGTTCTCTGCATGGGTAGATGCCGGTCAACCTAAACTCAGAAACTTTGCAGAGATTGAAATCAGTAAAGAAGAAAAGCTGAATGCTGAACAAACAGAAGAACTATTCGGTCAGGGCCGGATCATTGGCAGATCTGAAAACTAAATTTCACCTCCTTCTATGCTATTCTTAGCCTTAAAAGCAGCAATAACTGCCGGTAAAATAGTCAGAACAATGATAACCAGCATGACATAGGTAAAATTATCCTTGATGATGGGGATATTCCCAAAGATAAATCCAATTCCAAGGAAACTGACGATCCAAAGTACCCCGCCTACAACATTATAATAGGTAAAGGGTCCAAATTTCATTTTCCCTACTCCGGCCACAAAAGGGGCGAGAGTCCTGAAAACAGGCATAAACCTACTGAATATCAACATATTACCGCCTTTCTTGTTGAAATAATCCTTTGTCTTTTCATAATACTCCAGCTTAAGTATCCTGTTGCCGGGCTTAAAGACTTTAGGTCCAAGAAAATTCCCTAAGGTATAATTAATGGTATTTCCGGTAATTGCGGCTACAATTAAGAGCAGACCCATAGTGTAAATATTCAGGCCTGTATCTCCCTTTGCAATAAGTGCTCCTACAGCAAACAGCAGAGAATCTCCGGGCAGAAAGGGTGTTACTACAAAACCGGTTTCTGCAAAAATGATCATGAAAATTATGAGATAGGTCCAGGTGCGGTAATCGCTTACAATCTTTACCAGGTGTTTATCAATGTGTAATATATAGTCGAGAATGGTGCTGATGATTTCCAAGATATTTAAGTATTAAGATGATTTAAATGGAATAATAAAGAATATACCCAATAGAGGCATTTCTAAACCTGAAGAAAAAATAATGCTAATTCAGACTTTGTTTTTTTGCTTTTCCCGAATTAACTCGATCACAGGGGGCAAAACAGACAGAATTATGATTCCGAAAATGACATAGGTGAAATTGTCTTTTATAACCGGTAATCCGCCAAAGAAATAACCAATGAAAAGAAAAGATGTAACCCACAAAACTCCACCTGTAATATTATAGGTAGCAAATTTGAGATAACTCATGGTGCCAATTCCTGCCACAAAGGGAGCAAAAGTCCTGATAATAGGTATAAATCGGGCATAAATAATGGTCTTGCCTCCATGTTTCTCATAAAATGCCTGTGTCTTCTCAAGATATTCTTTTTTAAGAAATTTAATTTTTCCGCTAAAAGCTTTCGGACCAATATAATTTCCAATATGGTAGTTAACCAGGTCGCCAAGAATTGCAGCAATAATCAGCAGAAAACACATCAGGAATATATTCAATCCGCTTTCTGGTTTAGCAATGATCGCTCCGGCAGCAAATAAGAGGGAATCCCCCGGTAAAAATGGAGTGACAACAAAACCTGTTTCGGCAAAAATGATGAGAAAAAGTATCAGGTAGGTCCAGGTTTGATAATCCTGAACGATCTCTATTAAATGCTTATCGATGTGAAGTATGAAATCAATAAGCTGTTGAATAATTTCCAATGTATATCTGTATTTTTTTACAAAAATAGAAAACTCAGGGTAAAGGCCCTGAGTTTTCTATTTTAATTGCATAAGCATGATTAATTATGGGTTAACAGTTTTGCTGATATGGCTGCATCTGCGCTTCCTGTTAAAGACCCGCTGGTATAAATTGTATAAATTTTCCCTGCCTCCAGAGTAAAACTGCCCAAATTGGCAGAAGTTGAGGCACTGCCAGATAAAACGGTTTGCAAAGCAAATGTACCCGGATTAACTTCAGAGAAACTTGAGGCTGTTCCGAAAGCGACATTTGATGCGAACACCAATCCGCCTGTGATCATTAAATTAGCACTAGCCAAACCCTCAGCCAGATTTACAAATCTAAGCTTTGCCTTATTTGGGGAAGGACTGGCCTGCTCGTCCTTAAATACTGCACTACTGTTTCCTGACCCATCTGCTTTTCCTGTGTAAAAGAAGGTGTAATTTTGATTTGAAGCCAAGTCAACATACCCGGTAAAATTTACACTTGCATTGCCATTGGTCTTAAATTCAGCCTTTCTACTATTTCCTGCATCGGTTGAAATGTAAGTTGAACTTTGAGAATAGGCCACAGCTTCAGTA
>Ga0209480_10001226_pt1 | contig 18958 bp, 12 predicted proteins | sample JI61114C2DNA_FD_187501 | JGI IMG/M metagenome (GOLD analysis project Ga0209480, IMG submission 187501) | Wastewater effluent complex algal communities from Wisconsin, to seasonally profile nutrient transformation and Carbon sequestration -... | ecosystem: Engineered > WWTP > Effluent > Algae... | reverse complement strand
GTTTCGATTGCGTGAATTCTTCGTGTGCATTCTTGTAGGCATCCCAGAGTTTCAGGATGCCGGTGAATTCCGATTGCGGATCGGTAAATTCGGCATGCGCGCGGTCTGCCGCTTCACGGGCATCGGCCGGACGCTCCCTTGGATCCTGAATACTCAGATACGAGGTGATGACCATCATCTCGCGCAGACAATCATGCTGTTTTGCCGCAATCAGCATGCGCGCCAGTTTCACGTCGATCGGCCACTTCGCCATTTGCCGGCCGGTGTCGGTCAGCAATCGTTGCTTGTCGACCGCGCCCAGCTCGGTGAGCTGCTGCCAGCCATCGGCAATCGCTTTCGAATCCGGTGCATCGATAAACGGAAAGTCTTCCAGCCTGCCCAATCCCAGACTGAGCATGCGCAAAATAACGCCGGATAGGGAGGCCCGTAAAATTTCCGGATCGGTATATTCCGGACGCGACTGGAAATCGGCTTCCGAATACAGGCGATAGCAAATGCCCGAAGCAATGCGGCCACAACGACCTTGCCGCTGATTTGCACTCGCCTGCGAGATCGGTTCGATATGCAGACGGTCCAGTTTCTGTCTCGGGCTGTAGCGCTTGATACGTGCAAAGCCCGGGTCGATCACGTAACGGATGCGAGGAACCGTGAGCGACGTTTCCGCCACGTTCGTGGTCAATACGATTCGGCGCTGCGGACCGGGATTGAAAACGCGATCCTGATCTTTTACCGATAACCGCGCATACAAGGGAAGTATTTCGGTGTTGCGATATTTTTTCCGCTCGAGTAGTTGGTGCGCATCGCGGATTTCGCGTTCGCCCGGCAGGAATACCAGCACGTCACCCATCGGGTCTTCGCGGGTGATTTCATCCGCCGCACGAAGAATGGCATCACTGACCGAAATATCTTCCTTGTCTTTTAGTGCGTCCTCGCCTTCATCGGATAACACCTGTTGCTCGCCGACGGGGCGATATCGGGTTTCGACCGGATAGCTTCGGCCTTCCACATTGACTATCGGGGCATCGTGGAAATGTTTCGAGAAACGATCGGTATCGATAGTGGCCGAGGTAATGATGATTTTCAGGTCGCGACGCTTGGTGACTAGATTGCGCAAATAACCGAGCAGGAAATCGATATTCAAACTGCGCTCGTGCGCTTCATCGATAATCAGCGTGTCGTAGCGTGACAGCCATTTGTCCGAGTGGATCTCGGCGAGCAAAATGCCGTCAGTCATGAATTTGATATAGGTGTTTTCACCGACTTGTTCGGTAAAGCGAACCTGATAGCCGACGGCGGAACCCATCGGAACATTCAGCTCCTCGGCAACGCGTCTTGCAACGGCACGCGCGGCGATGCGGCGGGGCTGGGTACAGCCAATCATCCCGGCCTGGCCACGACCTGCCGCCAGGCAGAGTTTTGGCAACTGGGTGGTCTTGCCCGATCCCGTCTCGCCAGCAATCACCACCACTTGATGTTTTCCGATCAGCTCGATGATTTTTTCGGCTTCGCGCGCGACCGGCAAGTCCTGGTCGAAAACCGGTACCGGGGCCTGTTCGGCGCGGCGGGATTTTTCTTCACAGGATTTTTGGTAGGCCGACTGAAAGGGCAACAGTAGGGCTGAATCCTGTTTTGCGGCATATTTCGACCACAGGCCATGCAGCCTCGATTGGTCGCGGCTCATGGCCAGCGTCAAGTCGGGGCGTACTGGTTTTGCGGTGTCGATTGGCGTCATGAGTGTGTGAAAAGGCGACCGGAAAAGCCACTGAAATGTGACTTGTCATTCAGAAAAAGCGGAGTATCTTGATTATTATGTTGAACAACTCTGTGCGGGAATTGCCACCCCCCTTATTGTCACATTGTTAGAGGGAATTCGTAATGAAAATCGACGACGACATTAGCCCTGAGCAATGCACCGTAGCTCCGCATGGACGCCCCGCTTGCCACAACACCGCCACACCTTAGGCCAGGACTTACATGTCGAGTACGGTTGAAAGCATAGTTCGCAGCACGGATCGACGCAGGATCGCCGAATCATTGGTGTTCGCGATGGCCGATGCGGTCATGCTTTCGGTGAAGACGCGAGCCTTTGCCTGGAATGTCACCGGCCCTTTTGCCGCTTCACTCCGCCCCATGTTTATCTTGCAACACAAGGACATGGAAATTGCGATTGAAGAAATGTCGATGCGTATTCGTTTTCTCGGCAATCCGGCACCTACGGCACTGAGCCAATTGCTATCGCTCTCCAATATCCGCGAAGAAGCGGAAGTGCTGGAATGGCGTGAAATGGTAAGCCAACTGGTGCAAGACCAGGCGATAGCCGCACAATCGGCCAGACAGGTTTACAACTTCGCCGAATTGACTACCGATACCGCAACGCAGGAACTCGTTGCCAGACGAATTACGCGGCATGAGCGCAATGCTTGGGAGCTGAAAGCGCTGCTGGAATAAGGCCGAAGATGTGGCGCGAGGTAAAGCGCTGGAACCTAGCGACGAAGCATCGAGTTTATCCTGACAATCCTGAAAGCATTGCTGCAACATTTACCAGCATATGGGGAATAACTGCTCACGGCGTGAACAAAAACTTCAAGCGTTAGCGAATCTAGTCTTTTGAGGCTGCCGTTTTTCATGGAAAGCCATCGGCATTCCGCTATGGTCTGCAACACGCGTGGGGCCACTCGATGCAACTCATGGAATACGACCAGTATCTAGAATGACCCGCAGTTGTGCGTCTTCATGGCCTTACCTTTGGCCATTGCGGCAGCCACTTCCCGGGGCATGTAGGTTTCGTCGTGCTTCGCCAATACTTCAGATGCCATAAAGATATTCTTTTGCAGTTTGCCGGTAGCAATGACGCTCGTTCCTTCCTTGAACATATCAGGCAAGACGCCACTAAAATGTACTGGAACCTGATGGAGTCTGTCCGTTACGGCGAAGCTCAATTCAAGTGACTGGTTTTTACGGTGAACACTACCCTCACAGACTATGCCGCCCAGCCGGAATCTGCTCTCGCCGGGAGTGCCACCCGCCTTTACGTCCGTCGGTGTGAAGAGATAAGTAAGATTCTCCTGCAAGGCGAGCGAGACCAGAAGCGCGGCAATTGCCGACACCACCAGAAGCATAATCACCACTACCACTCTATTGCGTCGTGTCAGATTCATTTAATGCTGTCCGTTGCTTGCGAATTTTAAGTTGAACGCGCCGCCGGATTTTATTGAGGCTTAGCCGGGGGGAAATGAAGTCCCATAAGAGCATAAGCATGCATATCAGGTAGGCTATGATCACGAACCTAGTCGGCATCAGCCTTTGCCCTGAACCAGTTGTGCGACCCATTGCTTGGTCGATTCATGATCCAGATTGCTCACTCTGGCACGTTGCAACAATGAACCGATAAACCATAATTTTGTCGCCAGAGTTGTCAGCAGCAAGGGCCAAATCATGCTTCCATCCATATGGGACTTTCCTATAAGACTGATGGTGGAACCCTGGTGAAGTGAATTCCACCAGCTCACCGAGAAATGCACAATCGGCACATTGATGACGCCGATAATTGCCAAAAAACAGGCCGCACGAGCTGCGGCTCGACGATCTTCAATCGCGTTGTAAATGCCGATAATCCCCAAGTAGAGAAAAAGCATGACCAATTCCGAGGTCATGCGCGGATCCCATGACCACCAGGTTCCCCAGGTCGGTTTGCCCCAAATGGAACCGGTTATCAGGGTGATGGTTGTAAAAATGGCGCCGATGGGTGCACATGCCATTGCCAGAATCTCGGATATTTTTATTCTCCACACCAGAGCAATTACGCTCTGGATCGCCATTACTATAAAAATAAACAAGCTCATCCATGCGCTGGGCACATGGATATAGAAGATACGAAAATTCTCACCTTGACTGTAATCTGCCGGAACCACGAATAGCGCCCCATAGATACCGACTAGCAAAAATACCATTGCCGAAAAAAACAGTTTGTTCGTCCACCTGACGGCAAAGCGGTCAAAATTGGGCGGCGAGCCTGTACGGTGAAACCATTCCAGGAAAATATTCATGACGGGCAACCGTTACTAGAAGTCATAGCGGTAGCCAATGTAATAAAATAGAGATGTAGCGCTTCCGTTTACGAGCGGCGCTGCCGTGCGGGTTTTTTCCATGTTGATTTCGCCTTCGAACGCAATGTGCTCACCAAATTGGTAAGTCACCCGGCCCACAGGCGACAAACGTTTTGAGGTCGAACCAATGGCATTGTCCTGCGAGTAATATTTGATCCCGGGCTCCAAAATCCACTTGTCACCTGCCTTGAATCGGCTGGAAACGCCAAACAATATGGCGTCATATGCCGGGCTCGTCAGATAACTGGTGTTAAAAACCAGCACACCTGATGGAATAAAGAGGCCTGTGCCGATGGCCTGCATCGAGAACGTCTTTACCTGCCCCGTCGCAGGACTTGCCGGCAATGTTGCCGTTGCCGTGGTGCCACTAACGCTGGACAAACGAAAGTCGCCGCCTACTTGCCATCTTGGCGAAACCATGAAGGTCGCACCAATGGATGCCACTTTCGAAACCGGCGTTAATCCAAGTGCCTGGGCTTTAATCTGATCCTGAGTCAGAGTGAATGCCAGTTGGGACAATGTTGTCTCTGGCTGTCCAAGCAGGGCATTCGTCATTTGCAAACTTGGCGAACGACGATAGTCGTATAGAAAATTGAGTGTTGCAGACTTGTTGAATGACCAGTTGCCTTGAACCGATGCAATATTCAGTTCATTGAACAAAATGTCGTAGTCAAACAGGCTGAAAACACTCCGCTTATCGTCGAAATAGCGGAATTCTCCGCCAACTGCGCGACGATCCGTATCCCCCGATGCGTTTTGCTGGATCAGAAAGAATTCCATGCCAACGTTCTTGATTATATTGTCAGCATCGATCGTCAGTCCGGCGAAGCGCTTGCTGCCGCCAAGCCCCTCTTCTACGAGTTGGCCGCCTTCGAAACCATAGCGAATTTTCGCGGAACCAAATCCGTAGTTCAAAATGGCACCATCAAAGCGCCCTAATACACCGCCGCTGGCGGCTACCTGCCGACCCAAACGCGTACCGAAATGCAGCTTCTCGTTTTTCAAATCGACATATGCAGTGGAGAGACGATTTCGATTCGGCTGAGTGTCAAGGAAGCTTTCACGATAAGTATCCCTGAAGGTAAAACGTGAATCCCAGTTTGCGGTGCGATGCCGTACATTGTAATTAATGTCCGTCACGATGGATGACTGGTCCGTGGTGCTGAGATTTTGTATATCGATTTCCGTGGCACCAGTCGCCGGAGTTACGATGGTAAATTCATCACGAATCTTCGAATTTCCGCCGTAGTAATACTGGGATATACCGCCCCAACTTGTTGTGACGGGTTTGCGCTCGCGCGTGCTCGTTGATGACACTGTAGTGGATTCAACTGCCAACGAACCAATACGTGCTTTTACCCGTTCGGCACCATCGCCAGATGGATATAACTTGAGGTACAGCTCGTACTCGACCAAGGCACGTTTGTTTTCACCAAGCTTTTCACGCACGAAACCGACCAATTCCTGGGCATCCTGAGATGCGGCGCCCAAGGGCATGTTCAAGAGTTGATTCAATTCCGAAACCGCACTTTCATAATCCTTGCGTTCAATGGATGCCTTTGCCGTCGCGAGCAACGATATTTGCTGTTGATCCGTTGTCGAAACAGCCGGCACACCAAGCGAATTCAAGGGAGGCAAGCTTGCCTGGCTTGGAGTCGTGGATTGGGAGTCGGCGGGGTTCGGCTGAACTGTACCAACCTCAGTCTGTAATACCAACGTCAGTGTTTGATCATCAGAGCCAGGACCAATCTTCAATACCCTTACCGGCTTTGCAAAATTGATATCGATTCGTCGTTCTGTAGGCTGCCCTGCTTGCCGGGAGAAACGAACAGTAAATGCCGGCACTGACTCCGATTTTTTCGTCTTTTTACTTTCTTCGATGATGGCCCGACTGAGGTCGTCTACGCCGGTGATATCGAAAAAGATGGTAACGACATCGTTTGAAGACGCTACCACCGAACTCTTGAATTGAAGCTTCGTATTGAGCTGTATCGTAATCTGCGCTTTGGCATCTTCCTGTTTCTCTACCGAGACTTCATTAAACACCTGGGCGTCCGCCCCGGAAGCGTATGCGGCCAATGCGAATGCAATGGAAATCGAAAGAAAATGTTGATGCAGTTTCTGTATTTGCATGGGTTTCCCGTTAAGTTTTTTGAAACTGGTGCTACACAACGTGAACTTTCAGTCGAATGAGCCATCGGTAGAACGATGGTGACCTGTTCTGGTTTTACTGATCGTCGTGAAGCTTGAATTCGTGTACTGGTGACAACTTCCCGAGCAATCCTGCAATTCCTGCACGGTGTAAAGGATTTTTGGCGAATCCACTTTCTTGTGCGAATCCGGCTTGTATTGATTGGCATGACAGCCTGCACAACTCGGACGATAGGCAGCGAATTTCCATGCAATAACTTCATTGTTCGTCGTGTGACATGCCGTACATGAGGTACCTGCCTGATGCTGACGATATGCAGGCGAAGTATGCGAATAGGTGGTGATGGGAACCCAGGCCGTCGTTCGATGGCATGCATCACAAGCCTTGGTAGTGACGAAGTGGTTACTCGGTTTTCCGGTAGCTGCGGTTCCGTTGTGGCAGCTCGAACAGCTGCCTGCTGTTACACCTGTGTGACTAAACGTCGCCGGAACCCATGCAGTGGTTCGGTGGCAAACATCGCAAGATTGCGTTGTTGGAATGTGGCTGGAAGGCTTACCGGCTGCCGCCGTACCGTTATGGCATGTCGCACAACTACCTGCAGTCACACCGGCATGGCTAAACGTGGCAGGAATCCATGCTGTCGTCTTATGACAAGCATCGCATGCTTGCGTAGTAGGAATATGATTCGACGGCTTGCCTGTTGCTGTCGTACCGTTGTGACAGGTTGCACAGCTCCCCGCAGTCACGCCAGCGTGATTGAACGTTGCTGGAATCCATGCAGTCGTGCGATGGCAGGAATCGCAGGACTGTGTCGTAGGAATATGATTGGAAGGCTTGCCGCTTGCCGTCGTTCCGTTATGGCAAGTCGCACAACTTCCCGCGGTCACGCCACTATGATTAAACGTGGCAGGAATCCATGCTGATGTTTTATGACAGGCATCGCATGCTTGTGTCGTAGGAATATGGTTCGATGGTTTGCCAGTTGCCGAAGTGCCGTTATGGCAAGTTGCGCAGCTTCCCGCGGTCACGCCAGTATGATTGAAGGTCGCTGGAATCCAGGCGGTGGTGCGATGACAGGAATCACACGACTGGGTCGTAGGAATATGATTGGAAGGCTTGCCGCTTGCCGTCGTTCCGTTATGGCAAGTCGCACAACTACCAGCGGTCACGCCACTATGATTAAACGTGGCAGGAATCCATGCTGATGTTTTATGACAGGCATCGCATGCTTGTGTCGTAGGAATATGGTTCGATGGTTTGCCAGTTGCCGAGGTCCCGTTATGGCAAGTCGCACAACTACCAGCGGTCACGCCACTATGATTAAACGTGGCAGGAATCCATGCGGTCGTGCGATGACAGGAATCACATGACTGTGTCGTCGGGATATGGTTGGAAGGCTTACCTGCAGCAGACGTGCCGTTGTGGCAAGTAGCACAAGTTCCTGCAGCAACCCCGCTATGGTTGAAAGTAGCCGGCGTCCACGCTGTTGTTTTATGGCAGGCATCGCAGGTTTGCGTTGTCGGAATATGACCTGATGGTTTACCGGTCGCCGTCGTACCGTTATGGCAGGTGGCACAGGTTCCAGCGGCAACGCCCGAGTGGCTGAAAGTTGCTGGCGTCCAGGCGGTTGTTTTATGGCAGGCATCGCAGGTTTGCGTTGTTGGAATATGGCCTGACGGCTTGCCAGTGGCGGTCGTTCCGTTATGACACGTTGCACAGGTTCCAGCGGCAACGCCCGAGTGGCTGAAAGTAGCCGGCGTCCATGCTGTTGTTTTATGGCAGGCATCACAGGTTTGCGTTGTTGGAATATGACCTGATGGTTTACCGGTCGCGGTCGTACCGTTATGGCAGGTGGCACAACTTCCTGCCGCTACACCCGAGTGGCTAAATGTTGCCGGCGTCCAAGCAGTTGTTTTGTGGCAGGCATCGCAGGTTTGCGTTGTTGGAATATGACCTGATGGTTTACCGGTCGCGGTCGTACCGTTATGGCAGGTGGCACAACTTCCTGCCGCTACACCCGAGTGACTGAATGTTGCCGGCGTCCAGGCAGTTGTTTTATGGCAGGCATCGCAGGTCTGCGTTGTTGGAATATGGCCTGACGGTTTGCCAGTGGCGGTCGTTCCGTTATGACACGTTGCACAGGTTCCAGCGGCAACGCCCGAGTGGCTGAAAGTTGCCGGCGTCCAGGCGGTTGTTTTATGGCAGGCATCGCAGGTTTGCGTTGTAGGAATATGACCTGATGGTTTGCCAGTGGCGGTCGTTCCGTTATGACACGTTGCACAGGTTCCAGCGGCTACACCGCTATGTGTAAATGTCGCCGGAGTCCAAGCCGTCGTCTTGTGGCAAGCATCGCAGGTTTGTGTTGTCGGGATATGGCCCGATGGTTTACCCACAGCAGCGGTTCCGTTATGACAGGTTGCACAGGTGCCGACCGCAACACCGCTATGTGTAAACGTTGCCGGTGTCCACGCGGTTGTTTTATGGCAGGCATCGCAAGTTTGCGTTGTCGGAATATGACCGGTGGGCTTTCCAGTAGCAGCGGTTCCGTTATGACACGTTGCACAGGTTCCTGCCGCTACACCGCTATGTGTAAACGTCGCCGGTGTCCACGCGGTTGTTTTATGGCAGGCATCGCAAGTTTGCGTTGTCGGAATATGACCGGTGGGCTTTCCAGTAGCAGCGGTTCCGTTATGACACGTTGCACAGGTTCCTGCCGCTACACCGCTATGTGTAAACGTCGCCGGTGTCCAAGCAGTTGTCTTATGGCAGGCATCGCAAGTTTGCGCTGTCGGAATATGACCGGTGGGTTTTCCAGTAGCAGCGGTTCCGTTATGACATGTTGCACAGGTTCCAGCTGCTACACCCGCATGACTAAATGACGCAGGGGTCCACGCGGTAGTTTTATGACAAGCGTCGCAGGATTTTGTAGTCGGAATATGTGTTGACGGCTTTCCAGTTGCTTTGGATCCGTTATGGCACGTCGCGCATGTGCCTGATGCAATATCTTTATGATCGAACCCTGCTGGCGTCCATGCGGAAGTTCGATGACAAGCATTACATGAACTGTTGGTAGCAATATGGTTTGCAGGTTTTCCCGTCGCTACACTGCCATTGTGGCAACTGGTGCAGCTCTTATTCGAAACGCTGACATGGTCAAACGTTGCAGGGGACCACGCAGATGTGCGATGACATGATTCGCATCCGGTAGAAATCGGAATGTGATTCCCAGGCGGAATGGTGGCTTCAGAGAATCGGCTGCCCACACCATGGCAACTGGCGCAGTCTTTCGGAGTTCCTTTTAGAATGCCTCGCTGATGGCAACCTTCACATTTGGCATTCTTGTGACCGCCGGTGAGCGAGAAACCGGTTTTCGAATGATCAAAAGTAACGTTTTTAGAAGGTGGCGTTGCTGCAAAGGCTTGGATCGAAAATGATATGCAAATAACAATCACTAACATCCACAGTGCGTATCTTGGAGAAGGGTTAAGTGATAAAGCTATGACTGGGGGGCGTCTGCTTATCATTTATATAGTCTTCTATCGAGCTATATCCTTGAATGAAGTCGAGTTGTGACACCTATCACATTGCATACCGAATGATCCGTTGTGAATATCGTCGCCGGAATGACAACTACCGCACGCTTTCGACAAGGCTATATGACGACCGCGTGAATTATTGTGACAAGATTCACATTTCAATGATGAATGCGCGCCTAACAAGGCGAATTGTGTCTTTTTATCATGATCAAATTCCCACAAACGCCAATCACGGGCAGAGTGACACGCATCACATCTTTCTCCGAAACCTCCGGAATGCTTATCATTCTTTTTATGGCAGGCAATACAGGCCGTCGGCGTACCCCTGAAAGTTTGATCAACGTGGCATGACTTACACTCGGTAATTCTATGCTGCCCCAGCAATGGGAAGGCAGTCAGATTGTGATCCACCTGTACTTTCGTCCACAGCTCGGAGTTATGGCAGCCATCACATTTATCTCCCAACCTGCCCTTGTGCGGATCCTTGACCCGATGGCATGAGACGCATCGCATATCCAGTTTTTCTTTATGCAAATCCCCCTTGTGACAACTCTGGCAGCTGATCTTTCCATGCCCGCCCAAAAGCGGAAACTTGGTCATTCGACTGTGATCAAAACTGCTGGTTTTCCATGATTCTGCGCTATGGCATGAGGCACATTCGCTTCCGTTTTTCCCCTTGTGGGTGTCGTCCTTAAGATGACAGTCGATGCATTTTCCTGCTATTCCGCGAAAATGTGTTGGCGTCTTATGGCATCCCAGACATGCAGCATCGCGATGCTTCCCAATCAGCGGGAAACGGGTTTTGGCATGATCAAAGCCTCGCGACGGCTTCCACGCCTGCGGCTGATGACAAGCTTTGCAATCATTCCCCAGGCTACCTTTATGCATGTCATCGGATTGATGGCACCCGAAGCATTGCGTGGGGGCGCCACGAAACACGTTCGCCTGCTTGTGGCATCCCGTACATTGCGTATCCAGATGTTTTCCTGTGAGTGCGAAACCGGTCTTGCTGTGATCAAACCGCGTCTCGCGCCAGCTATTCTCACTATGACAGCTACTGCAAGCCGGCCCCATACTGCCTTTATGCACATCGTCACCCTTGTGGCAACCGACACATTCCTTCACAAGTTTTGATTGTCCCAGTGCTGGCGTATGACATGCGGCACACTTGGCAGTCGAGTGTTTCCCCCGCAAGATAAATCCCGTGTCGGCATGATTGAACCTGGCTTGCTTCCAGTCCGTGGAAGAATGGCATTTGGCACAATCACTTCCCATCGTGGCCTTATGGAAGTCATCTTTACGATGACATCCTATACATGCGGAAGGCGCATCGCGGAATTTCTTGTTAGGCAAATGGCAAAAATTGCATGTTGTCGTTTTGTGCGCGCCGAGCAGGACAAAGTCTGTCTGATCGTGACGAAAAGTCTTTGCATCAAGCTTGACGATATTGAACTGGCGACCTTTGTGTTCGGTATGGCAGGTACGACAGGCAGAGCTTGTCAAACGGCCATGAAAGCCTCGTCTGGCCTTTACATCCGACGCAATTTCCTTGTGGCAGGCCATGCATAATTTCGGTTGGGCCGCCTTGTCAAAGGTTTGATGACAAGCGGAACAGGTTGACTCGGTTTTGGCATGTGCTTGGACAACTTCCCCCGGCATCAACACGGTTTCCAATCCGGCTGCAGATGCAAAGTTGCAGAATGCAATCGACATCATCACAAGAACTTTTGCGATCATGTTCTTCATGAACATATCAATACATGTGTACGGCGATGATGTGCGCAATGACACAGAGCACAAGTATAAAAACCAGCGGGACATGCATGACATGCCAAAGCGAGAACATGCGCTCGAATGGCAAAAACTGGGCAGAACGACGCGCAGCTGAAAAATAGTCACTCAATGCATCGATGGCTTCTCTGGAAGGGGGTTCCGTGCCATTTATGGAAGCGTTTCTTGCAAATTTTATACAGCGGCGTTCTGCCATTCTGGCCCGCGCCCCGAGGCCAATTACAAGATGAGGACGCTTCCACCCGGCATTTGTGACAGTACTGGAAGCGCTTGCAAATTTTTGGAGTTCGTCAGCTAGGTATGCATTTGTCTCGTTCGCTACAAGCAACCTGGCTCGTGCATAAAGTGATGCAGCCTCGGTACGGACATCGGTCAAGCTCAACTGGCGGCCATAAAGCCCCACGTGCAGGCGCCCATATAAAAAACGGCCGATAAATCCACTGCTGGCGACGATTACCATGCACCAGAAAGCGACGGCGGCATTCAACGAACTCCAGCGAAGCGTGCAATGCAGGAGAATTAATGTAGGGCCCAACACTCCCAATACCATGTGAATGGAGAACCAGCGATTTATTTTTCCCAGATTGGCGAAAATTCTTACGCGTTTCCTCAATGGATAGAGCAGAAGAGCCAACATCATCAGCGACCCGATCAAGCCAAGGTTATAGCCAAGGTTCGAGCCTGAAGTGTAGAGACCTGACCGGGCAATGGAGTAAACAGCCGCTGCCCAAAGTAAAAGTAAAACCCATGGCACGATATTTCGTAGAACCCTGGAAATACTCGACCGCTCGGAACGGTCGGCTACGCCCGCGGCGTCGCTTTTACGGCGTTTCAAGTCGGCCGATGTCATTGCCGGCAAGTCGCCTGAATAGTTTCTGTGGGAAGTGTCAGCATGCTGAATGAGAATACTTTCCTTCAGAAAAAACTGGATAAGGTATGGTTAGGCAGCGGCATCTCAAATGGCAAGCTGCCGATTGCTTTCAAAACAAAGATACACCAAATCTTGAATGTGTCCCGATATGAGAATTAGTTTCATTTAAAGGCAAACCCAGGAAATGAATATGAATTCGGTCTATGTACTTATCTATCTGGTACCGATCGCACTAGTCGTCTTTTACTATCTGAATCGTCGCCATCACGCTGAAATCGAGCACACAAAGAAATTGAATGAGTCGGTTCAGGCGGGCATGACCGAACCACCTTCGCTGCACCCCGTGATAAATACCAGTCGTTGTATCGGCTCCGGTTCCTGCGTGAGCGCTTGCCCGGAGAGCGCGATCGGCATTATCGGTGGCAAGGCAATTCTGACTAATCCATCTGCGTGTATCGGCCATGGCGCATGCTATGCAGCCTGCCCTGTCGATGCCATTACGCTCGTTTTTGGCACAGAACGCCGAGGCATCGACATTCCCGATGTCCATCCGAATTTCGAATCCAATGTTCCCGGCTTGTTTATCGCCGGTGAACTTGGGGGCATGGGATTGATACGGAAAGCTGCCGAACAGGGGCGCCAGGCAATGGACTCCATAGCGCGGATGAAAACCGGAATCGCCGATCATGATGTAGTCATCATCGGCTGTGGTCCTGCCGGAATTTCAGCTGGGCTGGGCGCTATCGAAAAACAATTGCGTTACGTCTTGATTGAGCAGGAAGAAAGTCTGGGCGGTGCAATCTTTCATTACCCGCGAAACAAGGTCGCCATGACGGCGCCGGTCAATCTCCCGTTAGTTGGCAAGATGAAATTTTCGGAAGTAAGCAAGGAAAAACTGCTTGAATTTTGGCAAGACGTGGTTACTCGCACGCAACTTAAAATCAATACTGGCGAACGTATGGAATCAATCCGTCGTGAAGAAGGGATTTTTATCGTTCAGACGACACGAAAAACCTATCGCACACGCGCTGTATTGCTGGCCATAGGCCGCCGAGGCAGTCCTCGCAAGCTTGATGTCCCAGGCGAGGACCTGCCGAAAGTCGCGTATCGCGTAGCGGACCCACGGCAATATGCAAATCAAAAGGTACTGGTCGTCGGCGGTGGTGACAGTGCAGTGGAAGCGGCGATTGCCTGTTCCGAATATGCGGCAGAAGTAACACTTAGCTATAGAAGCGAAGCATTCAGCAGGCTTAAAACCAAAAATCGCGACCGGCTTGAAGATCTGCGTAAAGCGGGAAAAATAAAAGTATTGCTATCATCAACGGTTACTGCCATTCACGAAGATCGGGTAGAACTGCAGGAAAATAAGACATCACTGGTTTTAGCCAACGATGTCATTATCGTTTCCATCGGCGGCATGTTGTCCATCGATCTTCTGAAAAGCATGGGCATCCATTTTGAAACCCAGTTTGGTCAAGTTCCGAAATAGACAATTAACGCAACCGCTATTTGACCAACTGGTCAATCGTCAATTCCACCGTATCGCTTCCGTTAACGTTAACCGGCGCAGATACGGCCTGCAGATCGCCGCTTTGCGGTATTGCATTGCCCGATTTTGAAATGCGTGCCGCAATGATCACTTGCGGAAACTGCGAGAGATTCATGTTTGGCATCATTCCCATGCCGTCAGTCAATATCACTGTGGCGGGCAGCGCCGAAGCTTCAAGCTTCTGGATTGCTATCGGCATTGGCGGGCCGCTTGCTGCCTTTGCATAAATGAATAAAGTGTCGCCGGGGCTGATTTGTTTGATTCTGCTTGCAGAGAGCGTGACGTGTACTTTTATCTGCGGTCCACTCGTACCACTTGCCGCCGGCGGTACGGATGCCATGCCGGCAGTATTTGCGCTATCGGAAAGCCCGTTTGCATCCAGATGCGTTTTCGCATCGGTAATCATGCTCGTCACCGAACCAAGCACGTCCGAATCCGGGGCTAATTGAATTCGAATTTTTTCCCATGACGTAATGGCATCCTGATATTTTCCGGCCTGATAATCACTCATGCCATACAACCACAGCGCATCTTGATTGAGGGGATCTTTTTTCAAGACGTTCTTGATCATTTCCAGCGGCTTGCCGTCAATCCGTCTTGTCGGATTCATCAGGGCAAGCGCCTCGGCATACGCAACTTCGATTTCGGGTCGCTCCGGTGCCATGGCATAGGCTTTTCCGAGGGCATCCTTTGCCTCGCCATTCCGATCCATTGACTTGTAGGCACGACCTAACAACAACCAGCCATCGACATCATCAGGATTTTTTTCAAGTTTTTTCGTAAGGCTGTCAATTGCTTTCGTCATGTCCATGCCCGGCATGACCGCAGCTGCAGGCTTTTCTGCCGCCGAGCTGGTCATGGCAGTTGGACTCGGACTTTGCGACAAGGCATCAGGCTGGCCTATGGATCTATACAAGATGAAGGCTGCCACCGGAAAAAGAATCACGACACAGGCGATAACCAGTTTCGTCGATGACGCCACCTGGGTTTTGCCCTCTGTATTTTCAGCATTGCTTTCCGAAATCTGCGCGGATTTTAGGTCAAACTCTTCCTGAGTTATGACACCGGCATCGAGCGCCTGTTTAAGTGCCTTGGTTTGCCGGGATGCAATTCCACCATCTCCGGTTTTCAACTCTCTGAACACCGGGAAAAACAAAAAAGCCAGAGTGGCCACCAGTATAAAAATGCCAATTACAATAAATAGAGTCACTGCCAATCTCCTTTGATCGGATCTTCAACCGGCTCGACAATCGCCTTGGAACTCCGCTTGCGAACTATGCGGGTCAATAAAAATGCTCCGCCCAATAACAAAACAAACGGGCCGAACCACAATAGCCAGGTTCTGGGTTTCACCGGCGGGCTGTACAAAATAAAATCACCGTATCGACTCGTCATGTAATCTTTTATCTCGGCATCGGTCTTGCCTTCCCGCATTTGTGATATCACATCATGGCGCAAGTCTTGCGCCAATCCGGCAGTGGAGTCGGCAATATTCTCATTCTGACAGACCAGGCAGCGTAATTCCCTGGCAAGAGTCTGAAAACGGACCTCCTCTTTTCCGTCCTTGAATTCAATGGGGTCAATCGCAAAAGCGGTGCCGACCACTCCAACGTAAACAATAAAAAGCAATATGAACCTTTTCATTGTGCTTTCTCCTGCTTCATCTTCTCGAGCAAGGGCAAAAATTTATCGCGGATAGTATCCGGTGTAATCGCGCCGATATGCTTGTAGCGAATTACGCCTTTGGCATCAACGAGAAACGACTCTGGTGCACCATAGACACCAAAATCTATGGCGACCTTTCCAGCCTCGTCTGCAATCACGACATCGTAGGGATTACCGAACTGCTGCAGCCAAAGCTTGGCATCATTCGGGTCATCCTTGTAATCAAATCCGACAATGGTGATGCCCAAAGCCTTTCCCTGTGACATCAATACCGGATTTTCTTCACGGCAGACAAAACACCAACTTGCAAAAACATGAAGCAAATACGGCTTACCGGCGAGAGATTTGCTATCCAGAAACACTTCCGGCGTGTACAAATGAGGAAGCGAAAATTCCGGCGCAGGCTTGCCAATCAGTGGCGATGGCACTTCGTTAATATCATGTCCCTTGATGTACCAGATTCCAAAACCTAGCAATGCAAACAACACGCTGAAAGCGAGTAAGGGCAGAATGCGTGCATTCATACATTCACCGGATCGCTTGCAGACTTGTCCATACCAACCGGCTTTTCATCTTCGGCCCCTTTTCCCAACAATTTGCGAAATCTGGCGTCAGTCGCGGCAACAAAGCCACCAAGAACCATGAACAAGGCACCAAGCCATATCCATCGGATAAACGGCTTTACATAGACTCGCACCGACCACGAACCATCGGCACCCAGCGGTTCCCCCAAAGCAATATATAGATCGCGCGTTATACCCGGATCAATCGCTGATTCGGTTTGCACGTTAGAGCCCTGCGAGTACTGTCTTTTTTGTGGATGCAACTTTGCGACTTCCTTGCCATTGCGTAACACGGTTATGTCACCTTCATCAGCAATATAGTTCGGCCCTTCCACCCGTTTTACTTCATTGAAAAGGAACTGATAATTTCCCATTACCACGGCCTTGCTGGGTTCCATTCGCAGATCTTTTTCCACACTGGTCGCTTCAGTAATCAAGACACCAGTGAAGAATACGGCAACGCCAAAATGCGCAAAAATCATGCCCAGCATTTCCGGGGTATATCTTCGGCCACGTGGCTGTTGTCGCCAGCGTAAATACGCAAAAAGAAGTATCCCGAGGCCCACCCACAATGAAGCGGCCACGCCAAGTAACGCTTTCCAGGACAATTCACGACCAAGCATCCATGCGAGCAAGACCGACAATGCGGTAACAATCAAAACAGGCCGCAGACGTTTTCCCGCAGACTTCAAGTTACCGGAAGTCCAGTTGATGAAAGGTCCCAAAGGCAACAACAGCCCAATCGGAATCATCATGATCAAAAACATGACGCCGAAATACGGCGCGCCTACCGATATTCTTCCAAGATTCAATGCCTCGCCGATCAATGGATAAAGAGTACCCAGCAACACCATCGCGGCCGCGGAGACAAGCACAAGATTATTGGCGAGCAAAAACGACTCTCTAGAGACAGGAGCAAATGGCTGTCCTGCAGATACCTTTGGGGCACGTATGGAGTACAAGAGCAAAGAGCCGCCGACTACAACACCAAGGAACACGAGAATGAACATTCCCCGCTCCGGATCACTGGCAAATGCGTGGACGGAGGTGAGCACGCCCGAGCGAACCAGAAATGTGCCCAGCAAGCTAAATGAAAATGCAAAAATCGCCAGTAGCATTGTCCAAGCCCGGAAGCTGCCACGCTTTTCAGTGACAGCTTGCGAATGAATCAACGCAGTGCCAACGAGCCAGGGCATGAAGGATGCATTTTCTACCGGATCCCAAAACCACCAGCCGCCCCAGCCTAATTCGTAATAGGCCCACCAACTTCCCAATGCAATACCCAGCGTCAGGAAGGCCCATGCGACATTCGTCCAAGGACGCGACCATCGAACCCATTGCTGGTTGACCTCGCCACCCAGCAAAGCGGCAATGGCAAATGCAAAAGCAACCGAGAAACCGACATAGCCGGTGTACAACATCGGCGGATGAATGATTAACCCCGGATCCTGCAACAAGGGGTTGAGGTCATTCCCGTCCATCACTGCCGGCAAGAGGCGAGCGAAAGGATTAGACGTCAGTGCAGTAAACAGCAAGAACCCCAGGCTTACCAAGCCCAGTACAGCCAGAACACGTGAAATAAATACGGCAGGCAACTTCTTGCTGAAAATGGCAACGGCTACCGTCCAGATATTCAGAATCAATATCCAGAGGAGCAAAGATCCTTCATGTGCACCCCATATCGCCGAAATGCGGTAATACCAAGGCAACCTTAAATTTGAATTTTGGGCAACGTAAGTCACCGAGAAATCCTGGTTCAAGAGCAGGTAGCCCAGAATGACGAAAGCGGCAGTGACAAAAAAAGCCTGACACATCACAGCAGGCCGGGCTATTCCCATGAGAACTGTATTATTTTGATAGGCACCAATCATCGGGACAACGCCCTGGATTGCAGATATTAATAACGCCAGGATTAGCGCAAATTGACCCAATTCTGCAATCATTTATTTCTCCACATGTCTACCGACAATTATCTGTTGGATACCTTGAAATCAATTGGCCTGCAAAGAAATCTTCGGCATGAAATCATCGTATTTTTTTGCAGGCATACATAATCACATGAGTACGAAAACCCTTGGCTTTTATAGCTTGCACTGATCTGACCATATCAAAAAACAAAACACTTCCATGTTAATTTTTTGATATGCCTCATATAAAAATTCACGCACAGGCAAAGGCACAACCGGAGTCTTGCACATTGTCGGTTGAGTTAATGATGATGAGTATCAATCAAGGTGCAAATCGAAAAATGGAACCGTTCATACTGCGGTTCGTGAGGCACTCCAAACATCGACCAATGATTGTGCGTTCTTTGAGTATCGACGAGGCATAAGTTCAACCAGACGATTGAGCATTCTCTGGATGCCGCCGAAGAAGTCGAAAAGTGGTGGGTCGTGAAGGATTTGAACCTTCGACCAAACGATTGAGCGTTCTTTGGATACCGCTGAAGAATAAAAGTGGTGGGTCGTGAAGGATTCGAACCTTTGACCAAAAGATTGAGCGTTCTTTGGATACCGCTGAAGAATAAAAGTGGTGGGTCGTGAAGGATTCGAACCTTCGACCAAACGATTGAGCGTTCTTTGGATACCGCTGAAGAATAAAAGTGGTGGGTCGTGAAGGATTCGAACCTTCGACCAAAAGATTAAAAGTCTTCTGCTCTACCGACTGAGCTAACGACCCACTTAAATCGACAGTGCCTGGGCACTTGTAAAATCGCGTTTGCCTT
>Ga0209480_10001225_pt1 | contig 18975 bp, 20 predicted proteins | sample JI61114C2DNA_FD_187501 | JGI IMG/M metagenome (GOLD analysis project Ga0209480, IMG submission 187501) | Wastewater effluent complex algal communities from Wisconsin, to seasonally profile nutrient transformation and Carbon sequestration -... | ecosystem: Engineered > WWTP > Effluent > Algae... | reverse complement strand
GGTTAAGCTGCTGCTTTAGAAAGACCGATTGGGGATTAAAGCTCATGCCACACCGCCAAAGAAATTAACTTCAATGGGCACTTTGCCGCCATCGGATTTCTCTAAGAATATGGCACCACGAAGGGGTATAGTCTCGGTCTTAGAGCCAGTAAAAGTGTGAGTACCGTCTTCGTTGAGTTTGATATAAACCGCATCGCCGGGGGATTCTACTTTATCCGCTTCGATCCAAATGCGGCCTTTGCGCATGGCTAAAATCGAGCTCTTAGGCTGATAGTCTTCACCGTGCAGCTGACGCACCGTGATGCCAAGCGGCTTTTCTAGGTGAGCTGGCGTAGTCGGCGGCTTGCATAAAAAAGCATCGCTGTCGTCAAAAACTACCAAACGACCAAAGGCGATTGGATTAGGCTGAACCGAAGTAGTCGATACCTGCATCGATGGCAGTGCATCGACTTTTTGGCCTACAACAGATCGTTCACGGTCGCGTAAAAATTCGATTTGCATATTATTAATACTCCTTAAATGGTGCCAGCCAGCGGTAAAGTCCACATCTTAGCGCTGTGCTCAACCCATTTTTCATAGGCGCGATTGGCTTGAGATTGGCTGTCGTAGTGAATGGCTTTTTGGGTGTTGGCTAAAGAATCGTTACGACTAGTTTTGAAGCCGCAGATCGCTTCAAACATGCCTTCTATGTAGCTCTGGTCTTTGCTCGATAAATCTAAGTCAGGCGAAAAGTGTTTAATAAGCTCGAGCTTAAACTCATCGTCTGTCTTGCCATCGGGCCTAAAATCAGGGCCCAGCAAAGACCGGCATTGCTCGACCAGTTTGAGCCGTGACTGTACTTTAGCTTCTACGACTTTAGGGTCTTCGAGCTCTGCTTTGGCGGCTTGGGTTTTTTCGAGCTCTTGGCTCAAAGCATCAAAACGGCCTGCTAGCTCTTGGTATTGGCGCTGTTTTTCGCTAAACAAATTGGTTATATTAGCTATATTTAACGCCACATCGACGCCGTCCAGACGTATAGTTTCACTCATAATTGGTCCTGTGATGGTAGTTTTAGAATCGGTGTGAATGGCACAATCAGGCCCCGCTCGGCCCCAGCCCTTAGGCCCTAGAGCCACGTGGTTGACCACGATGTTGGTTTGCACCGCGTCATAGGCCTCGCCATTGATTTCACCGGGCGTGCGATCGAGCTGACACTGATAGCCGAGCGATATCTCTTTACGCTCACCGCGCTCGATGGCCTTGATCGTATCTTCATGAAAGATAATTAAAGAGCCCTTGAGATAGTCACCATCGCGTTCGATACTCTCAGTGAGCCCCACCATGTGGGTTTTGGCATTGGCGGCTGTTAAAAAGGCCTCAGCGCCGCTCTCAGAGGGATGTAGGTCAGTGACTGGCGCACCCTTGAGACTGGCCAGCGCATCAGCGCGAAATACCTCAGTGTCGGGGCGGTATTCGCGGTGTTGATCGTAGGTGAATATGCCGGTCTTGGTAAGCCGAGCACTTACGCGCAAAAAGCCCTGCGGGGTGCGGTGGTGCTCGCTTGATTGGCCATTAAAGTCTAGTCTAAATACATTTTGCATTCGGACTATAATAAAGGGGTTGGAGCAAAAGGGATGATCAAAAAATGAAGGGGCTTAAAAAAATTTAAGCAGCCCTACGTTTTTTTTGCATTTGATTACAGTTTTGAGCATAGAGCTCAAGCAATACACGAATCATCCTTTGGTACTGCACATGTTGTTCTTCAGCCTCATGTTTAAAAAAATCTACACTATGCTTGGTTAGCACTAGAGTAACTTTGACCGTCTCTTCTTTGAGAATTAATTTATCCGGGCTAGGTAGAAAATTAGGAATTACTTTGATTTTACCAATATGTTCGTCTGTGTATTTAACTTTTGTTCTTTTCATAAATCCTCCTTCCTGCTCGCCAATAACCGGCACCAATTATCCTAACCGTTTCATTTCTGTGAGTAAAACGCACTGTTATTATGCCGGCATCTGTTTTTCCAAAACAAAAATATCTCTGCTCTGTTTGGCTGTGCTCAAGATCCTCCGCTATAACGCAGTGTCGGTCCAAAAACGCACGTTGAGCCTCAAAAAAAGAAACACCATGCTTTTTAATATTGGCTTCATTCTTCTTTTCATCCCATTCGAACGCAGTATCACCTATTATATCAGCCATATCTATAACCATACCAATAAATGGTTTTTTTGCAAGATCAAATACTTTTTAGTGGTTGTCTTGGTTAAGCTGACCAAAGATAAGGCTTAAGGGTTAATTAACTCTATATTTAAAACGATCGTTTTAAATATAATTAACTCTTAACCCTAAACCATTGACATAAGAATAAGTTTTGTTTTATTTTTGAGCATATTTAGACGTTTAAGGTTAATTTCGGGGTAAATCATGACTAAGACGGTGGCTTATTTAAGGGTTTCGACTATCGATCAGGATTTAGAGAAAAACAAAAGCGCGATTTTAGATTTAGCCAACCGCAAAGATTTGGGTAGGGTGACTTTCATCGAAGAGACGGCATCGGGAAAGATTAGTTGGAGACAGCGCAAACTATCGGTCATCTTAGATGAGCTTAAATATGGCGATAGATTAATCGTCAGCGAGCTATCACGGTTTGGGCGTAGCATGCTTGAGTGCATGGAAGTGCTTTCTATCGCGAGCCAAAAAGGCATCAGCATCTTTACGGTGAAGGGCAATTGGCAGCTTGATAACAGCATCCAAAGCAAAATCATCGCGATGGCTTTTTCGATGGCGGCAGAGATTGAGCGAGACCTAATATCTTCGCGTACCACCGAGGCATTGAAGGCTCTAAAGGCTAAAGGGGTTAAACTGGGTCGACCCGCCGGGCCACGCAAAAGCAAACTTGATCCATTTAGGCCAGAGATAGAAGCTTTGATGAAAAATGGCTCTACGCAAAGATTTATCGCCAAGCGCTATAAAACCACTGAAGCGAATCTTCATAAGTGGCTTAAGCAACGTGGCATTAAAAATCGGATCAATGTTAGCTAAGCAACACCATCAAACGTATGGGTGCCGGCAAAAACTTCTAAGAATACAGAGGGGTTTTGATGGGGTTTCGCGTGGATGAATTTAGCTTGAATTGGATTGGTAAAAATTAATAATATGGCGTTGAGATAGGATATTTAGAGAGTTAGTTAAAATTTATTAGCGTTGGCGGAAAGAGCTGAAAATCTGTGAGAGTTGGGGGGATTTGATGAGGTTTTATGCAGTTTTGGGAAGAATTTGAGGGGTTTTGGGTGTTTTAAAAAATGTGGCCGTATGGCGACAGCCAATTGCGGCCGCCTAACTACGTACCGTACCGTTCCGTACCGTTGAACTTTTTGCCTCGTAAGTGCCGGTAATTGCTCACTTCTTAATTTTTAGAGGGGACAGTCAAGGTACTCAGAGGGGACAGTCAAGGTATTCAGAGGGGACAGTCAAGGTACTTAGAGGGGACAGTCAAGGACATCATTTTTTAGAAAACACCCCAAGAGATTTCTTTTTCGCGCTGTTTTTACCCGCTTTAGACAAAGCTAATTCTCTCTTACCGCCTTCGACAATAAAATCTTGAAGCTGTTTAGAGTCTGGGCCAAGTGCGTAATGATCTTTTTCTATCAGATGCAAAAAAGCCGGTTTCTCGCCATCATTCAACCAAGCATCGATAACTCTTAAATGAAAAGGCGTGCTTAGATCTGATTTTTGGGCCAATTGAATCATTTTGTCAGGAGGCATATATATGCAGCCGTTTTTTACCATCTCTTTGGCTTTCTTTCTCGCTTCAGCTAGGAAATTCCATTGAAAGCTGACTTGAGAAGCAAATGTATTAGCTTTTCCAATTAAATTAGGTTCACCGTTAGGAAGTGGAATCAGCATAGTTGCTTCACTGCTAAAATTTTTGGACTGTGATTTCAATAATTTAAAAAATGAATGGGGTAATAACATGGTACCTAAGACAATATTAATGGCTGAACTCTTTGTGCCACCATGAATACGCTCAAAAGCAATCATATTTCCTTCAACGATGACGGTTTCATTGCCATACCTATCATGCAAAGTATATCTTTGAGGTGCAGCTTGCCAGGTTAAAATATCTCTTACTTGGTCACGAGCTTTACCGCCTGTGCCAGCTCCAATTAAATTAGCTATTTCTTCATATCCACCTGAGACACTAATCAGCCGGGCATCTGATTGCTGCTTAACCACTTGCGTCATGCCTGTAATTACTTCCCATGAAACAGTTCTAAGATAATTTAATGAACTCAAAACTTTAGTATTTTGGGGGCTTAATATTCTCTCTAAAGCTTTCATTGAAATAGATGGTATATGCTTTAATTTGTGCTTATTTATTGTTGCTATTTCTCTGCCAAATTTATCTACTATTTTACCTGATTTCTCTTCAAATCTTGTGCCGATTTTAACTATTTCAGTAATGGTATCGCTGACTATTAGTGGTAGGGCTGGTGGCTTTCTATAGGCACCTTCAGCTTTTTCTTTGACGCTATTGAGCCAAATTATATTAGCGATACAACGATACATAAATAAAGGATGCTTCCAGTAATTTTTCCTTGATTCTAAAGAAAAGTTTTTAGCTTTATAGGCCTCTCGAAATTGGCTTGAAAACATGTCAGTACCCTGGCCTTTTCTCATTTGCTTGACGTACTTTAAAAGCAAGTCATCCAATTGAAAAACACCTTTCTCGTTAACGCCTGCCTGCTCTATCTCGTCAGGATCAGTTGGCACTATAATAGATTTTTCAACTTTCTTAAACTCCAGCATCAGTTCATTTGCCAGCATTAATTCGGATATTCTTAGGCCAGCTAATGGACATTTTTCATATTTTTTTAGTTGATATAAAACGTATCTCGATGATAATGTTTCTTTATGCCTTAATTGATATTTATTCCAAACCCTAGGCCATATAACTTCAAATACCATTAAAGCGTATGACGTTTCGTCGGATATTGGTTTTAAGCCTGTGGCATGGATATCTTCAGACCACATGATATGGCCGCTATCTTCACTATCTGGATGTCCAGCTGCTAAAAGGGCCAACCTTAAATCTTCAGTCTCTGCATCGGTTAATGGGGTTTCTTTGTTTATTCTTCTTATCATCTCTTTAAAGAAAGCGGTTCTTTGTTCATTATTGCTGGAGGTCATGCGCTCGGCATCTACTGGCCACATTGCGCCGCCTTCTTCATTAAAATACTGAGTTAAGCCATCCGGTAATTTTATAGGAGATCCATCATGAATAATGGCGGTTCCATCATGAAGGAAAAATTGTTTTGTGCCATCAGTTAAATCGATGGGAGATCCATCATGTATAAATCCTTTTCCATCTAAACCGAAAAACTGAACTTCAAGTCCATCGTTGATATAAATCAATTTGCCATCATGATTTGGCAGCTCTTTGCCTTGGTAATCAATATATTTTATCTTTGTACTATTAGTCATGACTTGCCCCAGGGCTATGATTAAAAGGGCTAAATGGTGTTGTTCTATGCTCTTCAGCATCTTGCCAGGCTTTGGTTATTTTCTTTTCTTTCATTGTTTCTTCAGAAGCCTCACCTATATATCTCAAAATGCCGCTATTCGCATAATCTTGCTGAAATTCTAAAATCTCACCTAGCTTGGTATAATTACTTTTTAAGACTTTGATAAATATGCTCCGTTGCGAGTCCTTCATTTCTGAACGCTGCATACCCATCAGCCATCTTGCGCCATCAACGAGTGCTGATGAACCTCGAGAAAAAGACTGGTTAAACCCTGGTAATTTATCATTAGCCGTTGGATTAAGAGCCGATTTATTGGTGTGATGGGATATTAATACAGTGGGCTTACCGCCTATTAAATTAAGTGCCCCTATGAGTCTCACGAAGTCAGTGGCCGCGGCATTATTGGTTTCAGTTTCGCAACCCATAAATTGCGCCGCCGGGTCTAAGATGACTAACTTGATATCTTTATCAGCCTCTATGAGAGCTTTTAATTTATTGTATGTTTCTGTTGGTTCATTTTTCTCGTTTATTAGACGCATCGATACGCCTTGATCGGTGATTGGGATAATATTTTTAAGAGCCATTTTCATTAAATCAGGTCGATTATGAAGCCCGAGGCTTTTTGCCATATTATGAAATCTAAGCCAGAGCTCGTTTTTATCTTCTTCGGCTGCAATAAACAAAACCTTCATTGGTTCAACTGCTTTAGTGTGAAGCCAGTGAGTTCCGGTTGCTGCTGCTAGGGCGCAATGTGTTAATAGAAAAGTCTTACCACACCCTCCGGGGGAGACGATCATACAAACTTTGCTTGCCGGCAAAAAACCCGATTTTGAGCCATCTAACTCTTCGCTCATAAATACATATTTTCTAGCCGGTGGTTTTTCTCTTAACCAACCGAGTTGCTCCAAATCCTTTAGATCATCAAAAACACTCTTATCTGGTTGTGCTGCTACCTCCATCTTCTCATGCTGCTCAACGATGTTTTTAAAAGCTGCCTCTAGATCTATTTCTTCAAAGTATTGGTTCGTCATTTTTTATTTTTCCCCATCAAGGTTTTTAAGAAAATTGGGCCTAATATGCTGTTGTCGTAATGAGTTATTGAAAAGACCTGAGCTAAATCGTTAGGGATTTGTTTGATCTTTGGCACATCTTTTAAAAAAACTGCCCACGCGAATAATTTTGAAGGCATGTTTGCGGTGCTAAGTATTTTATGGGCTTGAATGGCGCTGTTTTGACCCGGGCCTGAAGCGTCAATTTTACCTTGTTGATCAGTATCGAGCTGGTATACCCAAGTAACTCTGCCTTTATATTGGGACTTAACTATCCATTCTGCCCAGGTAGCTAAAGCTGCAGCATTCGATGCACCCAGTGGTAAATATTTTTCTTCGCCTTCTAAGAGGCACTCCGCTGCAAAATAATCAGCCATGCCTTCGCATAAAACCAAATTAGGGAAGTCATGTATCAAGTAGGGAAAACCAAAAGCCCTTGGCGAACCATCTGGATCTTTCCAGCCACCGGCTCCGGTTAAAAGCCGTGATTTTTCTTCTTTAGGGCAATCAGCTATGCTTCGAAAGAATAAATTCTTTACCTGTTCTGAATGAACGCCTCTTAAAGGGGCTATTATCTGTGGTCCGATCAATAAGCGTTTTTGGATTAATTTATGATGCTGTGGCTCAAATAGTTTCAGGTCTTCCATACCAAGGTTAGTAAAACCTGAGCCTATTAGTTGGCGAGGTGATGCAAAGCCACGTTTATTACGCAGCCAATCAGCGGCTAAGTCTGGTCGATTAAGATCGTTTTTTTGTAGTCCTAACCAGATCTCATCAACCGCTTTAGTTAATTTTTGCGGACCATCAAAAGCATCTTTACGTGAAATAGGTACATTGATTTGAGCTGTTATTGTTCCAAACCTTTGCATAAATTCTGGCAGGCTCATATTAAAAGCGACTTTGGCGAAATCTTTACAACCACCACCATCACCAGTTTTAGCATCATGCCAAGTAGCTTTATCAAGCCATAAACAGACATTTTGACTATCCCCGCCGCGCCAAAATCCGTTAAAGAGAACTCGGTCTGATTTTATCTGTATGGAGTTATTGTCTGCATTAGATAACACTGCGTTTTTAAGTGCGCTTGAAAAGTCGCTGGTTATCCATTTAGCAGTTTTATCCATACTTTCATCCTATTCTTTTCTAACTTTTGCCGGAAAAAAACCTTTTTTTGGCTCGTAAAATGGCGGGTAAGCGAGAATTTGGAACACGCGTGTTCCATTATTTTAAGAGCTCAACAAATCTAAAAGCCTCCAAAATCAGCTCTTTTTCGGCATTGGTTATTGGGTGGGTTTCGAAAAATTCTTCTAATCGATCTTGGAGCCTGGGGGTGCTTTTCTTTTTTTCTGGATTTTTCCTGGAGAGCTTTCTTTCGATCGCCTTACGGATTTCGTTAGGCAATTTATTCCCAGAAAGCATTTCATTAAAGATAACCCTGCCTGGAAAGATAGCGTTGTTTTGCTGGAACGAATCTTTGATATCAACCGGCAATTCTGCTAATTTTAAGAATCTCGCAACAGTTTTTTTATCCTTTTCAAAATGACGCGCAATTTGTTCTATGGTCCAATCGTTTTTAATTAGGTGGAGATAACCATTAGCAATATCAATACAGTTAAGCCCCTCACGATTTAGATTTTCAGAGAGAGCGGCCCCTACCCGATCGCCCTTATTATACTGCTTAATGAGACATGGTATTTTTTCTTTCAGGCCAAGTTTTCTTAATGCTGTAAGTCTTCGATGACCAGCTATGCAAACCAGCTTATAGGAGCTCTCGTCTTCTGAAATATGAAGTTCAGCGACGACATTTTTTAACAGGCCAAAAGTTTTTATAGATTCGCATAATTTATCAAACTCTGGACCTTCTTCATCGACTTGGTGCCTGACGTTGTTTTCAAAAATAATTTCATCGGGTGAAAGATTAACAACGGTATTAATCGTCGATTTTAAAAGTTGTATTCTTCTTTGCATGTCCGTATTAGCTTGTGTCGACGCATTTATTTCACTGCTTACTTGGTTCATTGTTGCTGTAATACTTTTTTGTAGGTTCATGTTTTTCTCTCAAGGTTTTAAAATTTCTAGATAGAAAGTGTTTGTTCAAATTCACAATTGGAAAGAATATCTGTCTTTACCGGTGCATTTTTTCTACCAGTTCTTCTGCCTTTTAATAGGGGTAAAATTTCTCCAGCAAGGGTGTTGTATGCTGTCGAGACATTGAGGTGACTTTTATATTTGTTTAGTGGCACCGAGGATGCTGCTGCACCTGCCACTGCAACGCTTGCTGGAATGATTGTTTTAAATAAATGAAAGTTACTGATTTTTGCCGCCTCTTCAATAGCTTTGGCGAATGCTAGATGGGTAGTATTTCTTTTATCAAACTTAGTAATAAAGGCACCCAAAAGAGTTAGCATCGGATTGAAATATTTACTTACTTTTTCAGCTTCTTCAATTTGATGCGCTAATCCACGGCAAGAATCTGCTTCAGCAAAAAGTGGTATCAAGTAATAATGACTAGCTACTAATGCAGCCTTAAAAAAAAGATCGATCGATGGGTGGGTGTCGATCAGTACGATGTCATATTTTTCAATGCTGTTATTATCAAAAAAATCTTTTAAAAAATGAAACTGATTTACCTCTCCACTAATTGTATCTCTCAAGTCATTAAGTTTTCTGGAACAAGAAATAATATCAATATTTTCAAATTTTGTTTGAATGATTAATTCATCAAGTTTTGCTTGCTCAGAAATTACCCGAGAAATGGATTTTTTTTCAGCTTCTTCTTTTGATATATCAAACAGTGAAGTCAGATTAAATTGATAATCCAGATCAACAACCAGTACATTGTTTCCATTCAAAGCATAAGATGCAGCGAGATTACAAACCGAAGTAGTTTTAGCTACGCCACCTTTTTGGTTGGCAACCGTGATAATCGAAGTTTTCATGCTAAATTTCCTTTTTTGAGCGACTTATCTCTAACTGTATTGTTGATGGCAAGTGGAATCAAGTTGCAACTAGAATTATTTTTCATTTAATTTAGGAAATAGCGATGGTTGCAATTATTTTTGCCGGAAAAAATATATGTTTTATCTGATGGGATGGGGTTATGATTGAAGTATGGAACACGCGTGTTCCGGTTTTTTAATTTTCCAAAACCGGCACCGCATCACACCGGCAATTAACCTCACTGCGCGGATAAGGCCCCGGCCCATCCCAATCGTAGACTTTATTGTTACGAGCCCGGTGTGATTTTCGCACCCGCTCATCCTGTGAGGTCCGCCAACGATATTGCTTAATACCGGCGCTTTTTTGGTGGTGCCGGGTTAGGTTGCCGCTAAAGCTCAAAGCCCCATCTCGGGCGATGAGCTGTGCCCGGCGTTTGCTGAGGTTGGTGCTAGCTTGGATGTCTTTGGTAAGATCTTTTAACAAACGACCTTCACGGATACAGCGTTTAAGGCCTAGGTTGATTTTGGTTAGTTGCTCACGCTGAACTGATTTGATGAGCTGGCTATGTTCGGCTATAAAAGCATCTAACAAATCTCGTGGGTGCTGACCGATCCATAAAGATTGCCCGGTGAGTTTGAGTATTTGTTTTTGCAAGCCGTCTTTGGTGACCCGTTCGATATAACTAAAAGCCTGGCCTAAAACTATTTGATCGGTTCTTAGGTCAGTATTGGCTTCGACTTCGTGTTCGAGCATTTCTAGTACCCGCGCCCACAGAGCTGGATCGGTCCCCAATAAGCGCTGTTCGATCTTGTCTAGCTTGCCTTTGATGAGTTTATACAAAAGCAAACGGGCTTGAGCGGAACTGCGTATCGTGGGCACCTCACTCATCGCTAGATCGCTCTACAGATGCCAACTCGGCCCGATCTGATATATCGATCGTAAAATCGCCGCAGCTAAAGCGTTTAATCGCCACTTCTTCAGGCAACAGCACGCCTTCCTGCAGATAGATACGATCAGTTTCAGCTTCTATGCGGCGTAAATCAGCCTTTTCTCGGTCAGTCATTTGCCACAGAGCTGGAAATTCGATGGTGATTTCAGCCTGTTCATCGCTGCTTAGGATTTTGGCTAGGCGTTCTAGTTTAGGCTTGAGCGACTCTTGCTCTGCTCTAACCTGGTCGTAGAAAAAGCGCGTATCGCTTTCACCGGTGGCGTTCATACCTGCTGGTGCTTGGCCCATTAACAGCGACACCGGTATGCGGGCGGCGGCGGCTAAACGGAGCATCATCTTTTCTAAAATCTCAGGTATGCCGGCAAAGCTATAAGAATCGCGCCTAAAGTCTTCATCTTCGGCATCGAGCAAGATACTGCGCGAGATCGAACGGCTCATATCAACCAATTCCATGCGTTTTAATAGCTCTTCGCTGCGGTTAGAAGCGACCGCGCTGTGCAAACCTTTGAGTTTAAACACGCCTTGAGCTGCATCGGTCATGAGGTGAGCCGTCGATTGCCAGGCAGTGTGAAACTGCTGCAGTACCGGATACACGCGCTGCAAAATACTCGGAGGGTATTGGCGATGGCTGAGCGGTGGTATGGCGAAGAAAGGTATTAAGCGCGACTCATGGATAATTGTCGTCTGATGGTCATTGGCAGTATTTAAGCGATAGAGCTCGGTGTGACCGTAGTTCGACGTATTGGGATCGGCATAAAACGATGCTTTGCTGAGGTCTTTACTGGTTAATACGTTTAAGAAGCGCACGCCTTTGAGCCTAGAAATAAGCAAGGGTGATGCTTGAGGCTGGCCATCATCAGCGCCGATATATAAAAAAGCCACGCCGAAAATCCGGGCTTTGGTGAGAGCATCACGGATGGTTTCACCTAGACCGTCCCAAATTAATTCTTTGTCGTTGGCTTTGATAAGCAAGCCTTGGCGCAACATCTCGCTAGGTACTAGGTCACATATACGAGCAGCGATATCGTCGTTTAAGTACAGATGCTCGAGGTATTCGGCTGGTAAATGGTTGTCTGGTGATAAATGGGTATAGGTTGATTTATCCCGGGCTGTACCTAGGCCCGACAGTAAGTTCTTCCACGAATCAAAGCGGTTTCCTAAAGAAAGCATGAGAGGTTCCCCGTATTATTCATCGATTTCGAAAAAGTCTTTAAGCGTAAGACCCGCTCCCTGAGCCACGATAAAGCCTGGGTCATAGAATCGACCTGGTCATCAAAGAGCGAACTAGGAAACTCTAACAACTCTTGCACCAGCTCGTTTACCCAGGGGTAAAGCTCCGGCGATGGCAATATCACCTGGCCGTTGCTCCATAGGCTTTCGACGGCGTGAGCGCGGGCCTCTTTGCCGCCTTGAGGTAGCACGGGATATATGCCAGGTATCTCATCCTGCAAAATATCAATAATGGCGCTGCCGTTGGCTTTTTCTTCGATCAAATGAGCCGAACAGAATGGATAAGCGACGCTAATTTTTCTAATAGCGCTTAAGGTCTCGCTGAAACTCATGCGTTTACGAATCTGGTCAAGCAGCACATAGCTCTGAGCATCGGCGGTCACTCCCCACACCTGGCCGACCACGTAGGAAGAGCCGGTTTCTTTAAACGTACAATCCCAGGAAGAAATCACCGTCTTAACCTGCGGTCGCTCAGTCCAATATCGCAGGTGTTCTTTCTCAAAGACCGAGCCGGTTAGTGGCACCGGGTGCTGTTGGAGTTGAGCTGCCTGATCACGGGGACTAAGCTCTTTCTTGATTTGGCTTATGGCTTCTTTAGAAAATCGTTCGGGCCATAGGGGTTCCCCCTCAACCGTGCGCGGATCTTTAAAGCCAATAGAGGTGGTGCAAATGGTCTTAGGCTCGAACTCCATTGGCAAGCACAGATGCTCATAGCCCCCATCTTTAAGCACCGCCCCGGCCAAGTCATGGACGTGCAATCGCTGCATGATGACAACCCTCGCCGATTTCTCAAAATCAACAAGCCTAGAGGCCATAGTGCCGCTCCACCATTCAATGCAGGATGTCAGTATTGACTTGGTGGCCAAAACCCCGCCACGGGCATCGTGGGGCTTGATCGGGTCGTCGCAAACCTGGACGTCGGCGTGCTCACCCGTTACGGTGGCGTCGGTCGAGGTACAGAGCCTAAAACCGGCGTGGTCGTTCATGAACTTGATAGCGCCCCAATTATCTCTCAGTGGCTTAAATACTTTGCCCCAGCGAGCTTGGTACCACTCTGATTCTATCAGTCGACGCATACGTAGGTTGTCGCGTTGTGAAAGTCCTATCGCGTAAGAAGCATAGATCCATTTGCATTCAGGTCTAAAAGTCCACACCCACGCTGGCCAGAATACGCAGCAGGTTAGGCTCTTCATGCATACCGGCGGTATATTGATAACCAAACGGTTTAACTGGCCATGGCTGATAGCTTCTAAGTGATCGGCAATAGCATCGATGTGCCAGCCAGCTACAAATGGCCGGGCCGGTTCGACTTGGGACCAAGCAAGCTTAATAAACTGCTTTAAACCGCCTTTTCTAACCAAAGCGCGATCGATGTCGATTAAGTTCATTGAGCCTCAGCTTTGGCTTTGATCCTACGCACAGTTTCTAATTCTTCGATGGTGAGCTTGTCGTAATTGGACTTGTCTAAAAGCTCGAGATTCTGCTCAGGCTCATCACGGTTAAGACGCTCTAAACGGCACCCAGTATCTAAGAGCCGTGATAAGCCTTCAGGTTTGGTGGCGTAGGGCGAGATTTTGCCATCGCTGTTGGGGGTGAGTTGTTTGATTAATATTTTGAGACCTTTTTCGGCGGCTCTTTGGGCTTTGAGAGCGAGCGCGATTTGTCGTTGCTTCATAAGCTTAACGGCAGCGATTTGGTCGGCTTGGTTTTCTTTATCTATGTGAGCATCCCAAGCCTTGACCCGCTCTTGCCAGTTATGGCGTTTAGAGAGCTCTAGCACCGATGATGGGTTTATCTTGAATTGGGTGGCTACACTGTTACACGAACGGCGTAGGCCCTGGTCGCGATAGGTTATAAAGGCTGCGAAGGCGCGGCTGGATTCTTTTGGTTGTTGGTCCCAGAGGTTTTGCATGAGGACATATTAATCCACTGGGGCCAAAATGGATGGCTAAAATCGTCATTAAACCTTTTTTAAAAATCCGCCATTTATTCGTGTTAACCATATATCTTTCATGGATTGGCCATAGTTCTGTTTGGTTATTCTGAACTTCACAATGTTGCGAAGTACAAAATCAGTATCGCAATCAGTGGCGTCAATCTCCTTTTTAGATAAGCACATTAATTGAGCTTGCCATCTAATATTGTCAATTAGAACACCGGAGCCGCGGCTCGATTGGGCCTGGTTGTCGTAATTTCCTGTACTTTTTGCTGAATGATGTATGAAAAGCAGCGAACAATTAGCCTCGCAGCAAATAGCCTCCATCCTGCCAATCACTTGAGCCATTGGGCCGCTAGCGTTTTCGTCTTCGTTGTGGAAGCGCCTGAGCGTGTCAATAATGACCAACCTTTTTCCTTTGGCTTTATTTTTGATGACATTAAAAAGATCGGCATCAAGTATGTTAATTGATTTTCCAAGCTCGGTGCCAATGATTAAATTTTTTCTAATTGATTGCAGCTGTTCGCCGCTAACGTACTGGTTAAAATCATGCAAGCGATTGAGAATAGCTTCCTTTGGGTCTTCTGCTGCCATGTAATACACGCCGCCTTTTTTTAGGTTTCCTAAGCCTATCAAATCAGGTCCGCCGGATATTTGTGTTGCAAGTTGCAGTGCAAAAAAAGATTTACCCATGCCACCTGGACTAACTATGGCACCCACGGTTCTAGCCAGCATGCCTGGCAAAACAAAATCTAGTGGCTCTGGTTTTTCGGTAAACGCCTTAAGCAATTCGTCGTCTTTAATATCTGGCATAAACAACCTCATTTGAATTTTTAATTAATGGCATTTGGTATTCCTTTGGCTGGTAATCATTGATTGGTGTGGGTGTTTTTTTTAAGAGCACTGAAGCCGCGTAGAAAGCTAAGCCCAATGCATCAAAAACGTTATGTCTTTTACCTAGAGGTATGGAGGCTAGATTGATTTCCAGGATTTTTTTACTGCGCCCATCGAGCATGCTTAGCACATAATCCTGAGTTGCTGATTTTGGGGCGTTGCCTTTCCATTCATTAGCTATGGGTCCTAGTTTTCTCTGTGGTTGAAAGCATCTGCTTAGCATGCCAGCTAATTTTCCTAGGTCGAGTAGATCTTGTTTTCTCGCTGGTGAATTTGGGTAAATAATCGGATGTTCGATAACCAGAACCTTGGGTTCACGAGTAAATCCTTCTAGTGTTCTCCAGGTTTCGATTGCTTTATCGCAAAGTTCTTCCATGGTTACAATTTTAGGCGCTGAGGCAAATGGCACAATTAAGCCACAATGACTAAGAAATGGCTTGTTTTTTGGTCCACCAAAAATTTCGGCATCGATATTCACAATCGCAAAACCCAGGCCGTTCGAAGGAGATACGCCTGGATCAAAGGTCAGCATTTTATTGACATGTCTCGGTTTAAAATCCAAAACTTTACCCACGCGCCACCCCCCAAGCATGCTGGACAAATTCCTTGCCCTTGCTGGTAATTTTAGTGACGCAAGTGATTTTGAGTTTTTTCCCGCCGAGCGGATTGTCTTCTCCCACCGATCCATCACAGATCGCTTTATTCACCCGCTCGTTAATTTCTTTAAGCTGCCTCTGCGGACAAAGCCCAATCGCGGCCCCAATAAACGATTTGATACGTGGCAAGGCTGATGGTATCGTAAACGACTGTACCCAATTGCGCTGCTCCCCCGGTTTTACCTCAGGATTATCGCTTTCATTAACCGTGGTCTCCACGATAAAAAGCTTGCCACCCCCGAGCCTGCGCTCGTATAAAAAGACCCTGTCGATTGTGACCGTGTACTGACCAGGGCTAAAATAGAGCCGATTAGACGAGCCTTCGGCCGCGACACTTTCAATGCCGTCAAAAATACTCATAAGAATTACCATCCTTTTGTAGGTTGTTTTCTCGGTTTTTGATGTCTGGGTTATCTAGGTTGTCTGGGTTATCTAGGTTTTCTAGGTTAAATGATTAAAACCCTCGTACAACTTTGCCGGCTGCAGCGGTGAGAGTTTGCAGGGTATCACAACCCTCCGGTGTTCTCAGGCTGCTTAAGACGGCTGTACGGTTGTCGTAGGGGTTAATTTTTAGGTGCTCGGTTAAATAATTAGCGATTAATCCGACGTGTTGTCCGTAGCCGGCTAATCGATAATGCTTAAGTTCTTTCTCGGTGTTAATCTTGGTTAAAATCGGTTTTAGCAGCTCAGAGAGCTCAATAGTTTGCTGATAATCCCCACCGGTTTTGGTTGGTGCGCAATCAATAAACAAATGAAACGCTTCTTGATTTGTGTTAGACTTATCAGGGGGGGGAGCAGGAATATGTGCGTTATCGCCGTCTTCATGGGCTGCTTTCTTTACTATTAGTTTTGACGGATTGGCCTGTGTCTCTGTTGAGCCGTGTTTACAAGCGGCGTAATAGGGGCATCGGCCGTATTTAAAGCAGGCTGAGAGATTCTTTGGTTGGTCCTTGGCGAGTGCTTTTTCATCCAAGAGCTTTTTAATATCGTTGGCAGCCTGTAAAATCGGCTGAAAGTTTTCAAGCGCTTCGTCTTTAGTGAGACTGGCTTCGACTAGCCGGGCCTCAGGCGTTGATTTGGTGCGGTAATAAATCCATTTTAGCTGAACAGTGTCAGCGTTTCTTTCACGAAAAGCCCATTGGGCGTAGATGTTGGCTTGGGTATTAGTTTTTAGCTCGTCAGGTTTGAGTGCAGAGCTAAAACTAGAGCAGGTTTTGTGATCACCAATGAGCCATATTTGGCTGCCTAAGTGGTGAAAAAAATCAATAAAGCCGTGAAAGATGTGAGCTTCGATGCTAAAGAAAATATGTCTTTCGATATGTGCTGGGTCCAGATTTTCGGGTAAAAACTTCAGGCCGGTGCTAGCAATCCGGCCCTCAGTGGTGTCATATGTAATTGAATTAGTTCTTAAATAATTTTCTAAAACTTTGTGGACAGCTGAACCTAGCTCGGTGGCTTTGGAAGGGGCGGGATCTAGATTGTCTAGATAACTAAAGGCCCACTTCTTGCGGCAGAGCAAAAAGCTGTCAATTTCTGTGGCGCTGAAGATTTGTTTGTTGGACAAGGCAGCTCCTTATTTAGTCGAATACTTTAGTGAAATATTTACCATAAGAGATAATTTGATCACTTAAGTTGACTATAAAAGGTTTTATACAGTAATTAATTGAAATCAATGCCAAGAAACCGAGTTCGAGAAAAAAGGGATTAAAGTAATGGAACATGAAAATCATGACCAAAAAAAATTAGGCCTAAGAATTAAATCGGCGCGGGTATTAACTGGTTTAAATCAAGAAGAATTTGCTCTTAAATGTGGACTTAACCATACCTCTCTAAGAAATTGGGAATTTGGCAGGGTTTACCCTCGGACTGATGCTATTAGTAAATTCATTGAAGCTTTGAAAAATTTTGATGTTTTTACTACCCAAGAATGGATCGTAGGAGGATCGGGTGAGGGACCGATGTTTTCCTGCTCTAATGAGAGTTCTGTTGAGCTTAGCCATAAACCTCTAATTGCTACTTTTAAGAAATCAATTGAAGATATTGGCGGAAAGGCAATTGTTTGCACTGTTTCAAGCGACGATATGAAGCCATTATTTAACATCGGCGATGTTTTGGGTGGTATGGCAACGAATATTTATGAGATTGCTACCTGGCCAAAAAACCGATTAAATCCGGAACCAGTGTTGCTTAGGTGTAAACAAATCGATTTTCAACCGCGTTGGCTTAATTTTGATGGACACAAGTGGTGGGCTAGATCTCAAGCTGATGGCAGTTTAAAAGCACTGTCTTCAGATGTCATAGGTATTATCAGTTTAAGGCTTTATAAAAATAAGGCTGAAGGCTCAACGCGATAATAAAATTCGCTGTCGAGGTTAAGGGCTTTAAATCTGTCTGGCACTAGTTTTTGATCAGCTTGTTCGGCGCTGAGTTGTTCTAAAGATTTAATAATTAAATTAATACGCTCAGATTTTTCGTTAATAAACATACAGCTGCCATTCTCATCAGTTAAGTAATATTCGGTTGTTTTATGTTTCGTTTTTACACTGTCAAATATGTTGCAATATGAGATATTTAAACCTGTATTATGGCACTGTTTTATTTTAAGAGCTGAGTTAATTAAATTGCTTTGTTTCTCAAAATATTTGAATTGATTTTTCTCTATAATTTCAGCAATTTTTCGTGGTAATTGTGGATCGTGTTTTCGAAGATAATTATCGATTAAACCTCTATCTAAAGCTTTTATGGCGATTTCTGCATCGTCTATGCCGGTCAATAAGATTTTTTTAACTGGCATGTCTTTGAGAAGGCCAAGGAAACTCAGACCATCAAGTTCTGGCATCTGAAAATCAACGACAACGGTGGTAACTTGATTGAAACGATTTTGGTCATGCAGCACGCTATGGATTTTAGGGAAATTTATCTCAATCGCTGTGCTGTCAAAATCATTGTCGCTTGGGCATACTTTTGTCCAAGCAGTATCCCAATTTTTTATAGTGATGTGATTTTGCAAGTGAGCCAATGCTTTTTTGGGATCATCAAAAGTTTTAATGATCGAATTGGTCGGTTTAAGCCATTTTCCCAAGGCATCTAAAAAATCGTTGTTATCATCTAAAAACATGGTGGTAGTGGGAAATTGATAGGCTGGTGGCAAATTCATCGACTATTTTCTCCTAGCTGGCCAGGTTTTTAAACTAATAATAAAGCGAGTAAAAGAACCCTCTTGTGACTCACAGGTTATTTTACCGCCCATATTTTCTAAGACCAGTTTTGAAAAAGCTAAACCCAAACCAATGCCATTTTTATTAAGACTAAAAAAAGGTTTAAATAGGTTTTTTTGCTGCTCTAAGCTGATTCCTGGGCCGTTATCAAAAACAGTAACTAGCAAATAATTACCTGATGATTGTGAGGCAATTTCAATTTGTCCTGACTTAGTTTTTTTAAGAGCCCGTAAAGAGTTTCGAAGTAAATTGGTGAAAACCTGAGTTATTAGCTTTCGATCACCTCGAACATGTGATTTTTTTTCTATACTTACGCTTATCAACGCTCGATCTATATGGGAGAATATTGGGTCATTACATGCTTGAGTCAGGCATTCGAACAAATTTACTTTCTTTTTTTCAACCGCTCTGTTTGATTCGATAAATTTGATTTGCAGTAAAATAGCGTCAATTATGCTTAAAACTTTTCTATTAAGTTGCCCAACACTTTTAATTTCATCAGGTCCATTTAGGTTTGGATTATCTTCCATTCCCTGGCAGGCTATATTAATCGCCGAAAGCGGTCCGCGAACTTCATGAGCAATGGCACCGGCTAAAG
>Ga0209480_10001224_pt1 | contig 18976 bp, 10 predicted proteins | sample JI61114C2DNA_FD_187501 | JGI IMG/M metagenome (GOLD analysis project Ga0209480, IMG submission 187501) | Wastewater effluent complex algal communities from Wisconsin, to seasonally profile nutrient transformation and Carbon sequestration -... | ecosystem: Engineered > WWTP > Effluent > Algae... | reverse complement strand
ACCACCACCAATGCAGAAGGGCATTATTTATTCAACTATTCGGATACTGCGCATTATGGATTATTGACTTTAGATGGTATGGTAACTTATGGTTGGGGATGTAGCGAATTACCTGAATATGCGCCGGATGATAATCCCATTCCTGATTTTAACGACCAAATAAATGAATTTGATAATAACATTATTATAAAAGAACGTGGACCAAATGCGGGCGATATGCCATCAAATTTTTCCACACGTTCGTTCGGTGGCACGCCCGGCCCTTGTGTTGCCAGCGGTGCCTTATATCAGGAATTAGCCATTGTTGTTGAAAGCGGATATTACACGAGTCCCGCTACACATTTTACCATATTACCTGCTCAACATAAAACGGTTGCACCATTAACATGTTATGTAAAAGCATATGATTTGGAACTAACCTTAATTGCAGACCCTGATGTGGATGTTCAATATAAAGTACCGGGTGATGCATTACGCGATATGCTTATTGTTTTAGTCCGCAATAACAAACCACAAGATGTTCCCGAAAACGAAGTAATTGTAAACAAACCGGTTGATGGAGCAATGGTTGCGAAATTGATAAATAATGCAAAAAATTTAGGGCTGTATACGGATTATTCGTTATCGGTTGAAAATGTAGATGAAAATGATGGCGGTTACGAATTTGTTAATATGTATGAGTATATAGGTTCAGGTATGTCGATAGATGCTGAAGATATTGTCGGCATAGGAACTGCCAGTGCATATACATTTGGTGGCGATGACACACCGGTACAAATTACGTTCAAAAATTTAGTAAAAAATATTGGTTCAGGCGATGAATATCAAATTATTGCCATACCTGATTATGAAAATTCTGATATAAATTATATTGTTCCATTACATACATTTAAATCTGATTTCACACTTCAAAATACTACTCACCCCTATGGTAATGTAACCATATTTGGCGAACCTTCAACCAATACAGAAGGGGTTTATCCAAAAATGAAAATGCATTATGTGATAGAGGCTTCACCTTTAAATCCTGTTATTTTTGGGAAGGTATTACGTTCAGATAATGGTTATCCTTTATATGATGTAAAAGTGCAACTCAAAAAAAGCACCACTGTTGGTGGAGTGATAAATATAGTGGAAGTGGAGACGACAACGGCAGCAGATGGTAGTTATTATTTGATACCAACTGCTGAGCAATATAATTCCAGCTCTGTGCAATTATTTTCTCGTGCCATAACATTTACCAAATTCGGATATGATGATAATACTGTTTCATTATTTCCGACAAAAAAAGGTAAAATCAGTAATCGCGTGGCAGACACCTTACAGCCCGGTGTTTTGGTTAGCGGATATATTTATTTAGACGCCTGGGATGAAACACTTAATAATTATCCTGCTGTTCCTGCCACTGTTCAAATTGGCAATGGACCAATGGTGCATACTGTTTGTGTGGATCAGGAATTTAATTTAGATGGGGAGTTTTTGGATGGATATATGGAGCAACAAATTCCTTTTGATCCGGGTATATTCATGGGTGATATTTATGAGGATATTTATGATCCGTTATTTTATGATCCTGGTACATTTCATTTCCAAAATGATGTCATAAATGGTATTGACAATACCGAAATATTATTTGGCGGGAAAACACTCGATTTAGGTGATACTGAAGGTTTGGCTACTTATTCGTTAGATGTTAATGCTGATGTTGATGATGGATTTGTAATAGTTAAACCGGGTTTTGAATTTACCGAAGCGGAAACTGAAACCTGTGAATTAGCTTATTACGCCACATTTGCATCTCGTGGCACCTGGTTATCGCAAATACATCCTGATGAAATGGTGTATCTCTCATCGGATACTTATTCCTATATTCCGGATTCAAATGTTTACCGCTTAGATTTTTTAGTGTATGAAAATATGCATCGACTCCGCTTTACAGTAAAAGATGAAGTTGGTAATTATGTAAATGCCAATATCGAAGTGGTTGGTGTTACCGATAAAACATCAATTGGTGTAGATGGCAAAAAGGATATTACATTTAAAAATGCTGCTACCGATTTTCATGTAATTATTTCAGGACCCGATAACAGCAATTTTGTGCAGGAAGAATTATTTATTACCAATGAGCCTTCACCTACATTTACATCGTATACTATAACATTAGACAAAGGTGTGAATATTAGCGGTAAGGTTACACAAAGTGGCACCAATTCGGTAGGCGCGCGTGTTTATGTTGACGCAGCAGGTTTAGAACATCTCGAAGCTTATACCGGTGCTGCAGGAACATATACCATTTATGGTGTGCCAAAAGGCAGTACTTATACCGTTCGTGCAGTTAAAGAAGCAAGTGGATTAATTGGTGATTACGAATCCGTTTCTACATCAATAGCCGGTAATGTAATTAGTAATATCAATTTTGAATTAACCACTTATGCGGCAATGGATTTAACTAAACTTGTTGGTTTCGATACCGAGATTGAAACAATAACTACCATAGCCGGTGTTACCAGAATTAGTGGTGCATTGGTGAATATTCCGGAAAATGATAATTTCTCTGTATCATCATCTACCGAATTACCATTTACTTCTGTAGCCATAAAAGCCAGCACTACTTTGAACAAAGCCGGAGTGCCTTATGCGGAACCGTTGTATATCACATTTACAATAAGTAATGCAGAAAAATTACCTATTACTGTTTTAGAAAATTACGATGCCTATGTTGGATTAACTACCGGAGGTTTAATTGTAGAAAAAGTAAATACCACATCGGGCAAAATAAAAAGTGTAGTTAAAATAGATGAAACCAATTTTAATGACCCAACTTTTAGTATTGAAGGTTTAGATGACAATGGATTTTATTTAGAAAACACCGGTACCGGTTTTGAAGAAGTTGGGGCTGATAAAATTATTTTATTTGCCAGTGGTATTGCTGAAGACCCGGATAATACATATTACGAAATTGGTATTCCGGCATTTAGCAGTTCTTTATCTTATAAATTACATGGTATTGAAGCTTATTGCACCGACAACAAATCGAACAGAATTTATGCTGATTCACTGGTTTTAGATACCTGGATAGATCCAACTATTTACCACACTGATGGTTTTGCTACGGCATTAAATATTGGTAAAATAAAAGTAATGCCTGACTATACTTCTTCGAAATCGGGCTTTACAAAAATTACCATCAATATGGATAAATGGAATATCACCAGTTCGAACTGGGAAATTAACAACGAAGGGTTTACTATGAAAAGTGGTGTATTAGATGCATCGGGTGTAAGCTTCGCGTTTACGGATATTAAAATATTAGATGGTGATTTAATTTTTGAAACATCAGCAGCATTGGGAACCACTACTGTTAGCCTGATTGATATTTTAGAAATGGATATTGAAAACACACCTGATTTTATTTACAACGGATTTAACTGGCAGGTGTATGTTGGAGGCACTCCTGACAATCCCGCAGCAAGTATTGAAAATTTACCGGGATTACCAAGTAACAACAATGATTTAACACTACAATTATTATTGTTTGAAAGCGATGCTGCAGCTGAATTTAAAATGAATAATAATTCCTTTGAATTATTTCAGGTAACCACATTCACTACCGAAGAAGGCGCCATGTATGTGCATAGTGATGAGGGCAATAAATACATCACCTTACCGGGAATTATCGATTTAAATTTACCATCCATTTCGGTGCAACCTACTGCTTATGTTATTACCAACGATAATGGCAATATCGCTACATCGCTCGAAGCATTTGGTTTTGGGATGGAAGTAAATGGTATAGTTGCAGATTTTAATGCGGGTGATATTCAATTTTTACCTAACGGATTAATTGTTGAAGGTGAAGTAAGTGAAGACCCTTATTTTTCGCATCAGGTGAAATTATATCACGTAACAGACAGCACTGCAATTAATACCATCGCTAATCAAAAATTCCAATACACGAGTTCAGGACAAAATCTGCAAAATTTATTTGGCAGAATGTATCCGCTCACTAATTCGTGGACCAATTATCAGTTTACAGGTGATGTAACCGGTGCATCGCAAGTAAAAGGCAGATGGACATTTACTGTTTACGGAGAAATTACTGCCGAAAATCAAAAAGTAGATGTCAGCAATTTGAAAATGGAAGGAAGTGAGGCCATGGACTTTGATAATATGGGCATGAGTTTCGACTTTGCGAATAAACGTTTAGTAGGTAGTATTACTATTGATGAAAGTATGCCGGGTGGTGGCAGCATAGCCGGACAAGCCAATATTTTATTTGACGACGATGGTTGGTATTTTGTATGTGGCGGTCAGGTTACTATGCCATCTAATCCATATTTAAATAATGTGAGTCTGGCCTTATTATTTGGCGACTATCCAATTCAGAATGAAACGCCTATTAAAGAAATATTTACGGAATATTCTTATGACGGTGCTTTACCTCCTGCTTTTGCAGATGTTATTGCCGGATTTTATATAGATGGAAAAGTTGAAATGCCAATTCCTTATGTGCCGAATTTCGAAATTGATTTTGTGGTAGTGAGTGCTGAATTTGATGCGGGAATTACTGCAGGATTTCAATTAGGTATGAATTTCACAGAAGAGCTAAATACGTATTACACCGGGTTAATGGCGAGTATTCATATACATGCAGGTGTTGGTGCATCGGTAGTATTTGGATGTGCAGGTGTGGATTTAGATTACTTTGTTGGTATCGAATTAAAAGGTCAGTATCAAAGCAATGGCGAATGGTTTACTTCTGCCGAAGCAACCGCAGCAATTACAGCAAGTGCTTACGCTGGAGCGGGACTTGCCTGTGACAGCAATTGTGAGGGCGCATGTGCTATGGAAGAGTGGTCCGGAACGGCAAGTGTTCAGTTAAAAGGTGAAGTAAGTTATCAGGACGGAAGTAATTACCACGATATTGGAATTGAAAGTGTAACAATAGAATAAATCAGCAAACATGAAAAAATTAATATTTGTATACACATTGTGTATGGTTTGTTTAACACAAACAGGATTCACACAAAATACAGTTGCTGCTTTTGCATCACAACATGGTATTTATTTAAAATTGGAAAACGATTACCCGACATATACACCGGGCGTTTTTCCGGAATATATTATCGAAAGAAAAAAACAAGGTGATAAAAAATTCAAACAAATAGCCGTTGTAAAAGTGCCAAATACCTATGAGATGTTTGTCGCTAATTTACAATCCGCAATTGAAATAACACCAGAACCATTATTAATGCGTCAAATAGCGGCAGAAGAAATTTGGAAAAAATATACAACAGGGGGTTATGAGGCAATTAGTGCATTTAGTAATGCCTTATTTGTTCAACTGGCATTAGGTATAAAATATTATGATGCCAGTCCTGAGCCAAATGTGATGTATGAGTATTTAATCACCAAAAAAACAGCAGCAGCCCCAACAACTATTTATACCAATGCAATTAGTTATCCGGGTAAAATGGTGGATTATCACATTAAGTACATCGATAAAAAAGAAAGCGGATTAAATATTAAAATGACATTTGCGTGTAAGGATGAAGTTCCCGCTTTGATGCGTATATATAGAGAGGAACAATATTCCGGGAAATTTATTCCCATACGAGCAAATCGCGTAAAAACAATACATAACGATAGCACCTATTTTTATGTGAGTGACACTTTAGTGAAACCGAATACAGTTTATCGTTATTATGCTTTGCCTTTAGATTATTATGGCAATTACGGTAAACCATCAGATACAATAACTGCAATATCAACTGCCAAACAATATATCGGCAATATTCGTGAAATGGATGTGGTGAGTTACAACGATGGTGTTGCTATTAAATGGGATTTACAAAATGCGGAAAATTTTAGTGCTATAGCCATTTATCGCAGTAGCAATTATGATTCTGCATTTACTAAAATTGCATCAGTTCCTGCCAGTGATTCACAATTTGTAGACAGAGGTATTCAACCAATGCTTATGTATTTTTATTATGTGCAACCTTTAAGTAGAACAGGAACTTCATTACCGGCAAGTGCAAAAGTATCGGCCATGTTTACACCAACATTACAACCACTTGCTCCCAGTATTACAGATATTACTAGTGCCGAAAAAGGTATTACACTTAACATTATTAATAATGACCCGTCCACCAGAGGATTGAGAATTTATCGCAAATTAAAAACGGATTCGTTGTATCAGTTGGTGTCCGAATTAGTTAAAATCAGTGGAACTAATACCGTATTTACCGATACTACAGGATTACAAAGTGGAGGTTATTATACCTATGCCGTTAAAGCAGAAAACACAGCTTACGTACTCAGTAAAAACAGTAACGAAGTGTCTATTAGATTAACCACTACAAAAAGTATTCCGGAAATGGGCATTCCGTCTGTAACCCAGGTGTCTAAAGGGCTGCTGGTTGTCTGGAAACCACTATCGAATACCGCAATTACGGGTTTTAAACTCTTTAGAAAAAACGAATCGGGAGAGGTAATTTGTCTTGAACAAAATGCGCCGCAACAACAATTAGCCTATTTGGATACGGTATTAACTAATGGGAAATACAGTTATGGTATTCAATATTTTGACGACATGGGAAATGGTTCTGCCATTGCTTACAGTGATGCTGTTTTATATGCCGGTAATCGCTTAAGCACAAAAGGTCCCGCCAACGTGATTGTAAATAAACTAAACGAACAAACGATAATAAGCTGGAAACCTATTAATGAAAGTAATATTAAAGGTTATCGCATTTATCGTATAACCGGAGATACCACTACTAATTTATTGGGAGAAGTTACTGCAACAAACAATCAGTTTACTTTACAAAATACCAAACCTGAAGAAGTATATCGCATCTTCATTACCTATGTTACTGAAGGAAATTTAGAAAGTGAACCGGGAAAAATTGTCAATTATATTGTTGAATAAAATTATCAACCTTCATTAACCTGAATAACAATGTTTCCGGTTTTTTGACCCGTTTCGACATATTTTGTTGCTTCAATAATTTCATGGAGGGGATAAACACGTTCAATTATTGCACGGTATTTCCCTTCTTCAATAATTTTTTTGAACAATAAAATATCTTGTTGGTTATCGGTAGGTATTGGGAATTTTGTTTTTTTATTCATGAATACAGTCACTAACGGCAACCACATATTTTGCATGGCATAACCCAATTCAGTTGAAAAATACACCCCTCCGGATTTTAGTAAGTGTTTACATTTAAAATAAGAGCTTTTACCCACTGCGTCTAAAATAACATCATATTGTTCGTTTTGTTTGGTAAAATCTTCTTGGGTATAATCGAACACTTTTTCTGCACCCAGGGATTTTATCAATTCAATATTTTTGGTATTGGCAACTGCATGAATTTGGGCACCATAATATTTTGCCAATTGCACAGCAGCCGTTCCAATAGAACCTGACGCACCGTTAATTAATAGTTTAACCGGTTTACTGAAATCAATTTTACGGATATAATTTATGGCTAACATGAGGCCGTCGCAAACCGTAGCAGCTTCCTGAAAATTCATATTATGCGGTTTGGTTGCGATTGAACCATTTTGCTTTACACATACATATTCCGCATGGGTGCCGAATTTATATGTTCTTAGCCCAAAAACATTATCGCCAATATTAAATTTTGTTACACCGGCTCCCACTGCTTCCACTACCCCGGCGAATTCAGTGCCTAAAATTTTATTTTTCGGTTTAAACAATCCCGCTATTAAATAAACCATTAAATATTCTGGTTTACGAAAACCACAATCGGTTCTGTTTACAGTAGTAGCAAATATTTTCACCAGCACTTCATCTCTAGCCGGCACTGGTTTAGGCACTTCTGCGTGTTGCAATACTTCCGGTGCGCCGTATTGCGTATGTATAATAGCTTTCATTGTAGTGGTAAAGATAGGTGCTGCATATTTACCATTCTCTTACCCGAATGGCTTCTTCAATATCGAGGTCGATATCGAAATGTGTTAAAATCTGATCGATGGTGTCTGCAATTGATTCACGGGCGACAGTTTCTAATTCGCTGTCGTGTTCATCAAATTCGTTTTGCATGGCATTTATTTTTAAGGTCATCACATCAAAAGCATCTTGAATTTGTGTCATGCTATGGTTACCTGATTCCAAAAAGGTAACCACCTCCTGAATAATTTCTTTAATCTTATCCACTAAAAAATTAGGGAAATAAGCATCGTCATACATTTCTTTAACGTATTCAAAATCGTAGGGAAATTTATTTGGTATCATATTGAATGGTGGTTAACGTATAGTTGAACGTATATCAAAAGTATACAATATTTAATAAACCGAAGCCATAGCTTGTTTAACAAACAAAAGCGCTGTGGGACAAGGCCAACAGCGCTTTTATAACGAGCAGATGAATGCAACCGAAAGGTAAATCTTAATGTTTCAGCTTCATCCACAAATAAGAATATTCGAGGGCGGCAGATTTTGCACGTTGTTCGTTGGTTGATGCGCCAGCATGACCGCCTTCAATGTTTTCGTAATAGTACACTTTATAACCCATAGACTCCATTTTTGCGACCATTTTACGCGCATGACCGGGATGCACCCTGTCGTCGCGGGTAGAAGTGGTAAAAAACACTTCGGGATAAGCCTCATTTTCTTTGAGGTTATGATATGGGGAATATTTTTTAATAAATGCCCATTCTTCAGGAATATCCGGATTGCCGTATTCGCCCATCCAACTTGCGCCTGCTAATAATTTATTATAACGTTCCATGTCGAGCAATGGCACCTGACAAACTACAGCTTTATACAAATCAGGACGTTGTGTAAATGCAACACCCATTAATAAACCGCCATTACTGCCACCCATTATACCAAGATGTTCGGGAGCTGTAATTTTTCTTTTAATTAAATCTTCAGCAACAGCATGAAAATCGTTATATACATTTTGACGTTTTTCTTTTAATCCCGCCTGATGCCATTTTGGTCCGTATTCACCACCACCGCGAATATTGGCTAATACATACACGCCACCTCTTTCTAACCAAGCTGTTCCAACGGTTCCGGAATAAAAAGGTAAAGAAGAAGATTCAAATCCACCGTAAGCATATAATAAGGTTGGATTATGTCCATTATTAGCAGCCGTTTTTGATGAAACAATAAAATATGGCACCAATGTTCCATCCGCTGAAGTAGCTTTAAATTGTTCTACTTTAAATTTACTGCCATCAAAATAAGCTGGCAACGATTTAATTGCTTTCACATCACCTGATGCTGCATCGGCATAATATAAAGTAGTAGGTGTTAAAAAGTTCGCGAAATTAAAATAGTATTTATCTGAAAATTCATCCGCATCAACAACAGAAATTTTACCATATTCCGGTGCTTTTACTTTTTCTTTAGTCCATACATTTTGACTAAACGTATACACATATAATTCGCCATTCACGTTAGAAATTAATTCGAGTAACAATTTATTTTTTGTCGCCGACACACCCGAAATACTGGAAAATTCATCAGGGCGATAAATTAACTGAATTTGATAAACACCTTTTAATAATTCGGTGAAATCAAGACTGATTAAATCGCCTTGTTTATAGGTAACGCCACGTACTGTCCAATCTGATTTTAAGGCAATAATATATTGGTTGTTTATAAACCCATTTGATTCAGCATCTTCCGGTAATTCCAGTTTAACTGCTTTGTTATCCATCCATACATAAGTTTCAGAGGTATAAAATGTAATGGCACGCGAAATAATAGTATATGCTTTCGCACCATCTCGCATTACGCCACCCCATGCACCAACGTCATTAATATCACCGGTATAAATCAGTGTTGCATCTTTTAATGCAGTTCCTCTTTTCCAAACTTTTGCTTGCGAAGGGTAACCGGAAGTGGTCATAGAACCAGGACCAAAATCGGTGCTGATAATTACAGTATTTTCATCAATATATGAAACACCTCCTTTTGCTTCTTCGACCGTAAATCCATTTTCCACAAATGCTTTTTTATTTACATCGAATTCTTTAATCACGACTGCGTCGCCACCACCATTTGAAAGGCTAACTAAAAAACGGTCGTATTTAGGATACAACCCTGCTGCACCTTTGTACACCCATTTTACGCCATCCGCTTCAGACATGGCATCGATATCCATTAATATTTCCCATTTCGGATTACCGGCAATATAATCAGCCTTCGGCGACCTGCGCCAAATACCACGAACATGTTCTTTATCCTGCCAAAAATTATAAATAAAATCGCCATACGTAGTTGGATAAACTATACGGTCGGTAGAGTTATAAATTTCCAGGCATTTATCATAAATAGGCTGATAAGTTGGCAATTTATTTAATACATCAACTGAACCGGTATTGTGCTGATTAACAAACTCCATTGAGCGTTCGCTGTCAACATCTTCGAGCCACATATAAGGGTCTGCTGTCTGACTAAAAACAGCTGAAGATAAAAGTGTAAATAATAAACCTAAGCCGATTGTTTTTTTCATATGCAAAATTGTTAGTTAAACTTTGCATAAAAATAACAAAAGAAATCTATACCGGTTTCGGATGCAGATTCAAGGAAATATTTAACATTTTGTGCGGGGCAGGATGCTTATTCTTTTTCCCACACTAAAACCTCGGTGATGTCGCCAACAAATTCAGGACAGTTGCCATCACCGTTGCCTCCGAAACCTCCATCAGGTGCGCATACCAGGTTACATTCCTCGTCGTATAAATAATTAAACTGGTCGCAACAATCAGATGCATAGTAATAATAAATTTTGCCATCTACCAGCCATTGATAAACAGCCACTGCATTATCGAAACCACCATCTTGACGTTCAAATCGTTTAATGTCGCGTTCCACACAATCCGGAACAGTAACAGGTAAATTCAATTTTTTGCATCCTGAAAAAAGACCAATGATAACCACTAGAGCGAATAGGAATTTAAACTGTATGGCTTTCATATATTTGGAGTTAAATTTCAAAGTGAACGAAAAATACAAAATTTATTGCACACTTCCCCAAAAAAACCTCCATCTAACACTTCCGCCCTCTCCCCTTCTCCGCGTGAACCACCTTACATTATCCACTTGTATTTTCAAACACCACCACATCATTTATCACATCAACCCGAATAACATCATCAGTAACCACCTCACTCGCCAATATTTTTTTCGACAAGGCATTCACAATTTCCTTTTGAATAACCCTTTTTAAAGGTCTTGCACCAAATTGAGGGTCAAATCCTTCGTTGGCTAACCAATCGATAAGTGATTCTGTAAATGTTATTTTGATTGAACGTTCTTCCAGCATAGTCGCTAATGAGGCTAACTGTATTTTTACAATTCCGCGAATTTCATTTCGCAACAGTGGTTTGAACATAATGATTTCATCAATACGATTCAGGAATTCAGGCCTGATTGTTTTACGCAACATTTCCATTACCTCAATTTTAGTAGTTTCAGTTGTTGCTAATAAATTATTTTCTGTTACCCCTTCAAATCGCTCTTGAATAATATGTGAACCAATATTACTTGTCATGATAATAATAGTATTCTTAAAATCAACGGTTCTGCCTTTATTATCGGTTAATCTTCCATCATCTAATACCTGCAATAAAATATTAAATACATCGGGATGTGCCTTTTCAATTTCATCCAATAAAATAACTGAATACGGTTTTCTTCTCACCGCTTCTGTCAGTTGCCCGCCTTCATCGTAACCAACATATCCCGGAGGGGCACCAATTAATCGCGACACTGCGTGACGTTCCTGATATTCACTCATATCAATTCTTGTCATCGCCTGATCGTCGTTAAATAAATAAGCAGAAATTGCTTTTGCTAATTCTGTTTTTCCAACACCGGTTGTTCCCAGAAAAATAAATGAACCAATTGGTTTTTTGGGGTCTTGCAATCCCGCTCTGCTTCTGCGAATGGCATCTGCAACCGCAACAATGGCTTCGTCCTGCCCTACTACTCTATTGTGTAATTCATCTTCCAGTCGCAACAATTTCATTCTATCACTTTCCAACATTTTAGCGACAGGAATACCTGTCCATTTAGCGACAATTTCAGCAATATCTTCAGCATCAACTTCTTCTTTCATTAAACGTTTTCCGGCGTCTAATTTTTTTAATTCTGTTTCAAAGGTTAATACATTATTTTCTGCCTCTTTTATTTTCCCGTAACGCAATTCTGCAACACGACCATAATCACCTTCGCGTTCTGCTTGTTCGGCTTGTAATTTATATTGTTCTATTTCGCCTTTTGATTGCTGAATTTTATCTACAATATCTTTTTCCTGTTGCCATTTTGCTTTAATAGCATTTCTTTCCTCCGACAATTCAGCAATATCTTTACTTAGCTCCTCAACCTTTTTTTCATCCTTTTCTCTTTTGATTGCTTCACGCTCAATTTCCAGCTGACGAATACGGCGTTCAATTTCATCGAGTGCTTCAGGAACCGAATCCATTTCCAAACGCATTTTAGCTGCAGCCTCATCAATTAAATCGATGGCTTTATCCGGTAATTTCCTATCGGCAATATAACGTGAACTTAATTCAACACTGGCAATAATGGCTTCATCTTTAATGCGCACTTTATGGTGATTTTCGTAACGCTCTTTTAATCCGCGCAAAATAGAAATCGCATCTTCCCAACTTGGTTCGTCCACCATTACTTTTTGGAAACGACGTTCCAGTGCTTTATCTTTTTCAAAATATTTTTGGTATTCATTTAATGTAGTTGCACCAATGGCACGTAATTCACCGCGGGCTAATGCAGGTTTTAATATATTAGCTGCATCCATAGCACCTTCGCCGCCGCCGCCGGCACCAACTAAAGTATGAATTTCATCAATAAATAAAATGATTTGTCCTTCGCTTTGAATTACTTCTTTAATAACTGCTTTTAATCGCTCTTCAAATTCGCCTTTGTATTTAGCGCCGGCAATTAAAGCACCCATATCGAGCGAATATATAATTTTCGATTTCAAATTTTCAGGCACGTCACTATTTACAATTCTGTGAGCAATACCTTCAGCAATTGCTGTTTTTCCCACACCAGGATCGCCGACTAAAATGGGATTATTTTTTGTGCGTCGGGAAAGAATATGCAATACACGTCGAATTTCTTCATCGCGACCAATTACAGGGTCTAATTTTCCACTTTTTGCTCTGTCGTTTAAATTAATTGCATATTTATTTAAAGCGTTCACCTGATTTTCTCCGCTTTGAGAATTCATGGTGGAACCTTTGCGCAATTCTTTAATTGCAGCTTTTAAATCTTTTTCGGTAACGCCTTGCGATTTTAATAATTTACTTACGGCATCATTTACTGTTAATAATCCCAATAAGAGGTGTTCAACCGATACAAACTCATCGCCAAATTCTTTTAAAAAGGTTTGACTTTTAGCAATGGTTAAATTGGCATCCCGGGAAATAAATTCTCCGCCTTTACCAGGCATTTTAGGCAGGTTATCTACTAACTCATCAACTTTTTGTTGCACATATTGAACGTTCACATTGAGTTTTTTCAATAAATACCCAATTACTTCATCATCGCCACTCAACAGCGATTTCATAATATGTTCATTGCTTATTTGTTGATGATCCAATTGCATGGCCAATTGCTGAGCCTGCTGAATCACTTCCTGCGATTTGATAGTAAATTGTTTCAGATTCATATGGTTTGTTTTTTAAAAGAGATAATCTCAGGCAAAATTCCTTACTTATACACCCTATTCATTCAACACGATTGCCTTGCATGAAATACTATGTCAAAAAACATACTTGATTGAAAATCAACGATTTTTACGCCATTTTGACCTGATTAGCTTAGCAAATGCGACATATTGACTGTGCAATTATTCCTGATGAGCCTTTTTGTCTAACGAATTGATGGCCGGTATTAACATTTACATTTACCTAATATCTATTTCATATGCTTAGATTTGCATGAACTTAGTTTTGAAAACATACACACAATGAAACAAACAACAAGCTTTTTGTTAGCGCTAGCTTTATGCCTGCTGGTAACAAAACCTGTCGACAGTCAAACCCCCAACTGCGACAACGACTCACTTGGTCTTATTCCACTTACTGATTTAGGTTCAGGTTATTATTTAGGTTACCAGGGAGGTTTATTTCCCGGTGGTTCCAATATTGAACTCCCTGCATCTCAGCATTATAAAAAAGGCCGAAATTTTGCTAAAAACCTCAAACCTTTAGATAGTTTAGGCAATATTAGTTATGAACGGGGTGTAGTTTTAATGGGCGGATTTGGTCCATCTATTCCGGGTCATATTCTCGATGAATTTGTCCCTATTGTTCGCGATACAACTGATACAGAATTTAAAACCAATATTTGTTTTGATGGAATTAACATGGCTGCCGGTGGCAAAGGATTAGACTATGCGATTGGGGCTGATTCGGTGAAATACTGGAATAACATGTTAATGAAAATTGAGGAAAAAGGTTATACAGCGGAACAATTACAAGTGGGTTGGATGTATTTTAACGACAAGTATGATACAACAGGTACTATGTCATTTCCAGAAACACCTAATCAAATTGCCGATGATTTAACCACTTATCTGCATATGATGATGACACATTTTCCCAATATGAAAATTATGTTCATCAGTGGAAGACATTTTGGTGGATTTGCAGATACTACTTTAGAACAATATCCTGCCATTAGCGAGCCATCATCTTATTGGAATAATTTTGCCGTAAAATGGGTTATCGAACGACAAATTATTGGAACACCTGATTTGAAATATTTTGGTGCAAATATCAAAGCACCGTTTATTACCTGGGGGCCATATTTGTGGACAGACGGAAGTATTGAACGCAGCGATGATCACCGCTTGTATCAATGTTCTGATTTCAGCACAACTGATGGTTACCACTTAACTGACTCAACAAATGTGCGTGATGCGCGATTTTTAATGCAACACATTTACAATTCAGATTTTTCAAGGTTTTATGTGCGTGATGGAGATTCATGGTCTAGTTGCGTTCCTTATCTGGATTCCATTCACAGAACACAACCAGACATTGTTGATATAAATCCAATTGGTATTACATTATATCCTAATCCTGCGACAGAAAACATTTATGTTTATCGCCACAATGGGTCAGGTAATTTATATGCAGTCGAAATTTATAATCACCTCGGTCAATTGATTTATCAGGAATCAGGTGATGGTGTGACAAGCAATAATTTAGCAATCGATATTGCTGATTTGAATAGTGGTATGTATTTTTTACGTGTTGCCATGGATGATTCGGCAACAGGAACTTTGAAGTGGTATCAGCAGCAATTTATTAAGCAATAACCTGTTTATCGCCCCGGTGCTCAAAGTACCGGGTTTTTATTACTCTCCTCTTTTTTTGCGGTTAACAGACTGTCAGGCATTTTTATATTTTAAATAAAACTGTTATCTTTATTATATCCACAAGACCTATCACATGCACACAAAACACAAACTGCCAATACTATTGGCCATGCTATTGCTGCTTAGCAATGCATATCAGACCCTATACGCACAAGGCGTAATTTGTTCAAGCGACTCAACAGGTTTAATTCCGCTAAATGATTTGGGAACCAGCACTTATGAAGGTTTTCAAGGCGGATTGTACCCTTTTGGCAGTAATTCGGAAGACCCATTGTCTACGCATTACAAAAAAGGGAAAACCTATGCTAAAAACCTCAAACCTTTAGACGGTGCCGGCAACATTAATTACGATAATGGTGTAGTCCTTATGGCAGGATATGGACCGTCGTTGCCCGGACAAATAATGAATAAATTTGTCCAAATTGTGCGCGACACCCTAGACAATGACTACCATACTAATCCTTGTTTCGATGCCATGAATTTATGTATTGGCGGCAAAGGATTACAAGTAGCTATTGGAGATGGCGCTGACACTTATTGGGAAACTATTGTCGAAAAAGTTATTGAAAAAGGCTATACCACTGAACAAGTGCAAGTTGGCTGGATGTACTTTAACGATAAATACGATTCGCTTGCTCCGCCTCAAACATTTCCTGAAACTCCTGAGCAGGTTGCTGAAGATTTAATTACTTATTTACATATCCTGATGGATTATTTTCCCAATATGAAAATTATGTATTTGAGCGGTCGTCATTACGGCGGATTTGCAGATACATTATTGGAACAATATCCTGCTATTTCAGAACCTTCATCTTACTGGAATAATTTTTCGATAAAATGGTTAATAGAACGCCAGATAAATGCTGACCCTGCTTTAAAATATTATGGCGCTGGTGTTAAAGCTCCCTTTATTACCTGGGGTCCATATTTTTGGGTAGATGGAGAAACACCACGTGCAACAGATGGTGTGCAATATACTTGCAGCGTTTTTAACCCTGAAGATGGTTACCATTTAATTGATTCGATGTATGATATTGAAGCCAGAAAATTATTAACCCATATGGTGAATTCTGATTTCGCGAAAAATTATGTGAAAGATGGTGTTGCCTGGGCAAATTGCACATTATATGCAGACACCAGTTTAAAAACAATACCTGAAACATTACATATTAATGATGAAGGAATCATGTTGTATCCAAACCCAGCAAGTGAAACAATTAATTTTTACAGACACGATGCAAAAGGTAATGTGTATACAATTGAAGTTTATAATAATATTGGTGCTTTAGTTCACAGCGAAAGTGCCGATGGCGTTGCATATAACAATATTGCCATAGACGTTGCCACCTTGCCGACCGGCATGTTTACATTACGTGTATTGGTTGATGACCCTTTATCGGGTAATCAGCATTGGGTGCAAGAGCAATTTATCAAACAATAACCTATTTAAAGGCATTCAAATTTTGAGTGCCTTTTTTTATATTAGCGTAATATATTTTTCCTTTCTGAGCATATTGTCACAATTGAGTATCTTTATCTAAACATTACCACATGCCCAATCCGAAATTACACCTAAGTTTTTCTTTGTTATTGTTAATTACCAGCATTTTTGTATCCGGTTGTAAAAACGGACTAATTACAGAACCGAAAGAACTGGATTTTGATTTTCGGGGTGAAATCATCAGTATTGAATTATTACACAGCTGGACGATTGCACAAACAGATTCTGCACTTGCTGCGTACGATCCCGATTTACTTACTTATCCGAATGATTATCCGATAGATATTTATCGCATCGTTTATAAAACAGTAGATGCATTTAATAACGAAACTCAGGCTTCTGGTGCTATTGTTTTACCGAAAAGTGCAGATGTTGCATTCCCATTGTGTAATTATGCTCACGGCACTGTAATGAATCGTTACGATGTGCCAAGTTATGAAAGTGATGAACTGGTATTAGGTATTTTATTCGGCTGTGCAGGATATGTAATGTGTTTACCCGATTATATTGGCATGGGTGATTCACCTGGCAGACATTTATATTGCCACGCAAAAACGGAAGCTACTGCCAGTATTGATTTATTACGTGCTGCCCAAACCTTAGCAGCATCTAAATCAACTGAATTAAATCAACAATTATTTATATTCGGATATTCGCAAGGCGGACATGCTGCGATGGCTACCACAAAAGAAATTCAAGAAAATCATGTTGGAGAATTTACCATAACCGCAAGTGCACCGATGAGTGGTCCTTATGATATGGATGGTGCCCAAACCGATTTTGTAATTGCCGATCAGCCTTATGGCGCTCCGTTTTATTTACCTTATTTAATGTTTGCGTATAATGAAGTATATCAGATGTATGAGAGCCCTTCCGATTATTTAGCGTCACCATATGATACTTTATTACCGCCATTATTTGATGGCAACCACGAAGGATGGGAAGTGGATGCTGTTATGCCATCTATTCCTAAAAATATCATCAAACCGGAAGTGTTGGACGATTTTATCAATAATGCGAATAACCCTTTCAGAGTTGCATTAAAAGATAATGATTTAACAGACTGGACACCAACAATTCCAATGATTATGTATTACTGTGGTGCCGATGAATTGGTGAATTATCAAAATTCATTAAATGCGCAGGCAGCTTTTGAGGCAAGAGGTGCAACTACCACTTCTGTATATCAGCCTTCACCAAGTGCATCACACGGTGATTGCGCCGAACCATGTTTTATATTTGCCAATATCTGGTTCGAAACATTAAAAGAATAACCGATAAAAATTCCCGGAATAACTAATAAACCGATTGCCAAACAGTCGGTTTATTTCTTTTTAAGAAACTCTGTACGCAACACCACTACCGAACCTTCTACCTTTCCTTCAATTAATTCCTCATCGTCGGTCAATCGTATTTTTTTCACTATTGTACCTTGTTTAATGGTGATGGATGAGCCCTTAACTTTTAACGTTTTTACTACCATAACAGTATCGCCATCTTGTAACACTGCACCATTGCTGTCTTTAACTACTATTTCGTCCATATCTGTAAATTAAGTTGCAAAATTAAAATTATTTATTGGTTTCCCATTTCCCTTTGTATTGTGGAACACCATTCACATCCTCCTCAGCGGCAGGAACAAGACTTATGGCACATCCTCCACCGGCTGCCAGAGGGACAGTTATAATTTGCCCCGACTTAACCACGAATTTTTTTATTTGATATTGCTGAGGATTATTTTGCCAGTCTGCAGTAGCACCATCTGCATAAATTGTAGCGATATATAATTTATTAGCGTCCAGAAAACTTAAATTGATGGTGGCATTGCGTTTATTTTCATCTGTAATTGCGCCTACAAACCATTTACTGCTATTTTTCGCCTTTCTTGCAACAGTGATATAATCGCCGGGTTCTGCTTCCAAATATTTGGTATCCTGCCAATCTACTGCAACATCTTTTATAAACTGAAATGCATCAGGATACCTTAAATAATTTTCAGGTAAATCTGCCGCCATTTGTAATGGCGAATACATCGTTACATAAAGTGCTAATTGTTTTGCCAAAGTGGTATGCA
>Ga0209480_10001222_pt1 | contig 18979 bp, 13 predicted proteins | sample JI61114C2DNA_FD_187501 | JGI IMG/M metagenome (GOLD analysis project Ga0209480, IMG submission 187501) | Wastewater effluent complex algal communities from Wisconsin, to seasonally profile nutrient transformation and Carbon sequestration -... | ecosystem: Engineered > WWTP > Effluent > Algae... | reverse complement strand
CGTATAAGCATCAACCTTATTGCTCGGCAAGTTGCTCTCCAGCAGAGCTTGCTTCCTCTTTGGGATGACGTGCTAAGTCTAATGATTTATTCAACCAAAGTCACCAACCATTTTTCAGTACATTGCCTTTTTATTGAATCAATACAGAAAGGTATTTGTACGCATTTTGAAAAAGATTTTTGTTAGGAATTGTATATTCATTGCAAGCAAAATGGCTATCTCTTCCAAAAACCATGTAGGCAAAATTCTATCGGTACTCACGGAATAAATTTTTATTCCATGAGGGCTATCTCGCCTGCGGCTCCTGCGTCAATCCTTGTTGCAATAAGCTCATCTCTGTCAATAAAAACTAATTCACAATGACCGCCTTCTTCACCATCACCACCTCTACTCCTTTTTCTTTTGCCAAGCTATTAATCCGGTCTACATTCTTATCGATAGTTGTACGTAATCGAGTTAACTCTTCATCTACCATTTTAGTAAGCATTTGACGAACCTCTTCTCCTTGTTGCGTTGGCCGGAAATCTCCTTGTGCCTGTTCCCCCATTAAATGGGCCAGGCGGTTGTTCATTTTAATGCCGTAGTTAAGCGGATCTTGTACACTGCGATTTTTTGTTTGGTGAATGTTGTTCTCGTGAATCGTTAGTTGTTCCTCAAACTGTTTTACTAACTCATTAAGCTCTTTGTACTGTGCATCACTGCCAATTTTACTTTTCAAAAAGCTGAGGTCTTCTTTAATCTTACGAATATCAATTACACCTTGATTCGCCTCACTTACTTTATCGCGCACTTTTACCAGAAAATCAAATTGCGCTTGCAAGTCTTCCTGTGTGGAAGGCACCCGAGGGTCTTTCAAAATTTCAAACTCTTGTTCTTGATAGTTCCCGTTAACCGTTAATCGTACTTTGTATTTGCCCGGCACAGCTTTAGGTCCTTGATTAGGCGAATCATAATAGACCATGCCTGGGAAGGTTGTGTAACCAGGATAGCGCATGTCCCAAACAAAACGATTGCCGCCAGTCTTTACTGTTAGCTGCTCCCTACCTTTACCTTTAGAGTTAATAGTGGAAATTATATTACCATTGGTCTCTATAATATCAATTTTTATATCAGATTTATCATCCACACTTTTTACATAGTAATGAATCATTACACCACCCGGATGATTCTCACCTTCTAACTTTCTGTTGGCACTGCGCCACCCACTACCTCCAGGCATACGGTAGCTGGGCATAGGCTTAAATAACAAAACGTCTTTCGTGCTGTTGTCTTTTGTTAATTGATGCAAGGGAGTAACATCATCAATCATCCAGAAGCCACGACCATTAGTGGCTGCAATCAGATTATCATTTTTAATCGCTAGATCTGTAATAGGTACAGGTGGCAAGTTCAATTGAAATTTAGACCAGCTTACGCCATCATCAAATGAAATCCACATTCCCTTTTCAGTTCCGGCATATAATAAACCTTGTCGTTTAGGATCGGCTCTTACAACGCGCACAAATTCTTCTTTTGGAATTCCGTTGGTGATCAACGACCATGTTTTACCATAGTCTGTTGTTTTATAAATGTAAGGAGTGTAGTCACCAAACTTATACGATGTGGCTACAGCATAGGCACCCCCTTTTACAAATGGGTTCACATCAATACTATTCCACATATTGAGTTTGGGTGAAATAGAAGGCGTAACTTCTTTCCAATTCTTGCCACCATCAATCGTAACGTGAATTAGTCCATCATCCGAGCCCGTCCAGATTTCATCTTTCGTATAAGGCGATTCTGTGATTACAAAAATGTTTGCATAATATTCTGCTCCGGTATTGTCTTGTGTAATGGGTCCACCAGAAGATTTAATTGTTTCGGGTTCGCCTCTTGTTAAATCCGGACTGATTACTTCCCAACTCTGACCGCCATTGGTTGTGGCATGCAAGTGATTTGAGCCAGCATATAATTTCTTTGTGTCATGATGACTAAACACAAGCGGATAGTTCCAGTTAAATCGATACTTCATTACCTCTACGCCAGAGCCTGCTGGTAGATCGGGCCACACATTGGTACTGCGCTGCTGCCCGTTGACTATGTTGGTCATGCTCATGTAACCTTTAAAATCACTTCCGTAAATTATGTTTGGGTTAGTTGGATCTGATGCGAGGTGCGCACTTTCACCAATGGATAGTGCTAACCAATCTTTTTCTGAAATGCTCTCGCTGCTGGTGCGATGCGGAATGCGCACACTGGTATTATCTTGCTGTGCCCCGAGAATATTGTAAGGAAATGAATTGTCGGTAGTAACGCGATAAAATTGTGCGGTTGGTTGATTGTGATAAGTTGTCCAGTTCTCACCAGCATCGGTTGAGATTTGTGCACCGCCATCATCGGCAATAGCCATGCGCTGATTGTTTGCCGGATCAATCCATAAATCGTGATGATCGCCATGCGGGGCATCTTTCAACTCAAATGTTTTGCCGCCATCTTTTGAAACTCCATAACTCACATTCATCACAAATACCTTGTCTTCATTTTGTGAGTCGGCATAAATGCGACAATAATACCAGGCACGTTGTAGCAAAGCTCTATCCTGATTAATGCGAGTCCAGGTTTTGCCGGAATCATCCGAGCGATAAACACCGGGCGCTTCAGAGTTTTCAATAATTGCCCAAACTCTATTTGTATTTGCTGGTGAAACGGTTACTCCAATAATTCCATTAAGGCCTTTAGGCATGCCCGGTTTATCCGAAAGGTTTTCCCATGTGTCGCCACCATCACTACTCTTCCATAATTTCGAATCCGGTCCACCGCTATCCATGCGGTAACCATTGCGTTTCATGTTCCAGGTAGCGGCATATATTATGCGTGGATTGTTGGGATCAAAAATTAAATCTCCCGCCCCAGCGGTATCATTGATGTATAAAATTTTCTTCCAGGTTTGTCCGCCATCCGTGCTACGAAACACACCACGCATTTCATTTGGCTTCCATAGATTACCCATTGCCGCGACATATACTACATCCGGATTTTTTGGATGAATGCGAATACGCGAAATATGTCTTGAATCAGAAAGGCCAATGTGTTTCCAACTGGTGCCGGCATCAGTCGATTTCCAAACACCCCAACCACTCGAAACATTGTTGCGCACCGTTTGCTCGCCTTCACCCACATAAATTACATTCGGGTCGCTCTCGGCAACTGCAACGGCTCCAATTGTTCCACCAAAATAATTATCGGTAATGTTTCCCCAGGTTTGGCCAGCATCAGTAGTTCGCCATACGCCACCGCCCACCGCCCCAAAATAATATAGGTTTGGATTACCAGCCACACCGGTAACCGTACCTGACCTTCCACCGCGAAAAGGGCCAACTTCGCGCCAGCGGATGCCCGAATACAGGGCCTCATCATATGTTGTAGTTGTTGGAGCCGATTTCTTTTGTGCTTCAACAGCAAAGACACACAGCATAAGTAATAAGCAAAGGGTTCGCATAGGATAATTTTATAAACAGAAATACAAAAAAATACTGGCCATCTCGTTGATTTTTTGACGGGCGGTTACATCACAAAAAAAACGCGGTGGCGAGAGCTGACTTGCAAATACTCCGATTATGCTATCTTTATCTCATGGAAAATCTAAGCGTATTCTCAGAATATTTTTTCTATCGATTACTGATCAATACTGCTTTTATGGTTGTGTTGATTCAGTTTATCTATTTCCCGACCTATCATAAGCGCGATTCATTCTTTACGTTCTTTTTGCTAAACTTCATTGTGTTCTTGTTATCGTTTATGCTTGAGAAAGCGAAAGCATTTAATTCAATTGGAAGTGCCTTTGGTTTGCTGGCAGCATTTTCGCTACTCCGCTTCCGCACCGAAACCATTACCATTAAAGACATGACCTATCTGTTTATCATTATGGCGGTAGGGCTTATCAACTCGATTATGAAGGGCACCTATTTAGAAATTGGTGGCATTAACTTAATGATTGCTGCTGGCGTCTATATTATTGATGGAAATCACTTGATTAAAAATCAAAAGACAAAAATGATCGACTATAACGTAATGGAAAATATAAAGCCCGATCAACAGGAAAGACTAATTCAGGATCTTCGAGAGAAAACGGGCCTTGATATTCGAAAGACCACCATTGAAGAAATTGATTTGATTAAAAATAAAGTGGTAATCAAGATCTATTATTACTAAGACATAAAAAAAGCCTGACCGAAATTTCGATCAGGCTTTTTCTTTTATCGTTACAACTATTTTAGAATTTTACCTCGGGTGCTTTTTCTGCGCCTTCATCAGCTTTAAAATATCCTTTCTCTTTCCAGCCGCTAATGCTGGCAACCAATGCGCGCGGAAAGCCAACAATACTGGTGTTGAATTCAAGTACGGCATCGTTAAATCTTTTTCTTGCTACAGAAATTCTATTCTCCGTTCCTTCCAATTGTGCCTGAAGATCAAGAAAGTTTTGATTTGCTTTTAAGTCAGGATAGCTTTCTGCAACCGCCAACAATCTTCCTAAAGATGAGCTTAACCCACTTTGAGCTTGTTGAAATGCCGCCATGTTTTCAGGTGTTAGATTTGAAGCATCAATTTTAACTTGAGTAGCACTGGCGCGAGCCTCAATTACTTTAGTTAAAGTCTCTTGTTCAAAATTCGCATAACCTTTAACGGTTGAAACAAGATTAGGAATAAGATCAGACCTGCGTTGATAGTCTGATTCCACATTTCCCCAGGCGCCCTTTACAACCTGATCTTTAGCGGCCATGCCATTATACATACCAATAAACCAAAAAACGATGATGGCCAATGCGCCTACCCACCAAAACTTTTTTACTATTTCCATATAAAGTGTTTAAATTTTATGCGAAGGTAGAAGCTATTTTGCGTATAGACAAACCCAATAAGGCTATTCCTTTTTTACGATTCTATTTTAAAAACAAATAAAGTGAACTTGAATTTAGTTTTATTAATTAGGATACCAAGCTCTTCTCCATTAGAAACTCGGCAATCTGCACGGCATTAGTAGCTGCACCCTTTCTTAAGTTATCGGCAACCACCCACATGTTTAAGGTATTGGGTTGCGACTCATCTCTGCGCAAGCGACCAACAAAAACTTCATCTTTTCCATGTGAGTTTATCGGCATTGGGTAAACATTGTTGTTAACATCATCCTCCACAATTACACCGGGAGCGTTTTCAAGAATGGTGCGCACTTCTTTCAAATCATAATCTTTATGGAACTCCACATTTATAGCTTCGGAGTGGCCCCCCATGGTTGGGATGCGCACTGTTGTAGCTGTTAGCCCAATGGATTGATCACCTAAAATTTTTCGGGTTTCATTCACCATCTTCATTTCTTCTTTGGTGTATCCATTATCCAAAAACGAATCGATGTGCGGTAAGGCATTCATATCGATCTTGTGCGGATACACCTTCATGCCACCCTTTATACCTTGGCGCTCTTCCATCATTTGTTGCACCGCATCCTTACCTGTTCCGGTTACAGATTGATAAGTTGAAACAACAATGCGTTTTATTTTATACTTAGAATGCAAAGGTGCAAGCGCCATTACCATTTGAATGGTTGAGCAGTTGGGGTTAGCAATAATCAAATCATGATTACTCAACTCATGTCCATTGATTTCAGGTACAATAAGTTTTTTGGTCGGATCCATCCGCCAGGCAGATGAGTTGTCAATTACCGTTGTTCCTTTTGCCGCAAACTTAGGCGCCCATTCCAAAGAAGTGCCGCCACCTGCCGAGAAGATTGCAACATCCGGAGCTATAGCAACTGCTTCCTCCATACTAATAACGGTGTATTCCTTACCCTTAAACTTTATCTTCTGCCCCACCGATTTGGCTGAGGCCACTAAATACAATTCATCAAATGATACTGTGCGCTCTTCAAGCACTTTTAAAACTTCCTGACCAACCAAACCGGTTGCTCCTACTACTGCTAACTTCATTTTTATGTTTAATTTAAGGGACACAAAAATAGTATTTTTGATAGCACGCTATGAAGAAATTACTTCTCATTCTTTTGGTTTGTTTTAACGCACTCGTTTGTGTTGCTCAAGTCAGTGATTCTTTTTCGGATGGCAACCTAACGAACAATCCTACGTGGACACCCGATCAGGTTAGTAACTGGATTATCTCTAACAATCAACTTAATTCAAACTCAGCCGTTGCCAGCTCTTCATTCTTCATTACTACGCCTTCCGCGAAAGCGCTTAACGGCCAGTGGGAGTTTTGGGTTAACCTTCAGTTCAACACAAGCAGCACCAACTTTGTGGATGTGTATCTGATCTCCGAGCAAGCAAATCTGTTAAGCCCAACTAACTCAGGCTACTTTGTGCGAATTGGCGGCACGCCTGATGAGGTTAGTTTATATAAGGTTATATCTGGTGTAGCCACTATTCTTATAAACGGAGTTGATGGAACAACCAACACCTCTAATTCTACTGTTCGCGTCAAAGTAATTCGTGATGCAAATAACCTTTGGACGTTGGAGCGTGATGCAACCGGTAACACAAATTATTTCCTTGAAGGAACTGTAACCGATAACACAATAAACAGCAGCAACTATTTTGGCATTCGGGTGCTTCAATCAACAGCAACCTTTTTTAATAAGCATTTCTTTGACGATATCTATGCGGGTGAAATTATTTTGGATAATGAAGCCCCAACATTAACTCAATTGCAAGTTTTAAATAACACGCAACTCTCGTTGTTATTCAATGAGAAAATTCTGACTTCCTCAGCGCAGAATGCTCTTAATTATTCGGCCTCAAACGGACTGGGTAATCCCAGTAGTGCGCAATTACAAGCAGATGGAAAAACTGTCCTACTTACTTATTCACAATCATTCTCAAACGGAATTGCAACGCAGCTTACGGTTACAAACGTTGAAGATCTTTTTGGAAATGCAATCTCCAGTATTACTCAACCCTTTTTATTCTTCCAACAATTACCAGTAAATCCTAAAGACATCATCATCACAGAAATTTTTGCTGACCCCAGTCCGCAGGTAGGTTTGCCCGATGCAGAGTTTATTGAAGTTTACAATAGAAGTATTAATCCAATTGATCTTGCCGGCTGGAAATTCTCAGACGGAAGTTCAACCGCCATTTTTGCATCAAAGATTATTTTACCTAATGAATATTGGATCGTTTGTGCAAATACAAATTTAGCGTTGTTCACGCCTTTCGGGAAAACGCTTGGGGTTTCAAACTTTCCTACTTTAAACAATAGCAGTGATGTGTTAACACTTCGAAGCGCAAGCAACCAAACCATAGATTCAGTTAGCTATATCATCGATTGGTATAGAGATTCCGACAAGCAAGAAGGCGGCTGGACATTGGAATTGATTGACCCGAACAATCCTTGTGGGGAAGAAAATAACTGGACGGCATCCGAAGATGTGAAAGGCGGCACACCTGGAAAAATAAACTCTGTTAATGCTAACAAGCCCGATCTCATTGGCCCCGCATTGTTATCAGTAACTCCTTCGCAACCTAGTGAGCTAACGATACTCTTCAATGAAAAATTAGAGAAGGACTTAAGTACGGTAATTTTTGAAATCACTCCGGCCGAAAATGTTCTTCAATCAAAATTCGTTTCTACTTCCTTACGGGAAATAAAACTTACTCTTTCACAAGCGCTTACTCCGCGGCAGCTTTACACGATTGAAATAAAAAACTTGCGCGACTGCAATGGCAACTTTATACAACCAGATTTTAGCAAGCTTAATTTTGCATTACCTGAAGTTGCTGAACAAAGTGATCTACTGCTTACTGAAATCTTATTCAATCCGCGGTCGGGAGGTGTTGATTTTGTTGAGATCGTGAATGTCTCTGACAAGTACATCAACTTGAAAAACTGGGCACTTGCCAATATGCCAAGCAATGATGTCATTAACAACAAAACTATTACGCCTCAAGATTTAATTATTCAACCGAACTCATTTTTGGCTATTACCAGTGATCCCGCCATTTTAAAGAATCAGTATCCAACGTCACACGAGAAAAATTTTATTCCGGCAATTCTTCCAACTATGAATGATGATGCGGGTTCTGTCGCGCTTGTATCCCCGCAAGGATCGCTAATGGATTCGTTTGTTTACTTGGATGATTATCATTCGTCTTTGCTAAAAGATAAGGAAGGTGTTTCGCTTGAGCGGATCTCATTACTTGAACCTAACCTTCCCTCTAATTGGAAATCCGCCAATGCTTCCGCAGGATTTGCAACACCAGGTTCCGCCAACTCCAACGCACGGCCTGAAAATTTTATTGATGAAAATGCCGTTCAGGTTGTGCCTGAAATATTTTCCCCGAATGTGCCCGGTCAGGATTTTGTACAAATCCATTTCAAGTTTGATCAAAGCGGACTACTTGCTCAGATTAAAATTGTGGACTTGCAAGGTCGCATCATTAAAGAAATTGCGAACAACGAAACGCTTGCACATGAAGGCTTCTTCCGTTGGGATGGTGATCGCACCGAAGGTGACAAAGCGCGCAGAGGGTATTACTTTGTGTGGTTCGAAGTACTCAACTTGGATGGCACTGTAAAGACCTTTAGAAAACGGGTTGTAATTGGACTGTAAACTCTATTATCTGGTTACAGTAATTTGGTTGATATGTAAAACTGATGCACGATGAATGTAATACCTTGATCTTCAATTCGGTTTTTTCTAAGGGCTCTTGGGGCGATGTTCTGTTTGTTCTTCAGCAGGCTGAGGACACCGTAAAACTAACAGGCATTATATACTCATCAATTTCATTTTACCTATTCTTATCGTGCCAATCATTAGCTTTTGGTTCGTATTTCGGATAGGCAAACGAGAAGCTTACCCCTCTTTAGATAAGACTTAATTAATCTCAATACATTTTTTGTTTCACCCCTCACCGCGTATTTTTGCCCATCTTTTTCAAAACTCTAAAAAAGTACAGTTTTATGGCAAAATCGAAGAAAAAAACCGCCAAGCCTGCAAAAAAAGCTTCAGCGAAAGCAAAGCCGGCTAAGAAGGCTAAACCTGCTGCGAAGGCAAAAAAGGTAGCTCCTAAAAAAGTTAAAACTGTAGCAAAGAAGGCAAAAGCACCCAAAAAGGTAGTTGCCAAAAAAGTTGTTGCTAAAAAGGTAGCCCCGAAAGCAGAGCCTAAAAAGGCAATTAAAAAGGAAGTGGCTAAAAAAGAGGTGGCCAAGCCCGTTTTGAAAAGAGCAGATGCTCCGGCTCCTAAAAAGGAAATGCGCCCAATAGCACCGCCTATTAAGCTTTCACCATCACAATTAAATATATTCCCTATCATCAACAAGAGACCTATTGCCCATAAGCCGGCAAAAGCTGCTGTTGTAAATGAAGATAAAACCCGCTACAGCGATGAAGAGCTAAAGTGGTTTGAAAATCTGATTATGGGTAAATTGAACAAAGCGAAAGACGAGTTCACGATTTTAAAGGATACGCTTAATCGTACTAACGATGCAGGCACCGATGCTACTTCAGGTGGTAATACAAAAGTATTGGAAGACGGAGCAGAAACAGCTGAGAAAGAAAACTTGAGTCAGTTAGCTGCGCGCCAGCAAAAGTTTATGACCAATTTAGAAAATGCTTTGGTTCGTATTAAAAACGGTACCTATGGAATTTGTTCCGTTACAGGTAAGTTGATTCCAAAAGAGCGCTTGATTGCTGTGCCACATACTACACAGTCGATTGAAGCAAAAATGATGAAGCAAGATTAAATCCTCGAAAGAGGAACTAGATAGATTATTATATGGACTTCTTACAAAACCACATCGAAGCATTAGTTTTTTGTTCGCCAACCCCAGCCAAGGTAGCGGACATTAAAGCATGCTTATCAGAAATGTTTAATGCCGATGTGCCGGAGGAAGATATTCATGATGCGTTAAAGCGAACAGAAGAAAAATTTCAAGGCGATGAGTTTTCCTTTCAACTAAATAAGGCAGGTGGTGGCTATCAGTTTTTAACAAAGCCTGCGTACCAAGCGAGTATCGGTATTATGTTGAAGCAGCAATCGAAAAAAAGGTTGTCCACTTCGGCTATGGAAACGCTTTCGATTATTGCTTACAAGCAACCTATCTCCAAAACAGAAGTTGAAAACATTCGCGGAGTAAATTGTGATTATGCCATTCAAAAATTGCTCGACAAAGGCTTAATAGAAATTTTGGGCAAAGCCGAAACTATTGGCCGTCCATTGCTTTACGGAACTAGTGCAAAATTCATGGAGTACTTTGGCATCAATGATATTATTGAATTGCCAACACCTAAGGATTTTACTACCGAGGTTAACACTATTGGCGAAACCCCAGAAAAAGAATAAATTAATAAACACATAGAAACATAGACCACATAGAATTAATTCTAAACTAAGCGGTCTATTCATCCCATAGTTTAAGGGAATACGTTACAAAAATTTTACAAATTCATTAGCTGATTAAGTATGGCTAATGACAATCAATTTCATTATGCCACGTCCAAGAAAATCATCAACCGGTAAAACCTCTTTTGGTAAACGCTCTGAAGCGGAGAAATCCTACTATCATAAAAAGAAAGAACGATACGACAGCAAGTCGGAAGATAAGCGTCCGCGCCCCTCGCGCAGTGCCGATCAATACAGCAGCAGCGCACCACGCTTTAGTAAAACAGGAAAGCCATCATTTGGAAGAAAAGAAGAAGGGACCAGTGGATTTTCGAAACGACCTGATCGCAAGGACGAAGGATCATCTTTTGGTAAGCGTCCTTTTCAGCGCAGAGATTCTGATTCAACCAGCAAACCGCCATTTAGAAAAAGAGAAGCAGGTGCTTTCAGTAAAGATGGTGAAAGACCAAATCGCTTTGAGAAAAAACCGTTTGAGCGAAGAGACAGAAGTGAAGGCGGTGAAAAGCCACCTTTCAAAAGAAGAGAAGCAGGATCATTTAGTAAAGATGGTGAAAGACCGAATCGGTTTGAGAAAAAGCCGTTTGAGCGAAGAGATAGAAGTGAAGGCGGTGAAAAGCCACCTTTCAAAAGAAGAGAAGCTGGATCATTCGGCAAGGATGGCGAAAGACCAAATCGCTTTGAGAAAAAACCGTTTGAGCGAAGAGATAGAAATGAAGGTGATGAGAAGCCTGCTTTCAGAAAAAGGGAAAGTAGTTCGTTTGATTCAAAATCTGAAAGTAAATCAACAGATAACCCTCGTTTCGAAAAGAAATCATTTGAGCGCAAAGACAGAACCGAAGGCGATGAGAAGCCTGCTTTCAGAAAAAGAGAAACCAGTTCCTTTGATTCAAAAGCTGAAGGGAAATCAACAGATAAACCACGGTTTGAAAAGAAATCATTTGAACGCAAAGAGGGCGATGAAAAATCTTCCACCAAGGGAGATAGCTACGGGCTTCCCTACAAGCGTAAGACTTTCAATAAAACAACGGATATAAAAACGACTAAGCGCAATGCGCCCGTTGCAAAACAAAAATCCGATCCGGATTTAATTCGCTTAAATAAGTTTTTAGCAAACAGTGGTGTTGCTAGTCGCAGAGAAGCAGACGAACTTATTAAGATGGGATTAGTAACGGTGAATGGAGAAACAATAACCGAAATGGGTTATAGGGTTAAGTTAACCGATGAGGTGCGATACGAAGGGAAAAAATTAAAAGCAGAAAAGCCTGTTTACATTTTATTAAATAAGCCAAAAGGATTTATTACCACAACAGACGATCCACAAGATCGTAATACGGTAATGGCATTGGTTGCTAATGCCGGAAAGGAACGTATCTATCCCATTGGCCGATTAGACAGAAACACAACAGGGTTACTAATGCTTACCAATGATGGCGACTTAGCTGACAAACTAACTCATCCTTCATACGGTGTAAAAAAGATTTACAAAGTTGAACTGGATAAGCCACTTTCAAAAAATGATTTTGTAAAAATAAAAGAGGGCGTTCATCTAGAAGAAGGCCGCGCTATGGTTGATGATCTGGCTATTATTGGAGACGACAGCAAAGTAGTCGGTATTGAATTGCACATTGGCTGGAATAGAATTGTGCGTAGAATTTTCGAGTCGCTGGACTATCAGGTTATAAAACTAGATCGCGTTGTTTATGCCGGGCTGGATAAAAAAGATCTTGGCCGCGGGCAATGGCGATTTTTAAAGCCTGAAGAAGTTGTAGCCTTAAAGCATTTTAAATAAGGGCTCGGAATGGAAATTTATTCCTAACTATTTGGAATAAATTTCCTTTCCTTTTTCATCCCACTCTTTCTTAATAAAAGGCTTGAAATCTTTATCGAAAGGTTCTTTCGCGTAAGAGATAGTTTTCTTTCTTTTTCCATTGGGATAGTTTTCAACCCAGTCGTTCACGCGTTCGCCCCAATGGTATTCGCCCACTACAGCTATCTGCCCGTTTTCGTGAAAATAATAGTAGTAGCCTTCTTTTTCACCATATTCAATAGGCGTTATCTCCTTAATCTTCTTGCGTTCGTTAGGATCGTAATAGGTAACAAGCGATTCCTTTGGCCAGCCCTTGTAATATTTTTCTTTATCCTGAACTAAGTTTTGTCTGTCGTATTGCATCCATCGGCCATGCTTAGTGCCTTTGTAAAAAACACCTTCTTCGATTAATGCATCCCCAACCATTCTTTTGTATGGACCATGCACCAGCACGCCTTTTTTAGGATCAAAGGCTCCAACACTTGTTTTACGTAAATCCTTTCGGGTGAAATCATACCAATAAACATCGCGGGCAAATCCATTTGGCTTTTCTAGTGTTTTGGATTTAAGTACATAGAAAAGCTCGATGGTCATTTTATCGCCATAGCCCTTTCGGGTAAACGCCTTTTTGGTTTTAATACCATAGTAAACCCTGCGCTTAGGCTTCTTCTTTTTCGTTACAATGGGCTCATCGTTTTGATCAAGCTCCAGTAATGTAAAAGGTTTGTCTGTATCGAATGTAAACTGACCTTCCTGCACGCGAGGCTCTGTTCCCTGAGCGAATAGGCTGGTAGAAATAAGAAAGACAGAAAATAATAGAATTAGCCTGAACATATCGTGTTAACGAAGTTAAGGAAAAATTATTTTCTATTTATTTTGTTATGCATCGGAAGATTCAAAGGCGTCTGACGGCTTTTTACTTTAGCAATCAAGCCGTCTGACGCCTCAATAAAGTTTAATCTCACCCAACTAACTCCACACTTCGCTTAATAAAGTTTGTAAGATCGGCACCGGTAAGCATATTCTGCGAAAGTAAAGCCAGATCATAAACTTGTTTGGCAAGCTTAGTCTTGTCTTCCTCGGTTTCTGCTTTTAGAATTTTTTGTACCAAGGCATGGTTACCATTGATTGCTACATTATAGGTATCAGGCATAGTGCCCATAAAACTCATACCACCACCACCTGTGCGAGCCATGTCTTTCATTCTACGCATCCACTCGCTCATGGTAATGGTTACAGGTAAGTCCGCTGGTGATAGCGATTCAACAGCAAGTATCATTGCTTTGTTATTGATTGCTTTTTCAAAAATTCCCTTTACACTTTCCTCTTCTTCCTTACTTAACACACTCGCAACGGCTTCATCTTTGGTAATTAGTTTGTCAATTGTGTCGCTATCAACGCGTCTCAATTGTGTTTTTTCTAATTTTTGTTCGAGGTGATTAATGTAATGACTGTCAAGTACGCCATCGAGTACCAGCACATCGTACGCTCTATTTTTAGCAATCTGAATAAAGGAATCTTGTTTGCTGATATCCGAAGTATATAAGTAAACCACGTTTTTGTCCTTATCCGTTTGGTTAGGTTTAACTTTCTCTTCGTATTCTTTCAGTGTAAAATATTTCTTATCGGTATTTTTTAGCAGCGCAAATTCTTTTGCTTTTTCTGCAAACTTTTCATCGCTAACAATACCATACTTTACAAACACGCTGATATCGTCCCATTTCTTCTCAAACTCTGCGCGATCTTTTAAGAACATATCCACCAGTTTGTCGGCAACTTTTTTGGTGATGTGAGCACTGATTTTTTTTACGTTAGCATCACTTTGTAAGTAACTGCGTGAAACGTTCAATGGAATATCCGGTGAATCTAATACGCCATGCAATAGCATAAGAAAATCAGGAACAACATCTTTTACTTCATCTGTAATGAATACCTGCCGCGAGTACAACTGGATTTTATTCCGTTGCATTTCAAAATCATTTTTGATTTTTGGAAAGTATAAAACTCCCGTAAGGTTAAACGGATAATCAACATTCAAATGAATCCAGAAAAGAGGATCTTCAGAGAATGGATATAACTCTTTATAAAACGCTAAATAATCTTCGTCTTTAAGTTCGCTTGGTGCTTTAGCCCAGATGGGTGAAGTGTTATTGATGATTTGATCAGACGTTACTGTTTTATATTTTGGTTTGTCGTCCTTATCAACACCATCCTCAACGCTGTCTTCTTTTGTACCGAACTTAATTTCAACGGGTAAAAATTTGCAATACTTTTCAAGAATGCCTTTCAAGCGAAACTCATCTAAAAATTCTTCGGAGTCTGCATTGATGTGGAGGATAACATCAGTTCCGCGCGTAGTTTTATCGGCAGCGCTTAATTCAAATTCGGTAGAGCCATCGCACTCCCACTTGGCGCCTTCAGTTCCTTCTTTGAAAGATTTAGAAATTATTTCTACCGTGTCGGCCACCATAAAGGAGGAGTAGAATCCTAAGCCGAACTTACCAATGATGTCCTTTGCATCACCTTTGTCTTTAAACTTCTCTACAAATTCGGTGGCTCCGGAAAATGCAATTTGATTGATATACTTTTTAATTTCTTCGCCCGTCATACCGAGCCCTTTGTCGCTAACTGTTATCGTCTTTGCTTTTTTATCAAACGACACTTCTATTTTAAGGTCGCCCAAGTCGCCATTAAACTCTCCTATTGAAGCAAGTTTTTTAAGTTTTTGAGTAGCATCTACCGCATTGCTTACTAATTCGCGCAGGAAAATTTCATGATCGGAATAAAGAAACTTCTTGATGATTGGAAAAATGTTCTCGGTATGGATTGAAATGGAACCCTTTTCGGTTGCAGTTGTCATATTTGTCAGGTTTTAATAAGAAAATTAATCGTAAGCCCACAACTCAAATGATGTTCCAAATGATTGTGGGTGACAGGTTGACAGAATTTAAATAAAAAAGCCCTCACGAAGAGGGCTTAAAATTATAATTGAATCTTTATTTAAACTTCTTCCAATACCGTAGTGTGAGCAGCCTGCGCCAGTTCAATTTCTTCACCATCTTTATTCAAGAAGTGAAATTCAGTAACACCGAGTGAACTATCCTTTACAAGATTGATCCACTTTTTGTATTTGAAGAAAAACTTAACGCGCTTAGAAATTATTCCTTTTGTATAGTAGGCAAATAAGAATGGATGCAATGCAAGTACAAGATTACTCTCGTTCTGGGTTACAAACAGATGCTCCAGGTGTTGCTCAATCAAATCAGTAATTAAAATGCTCGCCATGATGGTACCACTACCATTACAAGTAGGACAAACTTCTTTAGTAGCAATATTCATCTGCGGGCGCACACGCTCGCGGGTAATTTGCATGAGCCCAAACTTTGAAAGCGGAAGTACCGTATGTTTGGCCTTATCTAATTCCATTTGATCTTTCATTGACTGAAAGATCGCTTTCTTATTGTCGGCACTACGCATGTCAATGAAGTCCACCACAATGATGCCCCCCATATCGCGCAAGCGAAGTTGACGAGCTACTTCTTTAGCTGCTTCAATATTTACAGACATGGCAGTCGTCTCCTGGTTTTCTTCCCGGTTCGATTTGTTACCACTATTCACATCAATAACATGCAATGCCTCGGTATGCTCAATTATCAAATAGCCACCACCTCGCAAACTTACTGTTTGGCCAAAAGCTGATTTTATCTGCTTCTCAATACCAAAGTGTTCGAATATCTTGGCTTTACCAGTGTACAGTTTTGTTATTTTCTCTTTGTCAGGAGCGATTGTACGGATATATGACTTTACTTCTTCGTAAATTTTCTTGTCATCCACCTGCACATTGTCAAATGACTCATTGAGTACATCGCGGAGGACAGAAGAGGTTTTGCTTAGCTCACCGATGATTTTATCGCGCGGGTTGCCATCAATCATACGAGTGATTCCGTCTTCCCATGTTTTAACTAAACTGCGGAGGTCTTTATCCAACTCGGCCACTTCTTTGCCTTCGGCAACCGTGCGAATGATCACACCAAAGTTTTCAGGTTTGATAGATTGTATCAGGCGCTGCAAGCGCTTGCGCTCATCGCTGCTGGAAATACGTTTGGATACATTTACGCCAGAGCCAAATGGCACCAATACCAAGTATCGGCCGGCAATGGAAATCTCACACGAAAGTCGCGGGCCTTTGGTGGAAATAGGTTCTTTCACCACCTGTACCGGTATAAGCAGGTTGCGAGAAAGTTGCGAGGCTATTTTGCCATGCTTGTCAATATCTTTCTCCAATTGGAATTTATCCAACCGACCTCCGGTAATCTTCTTAGCGCGAACAAGTTTTGTGAATTTTTGGAGTGAACCAAACTGGGCTCCTAAATCCAAGTAATGAAGGAATGCATCCTTTTCGTACCCGATATCTATAAAAGCTGCGTTAAGCCCCTGTACTACCTTTTTAACAGTACCCAGGTAAATATCACCAACTGCAAACTTACCTCCTCCCAGATCTTCATGGAATTCAACAAGTTGTTTGTCTTTAAGAAGTGCTATGCGACATCCGTCCTGAGCTGCACTAATTATTAGTTCGTTACTCAAAACTTAAAAATTTATACCCTAAGCCCATCTCTTTTGGAGCGGGGTTTGGGGTTAGGTTTTACTTCTTCTTATGTCTATTCTTTCTCAAACGCTTCTTGCGCTTGTGAGTAGCCATTTTATGCTTCTTTCTTTTCTTACCACTTGGCATAATGTTTTTTGTTTTTGTACTGACGATACCGTCCGTACGGGTTAAAATAATTTATTCTAAATCTTTCAGATAGGAATCTACTGTAGCTAATACAGCCGGATCCTTATCCAACTTCTTTACACGTTCAAACTGCAGCCGTGCCTTATCTTTATTTCCTTTATTCATGTAAGCAACACCTAATAATAGTAGGCCTTGCACGTGGTCAGGGTTAACTGCTTTAAGTTCCTCAAGTCGTTCTATAGCCCTATCGTATTGACCCGATTGAATGGATAGCATACCCATATTATAAAGAGCAAACTCATTCTTTGGGTCTTCTGCCAACACTTCGCGCATCATCGTAATTCCCTGCATGGGCGATTTCGCGCTTAGGTAAGTCATAGCCATTTTGGTCTTGACTTCCAGGTTTTTAGGGTTGGCTGCCAATACTTTTCCAAGCCATTCACGAGTCTTCTCTGCCAGTTGCTCCTGCTTAGCGGGTTCCATGGAAAAGGTGTAGGCCTCGTAAAAACTGTTGCCAGTCTTAAGGAAACTTTCAGTTGTATTAAAGAACGTTGCTGCCTTCTCTGCAAACCATGCAGCGCTATCAAATTGACCTGATTGCGTGTAGAGGGTTCTCAAAGAGTCGGCAAAGATAGCATTTTTTTGATTTGTGGCACCCTGGTTATACTGAGCCCTAACTGACTTGATGTTGGCTGAGAGCGTGGCCGGTACTTCACTATGCCCAGCCGTAGAAACTGGCTGAGCGGGTGCGTCTTCCTTTAATTGATTATCATTCTCCACCACTGCTTTAGGTAGCAAGAAAACTAACCACACTAAAAGGGCGGCCACAACAATTAAAATGATCCGGGTTTTTAACATGTAAAGTTCGTTGTTCGCTTATGGTTATTTGTCGGAATGGGCGAATGACCAATAACGAGTAACCAGCAACTATTTTTCAGCAAGTTGTTTTACTTTATCGCTGTTCTTAATCTTATTGATAAAAATCTTAGCAGGCTTAAAACTAGGAATATAGTGTTCATCAATAATGATTGCCGTATTGCGCGAAATATTACGAGCAATTTTTTTCTTTCGCTTCTTATTAATAAAACTTCCAAATCCGCGCACGTAAATATTATGGCCACTGGCCATATTTGATTTTACGATATTAAAAAACGCCTCGACTGATGCCGACACATCGGCTTTATCGATTCCTGTTTTTTCAGCGATTTGGTTGATTACGTCTGCTTTAGTCACGATTATAAATTTATGAGTGTTAAAAATTCAAGGGCTGCAAATTTAACCGCAGTTTGGTCATTCGCAAAATGAATTTGTTGATTATCACACAGATGTGATCATAATTACGACTAAAAAACGGAAGACACCGTTGGATTGAAGTGTTTTTATGACATTCGTGCGGGATTTAAAAAAAATGAGCGAACATCACTTTTCAAAAAAAATTATTGACTGGTATGAGGAAAACAAGCGCTCACTCCCCTGGCGGCTCACACGCAACCCTTATAATATCTGGCTTTCAGAAATAATATTGCAACAAACCCGCGTTGCCCAGGGCTTGCCTTATTATTTAAGTTTTGAAAAGAACTTTCCTGACGTAAAGTCACTTGCCCGCGCACCTCAGGATAAAGTGCTTCGCTTGTGGCAAGGCCTTGGATATTATAGTCGTGCAAGAAACCTTCACGCATGTGCGAAAAAAATTGTGACAGATTACAATGGGCAGTTTCCAACTTCGTACGAAGAGTTAAAAAAACTTCCAGGTATTGGGAGCTATACCGCAGCCGCTATTGCTTCCATTTCGTTTCGTGAACCCGTAGCTGTTGTTGATGGAAATGTGTTTCGGGTATTGGCGCGGGTATTTGGTATTGATAAGGATATTGCGAGCAACGAAGGCAAAAAATATTTTTTTTCGAAGGCAAATGAATTGATTCCTTCCGATCAACCTGATGTATTTAATCAGGCTGTAATGGAATTTGGCGCATTGCATTGCACTCCAAAAAATCCAAAATGTGAAAGTTGTCCCTTTAGCCGAAGCTGTTTTGCCAATCAAAAAAGTTT
>Ga0209480_10001221_pt1 | contig 19004 bp, 8 predicted proteins | sample JI61114C2DNA_FD_187501 | JGI IMG/M metagenome (GOLD analysis project Ga0209480, IMG submission 187501) | Wastewater effluent complex algal communities from Wisconsin, to seasonally profile nutrient transformation and Carbon sequestration -... | ecosystem: Engineered > WWTP > Effluent > Algae... | reverse complement strand
CAGTCACCGTGAGGATCTGAACTACATCCGCGTCTTTGCCTCCAAGAAAACCGTCGTTGGCTGCGCGGTGGGTGATCTTCCTTTTCCCGAAGGCTTGGCGTGTTCAGTCGTTCAGGTCCGGCGCGGCGATAGCGATCTGCTGCCCAGTCCTGAGCTGATCCTCGAAGTCGGTGACCGGGTGGGCTTGCTCGCCCCTCGCGACAAGACCAAAGCCATCCGCAGTTTCTTCGGTGACTCGATCAAGGGGACGGCCGATTTCAGCTATATCTCGATCGGGATTGGCGCCGCGCTCGGTCTCTTGCTCGGCATGATCCCCTTGCCCATCCCCGGCTTGGGCAAACTGACCCTCGGGCTGGCCGGCTTGTTGTTGCTGGCGCTCTATCTCGGCAAGATCAGACGGACAGGGGCTTTTGTCTGGACGATGCCCTTGTCGGCCAACCTTGTTTTGCGCAACTTCGGCTTGACGATATTTCTCGCCCAGGTCGGGATGGCCTCCGGGCCCAAATTCTTTGCCACCGTGGGTGAGACAGGCGCCACCTTCCTGATTTACGGCGCATTGATCGCGCTGTCGCTGGTCCTGATCACGGCATTTTTCAGTCTGGTTGTCTTTCGTCTGCCCTTCGACACCGCGATTGGCGTGATTTCCGGCGCAACCGGGAATCCGGCCATTCTGGCTTTTTCCAGCCGCATTGCGCCGACGGATCGGCCCGACATCGGCTACGCCATGATCTTTCCCTCAATGACGATACTCAAAATAGTTTTTGCCCAGGTCGCGGCCGCCTTGTTCGGCGGCTGAACAACTTCGCACAAATCATCCTGAAAGAGGCACACCCATGAAAGTTGCCGTATTTAGCGCCAAGCGCTACGACCGTGAATTCCTGAACGTGGCCAATGCCAGCGCCGGGCATCAGCTACGCTATTTCGACACGCCGCTGGATGTCGAATCTGCGGCGCTAGCGACGGGGTATGAAGTAGTTTGCATTTTCGTCAATGACGCGGCCAACGCCGAGGTGCTCAAAGTGCTGGCGGCGGGCGGCACACGATTGATCGCCTTGCGCTGCACCGGCTTCAACAATGTCGATTTGAAAACGGCTGCGGACTTGGGCCTCAAGGTGGTCCGGGTCGTGACCTATTCGCCCCACTCGGTTGCGGAGCACGCTGTTTCTTTACTGCAGGCGATCAACCGCAAGATTCATCGGGCCTATAACCGGACCCGTGACTCCAACTTTGAACTTGATGGCCTGATGGGTTTTGACTTGCATGGCAAGACGGTGGCGGTGGTGGGCACCGGCAAGATTGGCTGTGTATTTACGAAAATAATGCTCGGCTTTGGCTGCGAAGTGATTGGCTACGACAAGTACCCGTCCGAGACTTTTCTCGCCCTCGGCGCTCGTTATGCCGAACCGGGTGAGATCGGCGCCAAGGCCGACATCATTTCGCTGCATTGCCCGCTCACCCCCGAAACGCATCACATCGTCAATGCCGATACGCTGTCCCGCGCCAAACGCGGTGCCTTGCTGGTCAATACCAGTCGTGGCGGACTGGTCGACACCGAAGCGGCAATCGAGGCCCTGAAAAGTGGCCAGCTCGGCGGACTGGCCCTTGATGTTTATGAGCAGGAAGCCGATCTGTTTTTCCGCGACCTCTCCAGCACGATCATTGCCGATGATGTCTTCCAGCGCCTGCTCTCCTTCCCCAACGTGATTGTGACGGGGCATCAAGCATTTTTTACCCAGGAAGCAATCACTACCATCTGCGAGACCACCATCAATAGCGTGACCCAGTTTGCCAACGGGCAGCCATTGACCGATGAGATCAAGATTGCCTGAAGCACTGATTGTTGTTCTCGCTTGAAGCTTTGCCGGGCAAGCGAGATGAGGTACCGGTTCAGTTGATTGCTGCGACCATGCAAGCAACGCCTGGCCCTGCGGTCAACCCGGAAAAGAGGCAAAAACGGGGCGCTTTCCCCGCCGTCTTTGATCTGTGCCCAGGCGATCCTCACCATTTGGTGAAATCGCATGGTTTGAGCGGGTTATTCAGGATAGACCGGGCTACCATCAGTTTGATTTTCTCGATTTTCTGCGCAACACTAAAAGAATAATTATTCGTGATTTTTTATGCTCAAGGATGCCCGATGAATACAAACAGTTTTCGCCCCTGTTCGCTGCTGACGGCGCTGCTGCTGACGCTTACGCCGGCCTTGGCGCAGCAAGGTCAATCGCCGGAGGTCTCCGGTGCGGCGGCAGTGGCGCCTGCCGCCAAGACATTTTCGCAGCAGGAGCTGGATCAGTTGATGGCGCCGATAGCCCTCTATCCCGATGCCTTGCTCGCCCAGATTCTGATGGCTTCAACCTACCCGCTGGAGGTGGTTGAGGCGGCGCGCTGGTCGAAGGCCAACAGCAAGCTGACCGGCAAGGCCCTTGAGGATGCGATGACTAAGCAATCCTGGGATCCGTCCGTCAAGTCGCTGACCACGGTGCCGCAGGTGCTGCAGCAAATGAACGACAAACTCGACTGGACGCAAAAGTTGGGCGATGCCTTTCTCGCGCAGCAGAAGGATCTGATGAGCACCGTTCAGGCCCTGCGGGCCAAGGCCGCTGCGGCGGGGAATCTGAAAACGACCGAGCAGCAGGTGGTCAAGACGCAAACCCAGGGCAGCGAGACGATTTATGTCGTCGAATCACCGAAGCCGGAAGTGGTTTACGTGCCGACCTATAACCCGTCGGTGGTCTATGGCACTTGGTGGTATTCGACGCCGCCGTATTACATGTACCCGCCGGCCTACGTTTATCCGCCGGGGCTGGCCTTTGCGACGGGCGTTATTGTCGGCGCGGCCATCTGGGGCAACTGTAACTGGGGTTGGGGCGGGAATAACAACGTCAATGTAAACGTCAACCACTACAACTCCTTCAATCGCACCAATGTCAGCAACAGCAACTGGAATCACAACGTTGATCACCGGCGCGGCGTTGCTTACAAGGATCAGGGTGTAGCCAATCAGTACAACCGGGGCGGCAATACGCAGCAGGCCAAGGCGCGCGAGGACTTTCGCGGTCGCGCCGATAGCGGGCGCGACGAACTCAAGGGTATGGATCGCAATGAGCTGAATAATCAGGTAAAGAACGCCGACCGCGGGGCGCAGGCCGGCAATCGTGAGGGGGGGGACAGGGGCAATCGTGGCGGCACAGCGGATTCAGGCGGCAGCCGTTTTGATGGCGCTGATCGGGTGAAAGATACGGCGGGCAGGGGCGATGCCGGAGGTAGGGGTGATGCAGGTGGTGGTGCTTCACGCGATCATTCAAGGGATGGCGGAGGCTTCTCCGGTGTAAATAAGGCCTCGGCCAGCCGCGAAGCCAGTTCGCGGGGGAGTGCCAGCCGGGCGGATATGGGCAGTCGCAGTAGCGGCGCACGTTCAGCCGGTGCCGGTGGTGGCGGGCGCATGGGTGGCGGCGGTGGTGGTGGCCGTGGCGGCCGCCGCTGATCCTGCTGACAAGCCCTGACAACCCTGTTTTTCCGGAGAATACGATGAATTTCAAGTTCAATATGAAGACGCTTGCTGTCGCGCTGATGATCGCGACGGCACCCTTGGCCATGCCGGCTTACTCGGCTTCGCCTGCTCAAGCCATTGTTCAGCAAACTTTTGCTGCCCCTGAAGATGCGGCCAAAGCCTTGGCCGAGGCGGTTCGTGCCAAGGATGTCAATGCCTTGCTCGCCGTGGTTGGCCCGAAGTCCCGCAACTGGCTGTTCAGCGGCGATGAAGTCGCTGATCGTGATGCCTGGGCCAGGTTTTTGACTGCCTATGATCGAAAAAATACGGTCAGCAAGACGGCCGATGGCCGGATGCTGCTGCAAGTTGGTGACGGCGACTGGGCATTTCCCGCCCCGATCGTCAATAAAGGTAAGGGCTGGGTTTTCGACAGCGCCGCCGGGCGCGAGGAGATTATCAACCGGCGGGTTGGTGAAAATGAGTTGAGCGTCATTCAGACGCTGTTGGCCATTGTCGATGCCCAGCGCGAATATGCGGCCGCTGATCCGGATGGCAACGGCTTCAACGACTACGCCCGCACTTTCGTTTCCAGTGAAGGCAAGCGGGATGGCTTGTACTGGCCGGTGACGGCCAACGAGCCACCGAGCCCGCTCGGTCCGCTGGTCGGCGAGGCGGCCCTTAAGGGCTACAAGGCGGGTGCTTCCAAACCGGCGCCCTATCATGGCTACCATTTCCGCATGTTGAGCGCGCAAGGCAAGACTGCGCCCGGTGGTGCCTACAACTACCTGGTGGGCGACAAGATGATTGGCGGCTTTGCCGCTGTTGCCTACCCCGCAAAATACGGCGTTTCCGGCGTCATGACCTTTCTGGTCAGTCACGAAGGTACGGTCTACGAGAAAAACCTCGGAAAAAACACCTCGGTAGAAGCGAAGAGAATGCGTCGCTTTAATCCGGATGCCAGCTGGAAGAAGGCTGATTAACTATTCCGTGAAAACAAATTGAATTGGTCATTCCCGATCCGACCGGAATCCAGCGGGTAGAGACTGGATTCCGGGACTGGATTCCGGGACTGGATTCCGGTCACTTTGCACGCTTTCGACCCCGCTTCGCGGGGTGCGAAGCCCGGAATGAAGATTTTCAAATCAGTTTTGCACGGCTACTTGGTTCTATTCCTGTCTTGGTGGAACTTTATAGAACTTGCCCTTTGCAAGTTTTTCAGACCCTGAACACCTTCATCACCTCATCCCCCAGGTGGTTGATGACCTTCACCGCAATCCGCCCGGATTTCGGCTTTTTGAACGGACGCGAGGTGTCGCTGTTGAGCGAGGCCCAGGCTTCGGCGTCGATCTCGGCTTTCAGCGTGGTTTTCAACGCGCTGTAGGGGTCGTTGGCACCGAGAAAATAGGCGTGGCGCACGAAGAAGCTTTCTTCGTTGTAGTCGGTATCGATGAACCAGCAAGCAATACCCTCGGCACCATCGCTGATGACCTCGCCGGTCTGCGGCTTGAAGACATCGACACCATTGACCTTCAGGCGCAGCCATTCACCTTTTGTGTCGGGATCAGGAATCAGCGTGATGTCCGGTTCGCCAAAAATTACGAACAAGTTGCCCTTGCCGGTGTTCTTGAGGTCTTCCGCCATGTGCAGGTCGGCGTTCATGCGCGCCTTGAGCACCGGCAGCTTGCCGAGTTTGGCAAACTCCGTGGTGTGCGCCTCGAAGTTGAAGGCGCAGGCGATCAGCACGTCAAAACCGGCATCGGCGGCTTCGCGTGCCGCCTCGACCAAGTCGGCGCGCTGCACGGTGCCAAATTCCGGGCCGATGAAAATGGCGGCGCGTTTTTCGACGCCTTCGGCTTCCAGGTAGCGGCCTTCCGCACAGACCATGTCGCCCGGCCAGGCGACCAGGGATGTGAAGCTGATGCGGTCGGCCTTGTGCGCCTGCTGCACGCCAGCGGTTTTCAGATTATCCAGAATCATCTGCGGGAAAGACTGCTTCACCGCATATTTGGCCTCCTGCTGGCGCAGGGTGTCGATCAACTCGTCGTTTTCATCCACACCCAACACGCGGTGCGGCGAGAGGCTCTCGACGGTGAAGGGGCCGGCCACGCGTACCGCTTTTTTGTTCTCGTAGGGTTTGTCGTAGAGATATTCGAACTCGGCCTTGGCAGCGATTGAAGCGTCGATTTCCTTTTGCCGGGCGATACGCGCCTGCCACCAGTCGGCGTGCAACTGCCTGGCAGCGTCAGGCCAGTCCTTGCCGGCCTCGCGCGGAATTTCCCAATCCTGCCAGTCATTTTTGAGCAGTTTTTGCAGTTGACCGCGCAAGGGCTCCAGTTTTTCTTGCCACTGGTCCCAGATCACGTCAATCTCGGCGTTGTTGGCGATGGCCTTCAGCGTGACGTGCGGCACGCGCTCATAGACAAAGCCGTGGCGAATGTTGCCGTGAGTCGGCTGCGAACTGGGCGCACTGCGCGTGACTTCGGCCTCTTTCATCTGGCCTTCGCGGGAATCGGCCAGCAGGTAGTACGGATAACGTGCGCCCATGATGCGGGCGCGGGCCAGTGCCAGCGCGACGCGTGAAGTGTCGATGGTGATCCAGCGGCGGCCCCATTGTTCGGCGACGGTGGCCGTGGTGCCCGAGCCGCAGGTGGGGTCGAGAACAAGGTCACCGGGATCGGTAGCCATGAGGATGCAGCGCTCAATCAGCTTGGTTCCCGTTTGAACGACATAAACCTTGGGATCGGCCCTGCTTTGGATTCCACCAATATCAGTCCAGACGTTTGTCTGAGGAAAGGCAGGAAAGTCGTCCAGAAACCTTACATACGACAAGCTGTTGCTACTCGCCACAAGGCGGTCGCTCCGAGCTAAATGAGTTAAGCCTCGTTCATCAGTTGTAAACGTGCGTTTGCCCGGAATGAACATTCTGCCTGCAAACTCAAAGGCAGCCAGATCGCCCTCTCCTGTAGGCCGGGTGCTCGTTACGTCACCAAGGCGGAATGGTCGTACATCTTTTTGAAATTCTCCCTGTGCATCTGTGACTTTCGACAGCGGCAATCTGAGCCCATCGGGCATTTGAGCAGATGTATATTTCGACGCGCCTTCTCCACCGATAGCTTTTGTTGTGAGTAGTTTTCTGGATTTGACGAGGGAAACATCCCTGCCGTACCACAGTACGTAATCCGCTACTGATGCCATTGCGGCATCCGATTGTCCGCTCGTCTTCGTTGTCGTAATCATCGCGACCATGTTTTGATCGCCAAACACCTCATCCATCACCGCCCGAACCCGATGCACATTCTCATCGCCGATCTGTACAAAGATCGACCCCGAGTCCGTCAGCAGATCGCGCGCCACGGTCAGCCGGTCGCGCAGGTAGGTCAGGTAGCTATGAATCCCGTCACGCCAGGTATCGCGGAAGGCCTTGACCTGTTCCGGCTCGCGGGTGATGTGATCGGCCTTGCCGTCCTTGACGTCGCGGCTGGTGGTTGACCACTGGAAGTTGCTGTTGAATTTGATGCCGTAGGGCGGATCGAAGTAGATGCACTGCACCTTGCCGCGCAGGCCCTCGCGCTCGGCGAGGCTGGCCATGACTTGCAGGCTGTCGCCGAGGATCATGCGGTTGGTCCAGTTCTGGTCGTGCTGGTAGAACTCGGTCTTGTCGGCGTCCTTGGGGATGCCGTTGAAGTCGGCGAAGAGGTCGGCAGTGGTTTGCCCCTGTTCGTGTTCGCGTTCCTTCGATTCGCGCAGCAGTTCGTCAATCAGCGCTTTGGGGTGCACTTTTTCCTGAATGTAGAGCGGCGGGGCGTGGACGACGAGGTCGCTCCAGTCCTGCTCGTCCTTGCCGCGCCAGACCAGTTGCGGGTCAAGATCGGTATTGCGCGGGTAGCGTACCTGTTTGGGGCTTTTCTGGTGGTCGTCGAGTACCGACTGATATTCAGCGGTGGGGATGTTTTTGCGCTTGGCGTCGTCGTGAGTGATCTGCTCGACGTTCCGGGTGGCGGGTTGTTTGGCCATCTGTTTTCTATCCTGTGATATTGGCCGCGTCGAGGCGTGAGCCCTTGGCGGTACGGGGTCCGGGCATGTTTCGTGACCCCATTGGCCCCTTTGCGGCCCCTTGTGAGCCCCCGGGTGCGTGCTGTTTTCTCATGGCACTTTTGGCCCCATTGGCCCCTTTGCGGCCCCTTTGCCGAGCCGGTAATGGACGCCCTTGCCGGTGGTGCCGATTTTTTCCAGAATGCCCTTGCCGACGAGATCGTCCAGATCGCGACTGGCGGTGCGTTTGGCGGCATCAAATTCGGCTTGATAGACCGAGTTGGTGAGGCTCCGGTGCTGGCGGACATAAACCACGGCACGCAACTGCCGCTCGTTGAGGCCGAGGTCGGCCAGGGTGTCGTCGGTCAGCCAGTCACGCCACAGGGTAACGATGAAGGAGCCGGCGCGCAGTTCGAATGTGGGTTCGGGCAGGCCGGTTTCGCGGCATAGCTCGATCATGCGCTCGGTACCGGAACCGGCTTTTTCGATGTAGCGGGCGAGGTAGAGCGATTCGGCAAGCAGAGGATTGTTGGGCACCGAGGGGTGGGGCGAGCGCAGGTCGGCCAGGGTCAGTGTTCCGGGTAGGGCGCCCGGGTTCCAGACTTCGAGCCGGTCGGCGAAAAGACGAATTTCGACCGAGGCGTTGCTGTGATAGTCGCGATGGGCAAGGGCGTTGACGATGGCTTCACCGATGGCATCGGGCGGCAGTTCGTAGCTGGCCGGCGCCTGATTGCTGGTCGCGCGCACGCCGACGGCGCGATTGATCTTGGCCAGCACGAAATCGCGGGCCTGGTCGGCCTGCTCGAACAGGGTGCCGGTATAAATTTGCTGCGAGGCGAAGGGGCGGCGGTATTCGACGCTGTGGCAATGCACGCATTTGATCTCAGCGGTGCGGTGGTAGCGCTGCGGGTTGTCGCCGAACAACAGCATGGCGGCATTGGTCGGCTTGGCGGCGGCGAGCAGGTTGAGGTGAGTGAGCAGCGCCTGAGTGGAGGTGGCCAGCTTGAGCGGAAAGCCGCGCTCGCGCCGGGCAGTATCGAGAAACCAGTCGATGCGTGAACGGGAAAGCGACTTCACGGTTGCACCGTCGCAAGCAGCGGTGTCGAAGGGCGGCACACGCAGCGCGCCGGCTCGGTCGAGATGATCGACGAGACTGGCGTATACCTCGCTGGTGAGTGCGTTGATGTCGTCGACGCGACGACGGATCAAGACGTCGCCGGCCTTGCGAACCAGCTTTTGCATATTCGGCGTGCGCAGCTTGTCATCCATGCCCCAGACGTAAACGAGGCGAGGGATGCCGCACCGGGCGGCTTGGTCGAATTCGCGTTCGGTGGGTGACAGGCCTTGCGTGTCTTCAAAGCCGTAGTCGTTGCCGAAGATGCCGAGGTAAATGTCGCTGCGGGCGACTTCGTCGAGATACACCTCGTCGGCGCTACGGTCGCTGGCCGGCAGTTCCTCGAACAGAAACACCTCGGCAACGAAGCGGCGCAGCACGGCGTCGCCCAGCAGAAAGGCTTTGAGGTCGTGCCGCTGCCGGGCGAATTCCTTTTGCACACTGCTGATGAAGATGCGGAGGCGGGTGGCGGCCATGTTGGATCAGTTCCGGGAGGTAGCGATCTGATCGATCATCTTGCCGAATTCGGCTTCCACCTTCTTGGCGAAGTCGTCCTGCATCTGGAAGACGTCGGTGAACTCTGCGAAGGCCCAGCGTCCATAGGTGCCAAGGTGATTGACGCCGGGCACCCAGTAGGTGTCCATGGTCGATTTCTTTTCCTTGGCGTCCTCGCGCCGATAGCCCTTGATTTCGACGACCAGGTGCAGCAGGTCGTCCGGCCCGTGGCCGTCATCGACCAGCACGATGAAATCGGGCAGATATTTGCGGGTTTCGGAGCCGTAGCGATACGGCACTTCAAAGCCGAGACCGTGGTTCTTGACGTAGGCGCGGACCTTGGGATGCCCTTCGGCGACGCGGCAGAATTCACCTTCCCAGTCACTGTCGAGGACGACCCAGTTGATATGGCAGTGGCGGGAACTGCTTTCCCAGCGGTCCGCCTTGGAGGTGTTGAAACGGACGTGGCGCGTCGAGCCAGTCGGGTTATACGGGTCGAGCAGCGCCTTGATTGGCCGTTCGCCGAGAAACTGCCGGGTGATGGCGGCAGTGATCCGGTTGCAGGCCATGTCGGCCAGTTGCAGGTACATCAACTGTGCCGGATAGGTGCCGCCCTTGCATTCCAGGTGGTTGTCGAGCCATTCCTTGGCGATGCGTTTGAGCTGGCCGAACAGGTGCAGCTTGGGTTCTTCGCCGGGGTCGCGCCAGTGGGTATAAACCAGTTGGCGCGTGAGGTGGTAGAGCAAGCTGGAGGAACGAACATGGCCCAGATGATCGACTGTCAGGTTGACCCCTTCGCCGATGATGCCTTCGTTCCGCGTTTCGCAGGGGCCAACCAGATCAGGGGTCAGGACCAGCGTCGAATCTTCGTTGAAATTCGCCAGCAGGCGTTCTTCAGGTAACTCGACGCGATAGCCTTCGACCCGCGGGAAAGTGATTTCGAGAGCATCACGCTCGGGGCGCATGGCCTTGACCTGCACGGTTTCGCGGGGTGGTTGCGGCTTGGCGATGACGGGTTTGGCGGTGAAGTCAAACGGAATGCCGAACACGTCGGCGTATTCGACGTTGAACAAGCCTTCTTCGTTGAGTTCGTAGGACTGGCGACGCAGGGCACGGCCGATGACCTGTTCGCACAGCAGTTGCGTGCCGAAGGCGCGAATCCCGAGCACGTGGGTCACGGTGTTGGCGTCCCAGCCTTCGGTGAGCATCGACACCGAGACGACGCAGCGGATGCCGCCGCCCAATTGTCCGGCCTTGCCGACGGTGTTCATGACTTCGCGCAGCAGCGCCTGGTCGGTGATGTTGTCGCCGGCGCGGGCGTCGCCGGTGCGCTCGACGATCTCACGGCGGAAGCGTTCGATTTCGTCGGATGCCATTTCGTGGAATTTGTCATCCAGCGCGTCGCCGGCTTCGAGTTGCTCGCTGTCGATCAGTAGTGTGTTGGGGCGTGGCAGCGGGTTGCTGTACTCGTCGAAGTTGCGGAACAGCGCGAGACGGCCATTTTCCAGCGTACTGGTGCCGTCATCTGTTTTGCGGTGAAAGCCCGAAATGAAGTCATAGACGAGCTTGGAAATGGCGGTGTTCTGGCAGACCACGATGAAGCATGGCGGCACCTTGATGCCGGCGCCCTGCCAGAGTTCGTAGGTTTTTTCGTAGTGGCCGTAGAGTGCTTGCAGGGCGGTTTGCAGGCGGGTCGGCAGTTTGAGCGGGTCGAGTTCCTGATTTGAACCCCGCCCTTTTTTAGGCATGTCCTTGCTGATGTTTTTCCACAGATCGCGAAAGACCGGCATTTCTTCACCGGGAATATTTTCGGCAACCGGCACGCGTGGCAGCTTGACGATGCCGCATTCAATGGCGTCCATCAGCGAGAAGTCGCTCATCGTCCAGGGGAATAGTGTTCCCTCGGCGTAACCCGACCCACTGAGAAAAAAGGGTGTGGCCGACAAATCAAGAACGCGTGAAAGGCCAAGCTTGCGGTTGACGGCCTCCAGGCCGGAAATCCACAGGCGCGCTGCCTCAAGGTTGCGCTCAGCTTCTTTCTTTTCATCACCTTTGAGCGCTTCTTCGTCCGGGTCCAGTGGCTTTTCCCGGTAACAGTGGTGCGCCTCGTCATTGATCGCCAGAATATTTTTCATGCCCATCAGGTCGGGCATAACGCGCTGAATCATCTGACCTTCGGTTTCGGTAGTAATGATTTCGTCGCCGGTACGCCCCTTGAGCAGTTGGCGACCGCCTTTTGAGATGTCGATCCGCTCGCGTAGTTTGAAAGCATGGTAATTGGTGATGACAATCTTGGCCCGGCCCATGTCGTCCAGCAGGTCGCTCGGCACCAGTTCCCGTTCTCGGTAATAGCTGTCCGGGTCATGCGGTTGCAGCACACGCAAGCGATCCTTGATGGTGAGGCCCGGGGCGCAGATCAGAAAGCCCCGGGTGAATTGTTTACTGGCCGGGCGACGTACCGCATTGATCGTCTGCCAGGCAATGACCATCGCCATCACGGTCGTTTTTCCCGCCCCGGTCGCCAGCTTGAGCGCCAGACGCATCAACTCGGGGTTGGCATCCTTGTTGGCTGCCGCCAGGTGGTCGAGAAGTCGCTTGCCGTGTTTGGTATTGGGCGCGACCTCAATCAGCCAGATGGCGGTTTCGACCGCCTCGACCTGACAGAAGAAGGGCCGAACACCGCTGAACCCGTGATGCCGCCAATGCTGGAGCAATCGCGCGGTTTCGGGGGTGACTTGCCACTGGCCCGGGTTGGGTAACGCCCGCCAGGTGTCGACGTGATTGCGCACCTCGTTGATGATTGAGGTCGGGTCGTACTGCTGCGTCTTGGTGGATAGCCCCTCGCCCTCGTCGAAGATGAAGCCTTCCTGTTTCGGTATCTTCTTTTGCTTCTTCGGCTTGGGTATCGGGGTGATGAACTCGGCGCGGCGACGCGTGTTGAGAATCTGCTGTGTCGGCTGCCCCGAATCGTCCAACTCCCAATGGCTGGCCGGGCGCTCATACGGGGAGTTGAGAATTGGATGATCAAAGAAGGGGTTGGACATGGTGATGACTTATGCTTTTTCGTTATTGTTGTTCGAAAAATAGCTGATCATTTTGCTGCAAAAGCGAGTGGAAGGCCATAAATTATGCAATTGAGTTGATTCTTGAAAACGGTTGAAAGCAGTCGTCCGCTGGAAGCGAAATCATCGAGAGTATTTACCAGTTCAATCTGCCTTTTCCGGCCTGATCGTCGGCAGGCGCCCGCGTTCGCGTTGGGCGCCGAAGGTAATGGTGTAGAAAATATCCAGCGCATTGTCGCTGCCGGCGCGGCCGATGACCGAGACTTGACGCGTCAGGCTGACGGTCAGTTTGACGATGCTTTCCGCCTTACCCAGCGACTGCTCGTAGGAAAGTACGGCGTTTGAAGAAAGCCGTTTGCCGACGCTGAGAATCTGGTTGCCGGTACTGCCCGTGGTGTCGACGCTGCTGCCGGCCACCCGGCTGCTGGGCTGGCGGCTGCCGGTGCCGCCGATGTCACCCTGGCGAACGCCGAATTCGTCGAAGCCAAAGGTGCTCTTCAGTTTTTGTACCAGATTGCCCGAATCGTTGCCGAGCAGGCCGCCAGCGGCAGAAAGCAGCACGGTGGCGTCGCCGGCGCTCATCTGGTCGGAGCCGTGGCCGAGGACGAGCCAGGTGAGTTTTTCCGCATCCGGCAGATCCGGGTCGGAGACCAGGCGAACAATCGGTCGCTGCGCCGTCCCGCTGATCTGGACGCCGGCTTCGACAGCGAGACCCTTGCGGACGGCGCGGACATCAAGCGCCGGATTGTCGAGCAGCCCCTGAAAGGTCAGGACGCCGCGTTCGATACTCAGTTGTTGGCCATAGGCATCAAAACGCCCGTCGCGGGCACGGATACTGCCCGTCGCCCGCGGCAAATCTCGGCCGCTGGCGCGCAGCCGGACATCGCCGGCCAGCCGGCTTGAGAGTCCGGCGCCCTTGAACAGAAAATTGCGCCCGAGGTCGGTGCTGATGTCGAGATCAAGCTTTGGCCGCAAGCTGCTGGCGCCCGACTCGCTACCGGGGCGCTTGATCGTCACGTCATCGGACAAACGCGGCGCCGTGTTCGGTGCCAGTTGCCAATAACCGGCATCAACCGCCAGCTTGCCTTTGGCCCCCAGCGTGTCGCCTTGCAGGCTCAGGCGACCGTCGCCGGAGAGCACGACCCATTGATCGGCCAGCTGGAGCACGCCGAGCCGGTCGAGGCGAACGTCGAGAAAGGCGCTATCGCCAAGTTCGCCCCGTTCGCCACGGTCAACCCGCATTTCGCCCGAAATTTCGAGTCGACCGGGCTTTTGGGTCAGCGCGGCCATCGCCGCCGGGTCGCGCAGGCGCAATGTGCGCGGGGCGGCCTGGAGCAGGCTGTCGAAACTCAGTTGCTGAATGCGCAACAAATTGTTGTCCAGATTGACCGAGAGTTCGCCATTGGCCAGATTGAGGCCGCTATCCGGGATGCGCAGGGCCAGTTTTTCGCCGCGGAAGCGACCGCTGGAAACCGGCTGTGCTGGCGTGCCGCTCAGTTTCAGTTCGCCGTTAAAGCTGCCGGCACTTTTCCATTGCTCATCGATAAATTCGGCCAGCCAGCCGAGGTCGGCAATTTCGGTTTTCAGGCTGCCCTGCCACGGCGCCAGGGTGTCGAGCGACCACGCGCCCTGCATCCCGGCTTTCAGTTGGCCGTCGATCAGGCCAACGCGCGTGCCTTTGGCGCGCAGACTGGCAGTCAGATGTTGGCTATCGGCATCGGCCTGCAGGGTGGCCACCCAGTCCAGCGGGTCACCAGCCAATTCGGCCGGGCCGAACGACCAGCCTTGCGCCGCAAGCTTGAGCGGCGCGGCGGCGTTGAGCTTGAGATTGCGCGTCTTGTCATGGCCTTTCAGCTGGGCTTCGAGCAGACGCCCCTGCCAGGTCGGGGGGCCATCGCCCTGGCTCAGTCCGCCCTCAAGCGCCAGGCTTAGCTGGGTTTTGCCCGCCAGTTCGACCTTGCCGCGCAGCCGGTGCGCCTGATTGCTCCCTTCGCCAACCACGTGCAAGGCCTTGAGCAGGTCCGGTTGGGCCGGCGTGCCGAGCTGGGCGATGTTGAGGTCGAGATGGAGTGGCGAGTTGGGCTGGCCGGCAATGTCGGCCTTCAGCATCAAGCCGCTCAGCCGCCCGACGCCGGGCAGGCCGAGTTTTGCCGCCTGCAGCTCGCCGGCGAGTTGCAGTTGTTCGAGGCTGCCGGCCAGGTTCAGGTGTCCGGTGATGCCGCCCTCCAGACCGTAGGGCGAGAGTTGCGGCGCTTCGATGTCGATCAGCAGTTTGTCGCCCGGGCGGCCGAAGGCGCCTTTGGCATGCAGTTTGTTCGGGCCGGCGGTCAGTTGAACGTCGGCCTGCGGGATGCGCGGCCAGTCGATGCTCAATTGGCCGCGCCCGGCGAGTGGTTCGCCGGCCATTTTGCTGTCGAGCAGCTCGAAACGCCCGTCGATGATCGGGCGCGGTGAGAGTTTGCCTTGCGTGCTGAAGCGGGCGTTGATCAGGGCGGCCGGCGCCTTGGCGAATTGGCTGGGGTCAAAGCGACTGAGTTCGCCTTCGGCCGAAAAGGCCATCGCTTTGTCGAGGCTGAGTTCGCCCTTGGCAGACAGGCGTGCCTGGCCGCTGCCGATTTCCAGCCGGGGCAGGCTGACGCGCTGGCCGCTCAGGCTGGCTTCGGCCAGCACGGTGAAGCGGCTGTCTTTCAAATCAAGTTTGATCGCCTGTTGCTGCGTGCTCAGCGTCGCGGAAATTGGCCCATTCAGGCGGGTTGACCGCAGCGTTGAGTGGATTTTGCTGACATCAAGCTGGCGAGCATTTAGATTGAGTTCGAGTCCGTCGTTTTGCCACTGGCCGCTGCCCGCCAGTTCCCCGCCGCCGGGCAGCGCGGCTTTGAGGTCTTCAAGGCGGGTGGTCGAGTCTTGCCAGGCCAGCCGGCCGGTCAGCGTGTTGAGCGGCAGGCGCTGGCGGTCGATCAGGCCGGGCAGGGCATTGCTGACGGTAAAACTGCCGGCCACGCCCTTGCCCGCGGGGCCGAGATCGGCGCGCAGACTGAGGCGGGCGCTGGGCGCACCGTCCTGCCAAGCGGCCGGGTCGATATTGTCGAGTGCAATCTTGGCGCTGGCGAAAGCGGTCAGGGCAAAGGGCGTCACTTCGACCTGCGCCTGTCCTTCAATACCCTGGTGCGCGATGGCGGCGAGGGCGATGCGCTCAAGCGGGCCGCTTGCTTTGAGGCTCAATGCCAGCGGATGCTGTTCGAGCAAGCCGGTGATTTCAGCGCTGGCGTTTAGCGGCAGCGGCGCAGCGCCATCCAGCGTGGCATCGCCGTGCAGGCTGGCGCCACTGGTTTCGATCTGAAAATCGCTCAGGCGGTGTTGGCGGCCATCGCTGCTCAGTTGGCCTGAAATGCGTTCCGCCACGAAGGCATTGCCGTATTCCAGCCGGGAAATGGTCAGTTTTTTCACGTTGACCGTAACCGGCAGCAAAAGGCTGGTCGGCAGTGGTGTCGGCTCGGTAGTCGGGGCGCTGGTGATGTGCAGCTTGCCGACGCTCAGTTCGGCAATCTGCAAACCGCTCTGCAGCAAGGAGGTCGGCGACCAGTCAAGGTGAATTTGCTCGGCGCGCAGCTGTAAATCGGCCGTTTCCCAGCTCAGTATCGCGATGTCGAGCGGCCCAAGCAGGCGGCCGCTGGCTTGTTCAATATGCAGTCGCCCGGCGCTGGCTTTGCTGATGAATTGAACGACAGTTTGCAGGCCGCTTGCGCTGTTGCTCAGCCACGTGGCGCCGCCAATCAGGCTGGCAAACAGGCCGCCAACCAAGACGATCGTGCTGAAAAAGAGGGCGCGGCGTTGCATATTAGAAGGGAATGGCCAGTGAGAAGTGCAGTTCCACCCGGCTGGTGCGCTGGCCGTAAGCGAGATCGACACCGATCGGGCCGGCCGGGCTACGCCAGCGTGCACCGAGGCCGTAGCCCACCGCCAGTCGTACATCCTCAAGTTGGTCCACCGCGTCGCCGGCATCGACAAAGGCGGCAATACCCCAACTTTCGTTCAGCCAATGCGTCGCCTCGGCGCTCACGACGCCGAGAAAACGGCCACCAACCGTCGCGTTGCCTTCCTTGATGCCAAGGCTTTGATAGGCGTAGCCCCTTACCGAGCCAGTGCCACCGGTGCGAAAGAGGTAATCCTGCGGCACGCGATCGCGGGAGTCCGCCAGGGTGTAGCCGATTTCGCCGCGCAGGCTCAGGGTGTCGAGCCGGCCGAGCGGGATGTATTGCTGCCAGCGCGAATGCAGGCGAATAAAGTTCTGATCGGAAAATGCAGCTTTGGAACCACCGCCGACCTGCGCCTGAAGGACGATGCCTCGCCGCGGGTCAAGCAGGTTATCGACCTTGCGCCAGGTCCAGGAAACGTTCGGCACCAGCGCCCGGCTGGTCGTTTCCGTGGCGCCCTCGGGGGTACGGGTTTCTTCCTGCCAGTTGAGCGACAGGCGTTGTTCGATACTGCCGCGCTGCTGCACGCTCTGGGCGCCAACGGCATAGCGCTCGGTTTTCAGGCCCTGAATGTCGGTCGCTTCAAGCATCATGCCGACGCTGTGGCGACGGTTTTTGTCATCTGGCGGCAGGAAAACATCGCTGTAAATCGTTTGTTTTTTCTGCTCCAGCCGCAAGCCGCTATCCAGCACCCAGGCCTGATTGAACAGGTCGGGCGTGTGGTAGTTGAATTCAACGCGGGCACCGGTATTGGAGCTGACGCCGGCGCCGAACGAAACGCGATGGGCCGCCCGTTCGCGCACAGTCAGGCGGAGCGGCGCCGAGATCGTCCCGTCGGCATGGGTGACGGTTTCACCCTCCAGATCAATCGCCGCCTGCACCGAGGAAAAATAGGGCGTGGCCTGCAGATTGGCCAATAGCTTGTTCAGCTTCTCGTCAGCGTAGAGATCGCCCGGGTGCAGTTCGCGGTTGTAGCGCTCGATCAGCGCTGGCGAGTAACGCTTCAAACCTTCAATCTTGAGTTCGCCAAAGCGGTAGCGCGGGCCGGTGTCGTAATGGGCGCTGAGTTTGGCTTGCTGTGTTTCGGGGTCGATTTCGGCGGCGCTATCGAGCAGTTTGGCGGCGGCGTGCTCGCTGCTGAGCAACTGCGCCAGGACATGCTGCTTGGCATCGTTCCAATCCTCCTGACGGAAGGGCTGACCAACCGGCAGACGCCAGTCGGCAATCAGATCGGCCTTGGTTTTTGCCTCGATTTGCCCGTCGACCGCAAGATCAACGCTGGCAATCAGGGTGCGTGGGCCCGCCTTGATTTTGACCCGGACCTCGCCTTTGTTTTCGGAAAACTCGAACTGAGGCGAAAAATAGCCCTCGGTGGCCAGAATCTGGCTGAGTAAAAGCTCCAGTTTGTGCGGGCTGCCCGCTTCCTCCGGCAAGTATTCCAGCAACATGGCAACAATGTCGTCGGGCGCCTCCAGGACCGGCTGGCGCGCCTGAGTCGGGCCCGAAAACAGACATGAAAGCAGGAGCCCTAAAAGCAGGATCTGAGAAAGCAGAGGCCGGCGCTGTAGCACCGGGGGCAGGAGTGACATGGTGAGGCTTTACCCGGCGCTATCGCCATTCGCCGATTGACGCGGGGGTAGCAGAAAGCTGCGCGGTTGCTGGCGGAAGCGGCGCCAGGTTGCCTTGAGTAGCGGGCTCCAGTGGTCCAGTTGAATACGCCGGGCGCCGAGGGCGGTACGCAGCGCCAGGGCGAAACTGACGGTCAGGTTGGTAAAGCCGATCAGGGCAACACCCAGCACGCCCCACAAAACCGCTTTGATTGGCAGGGCAAACTGGAACCCGATCAAGGCATAGCCAATATTGGCGGAAGAGAAGGCGATATGCCGGATATCCAGCGGCAGGCCGAGAATGGTGCCGATAACGCCGGTCGAGCCCAACATGCAGCCGAAGAGAAAATTACCCATGATGCCGCCCAGGCGGTCTTGAATGTAGCTGCCGAAGCGCCCGGCCCGCTCGTCACCGACCAATTTGTGCAGCCAGCGCAACCGGCTGATACGCGGCCCGATATTCGAGTAGGCGGCCTGATTGTCAAAATACCCGGTAATCAGGCCGGAAAGAAACAAATAGAAACCGGCGATCGCCGCATGGGGAATGGCCCAGCTCAGTGGGTCCAGATCGGCCATCAAATGGGCGCCTTTTTCGAGCGGGATGACTGGGGCGCCAAGGAAATAACTCAGGCCAAGACCCAGCGCAAGGGCGACCGGCAGGGCAACCATGACGTTGCCGGCGATGGCGGCAAGCTGGCTGCGCGAGACGGCGGCGACGACATCCACCATGCGTTCAAGATCGGCGCTGCGGGTTGGTTTGAGATCGCCGAGCAGGCCGGCCAGCGTCTGCGCTGTCATGGCCGGTTGTTTCGTGGCGACGGTCATGCCCAGCAAATAGATGAGCACGAAACCGAGGCCGTAAATCATGCTGAACAGGAAGGCCTCGACAAACAGCGGGGCATGCAGGCCGCCGGCAAAAATCTTGAGGAGCGCCATGAAACCGATCAGGACGCCGGCGCCAGCGGCGGAGCGCCAAAGGTGATGGTAGTCCGCGTTAGTTTCGCAAATGTAGTGCTCGCCGGAGCGCGCCGCGTTTTCGGTTACCCGCACGGCCATCAGGCGGGAGAGTTGCGAAATGTAGAAGCGCAGGCTGTTGCGCCGATTTTCCGCGACAAAGGCGGCACGGGCGAACTCGGCCCAGGCATCAATCGCCTCTTTTCGCGCGGCGGGTTGCAATCCGGCATCCAGAATACACACCAGCTCGTGCAGGCGTTCAACGCTTTGCTCGCTGCG
>Ga0209480_10001219_pt1 | contig 19015 bp, 16 predicted proteins | sample JI61114C2DNA_FD_187501 | JGI IMG/M metagenome (GOLD analysis project Ga0209480, IMG submission 187501) | Wastewater effluent complex algal communities from Wisconsin, to seasonally profile nutrient transformation and Carbon sequestration -... | ecosystem: Engineered > WWTP > Effluent > Algae... | reverse complement strand
TTATCCATTACTACGCTGGCGCCTACATGGCTCCTTTGAAAATGGCGTTGAAACGGGAGGCATGAATGACTACGTGCAAATGTTTTCAATCATCGCTATTTTTATAATCGTTATTGCCTGCATCAATTTTATGAATCTGGCCACGGCCCGATCGGAACGCAGAGCCCGCGAAGTAGGTGTGCGCAAAAGTGTGGGCTCCAGGCGTTATGAATTGATCTTGCAATTCATTGGCGAATCCTTGTTTATCTCTTTCATCGCATTTGCTATTGCGATCTTGATGGCGCAACTCCTGTTGCCATTCTATAATGATCTGGTTCAGAAAAAATTATTTATCGATTATACCTCATCACAATTCTGGATTTTTACACTGGGCATGATTTTCCTCACAGGTATCATTTCAGGAAGTTACCCAGCCTTTTATTTATCATCCTTTCAACCAGCAAAAGTTTTGAAGGGTAAACCGACTATTGGCAAAGGCGCCAGCACGCCACGCAAAGTTTTGGTTACACTTCAATTTGGGTTTTCTATTCTTTTGATCATTGGCACGTTAGTAATCTATCAGCAAATACAATTAGTGAAAGGGCGCGAGCTGGGTTACGATCAAGAGAATCTGATGGCCGTTAATTACACGAATGAGATAGAGAAAAATTATCGTCCCATAAAACTTGAACTACTAGCATCGGGAGTTGTGGAATCAGTCACCAAATCCAACAGTTCTATTACCGATATCAATTCAAACAATTTTTTGGGTTGGCCCGGTAAGCCTGATGACCTGCGGGTAATCTTTACCACCATTGCCACCGAATATGATTACACCAAAACCATGGGCATTAAAATTTTGGAGGGTCGAGATTTCTCTGAAGATTTTAAAACCGATACAGCTTCCATCTTAATCAATAAAGCCGCGCTAGAATTGATGAAACTTGAAGACCCCATCGGCACTGAGCTTGATCTTTGGGGTGGCAAACGAAAATTGATTGGGGTTGTTGATGATGTCTTAATGGGTTCCCCTTACCAACCCGTAAAACCGATGTTTGTAATCCTCGATCCAAATTGGATTGATGCGGTAAGTGTGCGCCTAAAAAAGACAGAAGATTTGCCGGCCGCAATTAGCACAGTTAAAGCTGTGTTCGAAAAGTATGCACCTGCTTATCCATTTGAATATACGTTTGCTGATGTTGAGTTTCAGAAAAAATTTACAACACTTAACCTCACCAGCACCTTGGCCAGTTTATTTGCCACACTCACCATTATTATTACCGGTCTTGGATTGTTTGGTCTCGCGTCTTTCACCGCTGAGCAGCGCACCAAGGAAATTGGCATTCGTAAAGTATTGGGAGCATCTGTTTCCAGTTTGGTGGGTATGATGTCGAAAGATTTTTCAATACTGGTCATTATCTCCTTCGCAATTTCATCACCGTTTGCGTGGTGGTCTTTAAATAAATATTTAGAACGCTATCCGGTTCGGGTGGATATTGCGTGGTGGATTTTCCCGGTAACGGGATTCGTTGCTTTAGCTTTTGCGATAGCGATTGTAAGCACGCAAGCCTTACGTGCTGCGCGATCGAACCCGGTTAATTCTTTGCGAAGTGAGTAAAACTCGAAGTTGGAGTTCTAAATAGAAGTTCGAGGTTGGAGGCTCGAAAATCCAAATTTGACTACCTTCACTTATGTCTTCAAATAAAACGCTCGATGATTTCCTTAATGGAAAGTCAGATCACACGCTGGAATTATTTCATCATTTTGTTGAGGAGTACAAGAAAATAGGAGCTGTAACGCTACACCCAGCTAAAACCATGATTGGCGTGGCGACTCCGCGAAAGCGTATTGCTTACATCACCCAACTTGGCAAGAGTTTCATTCATGTTGTCTTCCCTTTTGAAAAGCCCTATCCGGATAACTTGTGCTTTCAAAAAATCGCACAAGTACCAGACGATAACAAACAATTCAATCATCACTTTCGCATGCTTGCCAAAGCAGATATTAATAAAGAGGTGCTGAGCTTTATGAAGCTGGCTTATAAACTGGGAAGGTAATTGCAATTAAGCCTCCACAGCCTTACTCACCTTTCTATATATATAGGAGTGGTAAATGTGTCTGCGGGCAAAGCGATCGGGTGTGTCGGAATTGAGAAATTTATTATAGGTGCTGTGCGGCAATCCAAAATATTCGTAGCTGCTGCCATCGGCAAAGTTAACTTGCAGCGTTTGCGCCTTAAATTTAAAGTCTACAATTTTTGAAGCGGTGATCACTTCGGTGTACTGATTCAATTGCTGTTCGTGCGTTTCGGGAGCAACACTTACTAGTAAGTGGTAAGCTTCAATAACAGCTTTGCTCTTTTCTTCAGCGGTCAATTTTTCAGTGCCATCCTGAAATTTATCGGGATGCCAATCCTTCATTAAGCCGCGATAAATGGATTTTAATTCGGATAGTTGAACATCCTTTTCTACCCCTAACAGCTTCCTTGATTCTATTATTTTTTTCATGCGGGCGCAAAAATATGATTTTTGTATCATATCCATACACCCGAGTCAAAAGATTTCCGGTGGTTCGGGCAATAGAATAGGCTTATTTTTGTCTTATGATTTCCCGCAACCTCAAATTATTAATTGCTCTGATAATCGTTGGTGCAATCGCTGCTTATGTGGTGTTGGTCACCATTCCCACACAGTTGACCAAGCGAAGCTATGAGGCTGCTAAAACATTGGGCGAAGATTTTCGCAAAGCCTTTCAGTTTACACCTGAAATAACGGTTGAGCATACCATAGTCTTAAATCAACAAACGCCCGTGCTTGAACTTGCCGTGCTCGCTCAAAATTTTGGGCACACCTACACGTGGACAAACTCGTGGCTGGGAAGTACTAAACAAATTTTTATCACTGGCAGCTTTGAAGCAAAAGCTGGATTTGATCTTCATAAGAAATTCTCCATTACGCTTAATAATGATAAAGCATACGTGACATTACCCGAGCCTACTTTATTATCAATCGAGTCAAAGGGCGACATTACATATCGCGATGAAAATGGAATCTGGAATTGGGTTGATGTGAATGATCGAACTAAAGCTACTAATGCCTTTATTAAGGATGCTCGCGAATTTGCTGCTAAGGCAGCCTTTGTAAAAGAGGCCCGATCGGCTATGGAAAAACAAGTAAGAGTATTATTTAAAGCCGTACGCTAAAGAAGTTATAATACAGTATAGCCCTGCCGAAAGAATTCCGCAGCCACTTTAATTTTTACAACTCCTGTTTATAATAAATCTTATAATATTTTCTTCCATCTTTCTCTACCCCGCGTTCGATCATCTCCTTGTCGCCATGAATGTAGATATGAAAGTTCTTATCCAGTTTTAATACACTTTTAAATACCCGCGATTGTTTCTTCACCGCTTCCGCAGAAATTGAAAAACCATCCTCTCGATCAATGCTAAATTGCTCGCGGAAATTAGTGTCGAATTTTCGAAAGGATTTAATCACTTCCGGATCTTCGAACACTTCCTTCTCAAATTCTTTTTGATTGAATTCGTCTTTCTTTTTAAAATAACCAATCGACTTATTTAAATAATCAATCTGGTCGGCTTTCGATAATTCAAATTCATCCCCAATCTGATCCACAACAAAATGTCGGGCAATGTCAAGAATATTTCTGGTTGCCTGAAACTCATCCTTCACCGGCTCGACTCGTAAAAACAATTCGCGCCAATATTGTGCATCGGATGATTTCCCCGATCGATCCAAAATGGAAAGTCGATAGCCTTTGTCTTCTTCCAAATTATAAATCAAACAGCCTTTATCTAATTTCTCAAGATTAATTCCACTTTGTAAATCAACTTCAAAGCGACCATCTTTTTTTGGAGTAAGTTTCAGAATAGAGCTTTTGTTTTCTGATTTAAAGATTCCAAGTGCTTCTGTGTTTGCGCCATCAATGGATATTTTGGAAAAGAGCACCACAAATAAATCACCCGACTTAATTAAAGGATGCACCGATACTTCATACAAATGTTTAGCTATACTTACCGATTTTAGATGAAACTGATCTGCAGAAGCAAATATTTCATCTGTCCATTGAAACATCGGGTTGTGCCGAAAGTCGCCATCGGTGAAGGTAAAATGAAAATACTCGGTGGAGTTAAACACACTAAGAAATGAAGTGGTCAGGCGCGAGCGTAACTCATCATCGTTCAAATCAAGCTCTGCGCGCGAAACAACAAGATCTTCACCATTGGTTTTGTTTCCGAGTGTATGTGCCGAAATATGGCTAAGTTGAGCCTGAAGAGTATTTACCATAGCAACAAAGATAACCGATGTCGCTGATCAAACTCAAAGTAAAAAATTATTTGGCGAGTACCATGGGCAAATCGTTGCGCGACCATTCACTCCAGGAGCCAACATAAAGTTTTGGAATTTCCAATCCGGCAGCAGCCATTGCTAATAAGGTATGACAAGCAGTTATTCCAGAACCACAATGAACAATAACCTGATCGGTCGCTTGTCCATCAAAAGCCTTCGAATATTTTTCTTTCAATTCTTGTGGTGATAAATATTCACCTCTATCGTTGAGATTACTTGTAAATGGAATATTAATAGCACCCGGAATATGACCCGCAATCAAATCGATCGGCTCAGTGATTCCATCAAAGCGCTCTGCTGAACGAACATCCACAATGGTAGCCTTATTTTGTTTCGAAGCTATCTTCACTTCTTCCAGACTAATAATTGGCAGTTGCCAGCCGTGGATTGGATAGTTAGCTTGAGGCTTTATGATTTCCTTCTTTGCGCTCATGGGATAGCCGACCGCTTTCGCAGATTGTAAGCCTCCACTTAATACTTGAACCTTTGCATGACCAATTGCTTGCAGCATCCACCAAAACCGAGCCGCAGCATTGCCAGCTTGTTTGTTATCATAAATCACCACATGACTGGCGGGTGTTACACCTAATGATCCGAGTACTTCAGAAAATTTTTCCAGAGTAGGCAATGGATGACGTCCACCGTTAGCAGCATTGGGTGTTGGCGTTGCTAACTGATTTTCTGTGTCAACATAAAGCGCGCCTTCCAAATGATTGGTGTCGTAATTTACTTTTGCATTCGGCCCAGCACTTGCATCGAACACAATTAAATTTAGTTCGCCCTTAAGAGCAAGCAATTCATTAGCCGTTATCAGGGGATGAAGTTTATTCATAATCTTTTTGATTAAGAGATCAGCCACCAAGGCACTAAGGCACGAAAAACAAATATGTGACCTAGTGTCTTTGTGGCAAGAGAAACTTTTTAAGACTTAACCTTTTTTCGGAGGCAAATCAAAGGCTGTAGCATCATGTTCAAAATGACCCTTATGCGATCCATCACAAAACGGCTTATTAGCCGAGCGACCGCAGCGACACAAAGAAACTACTGTGCGCCCCTGCAGGCCGTATGCCGCACCCTGCATATCCACAATTTCAAAGTCGCCATCAATTTTTACCGAACCGTTGCTGTTGATTGTTATTTTAGTATTACTCATAGCGGCAAGATACGCCAAAGGCAGCGTCTAAAATAGTTTCAATTGATCAGAATCTTCATCCGTTCGTGTTCGTATGGCTGGATAATTAAAGTTTGAGAGTGAGATACCAAGCAGTCGCACCTTTTTATCTAATAAGTCGGTACTGTTCAATAGTTGCTTTGCCGTACCCTCTATCGTTTCCAGATCATCAATGGCTTCATCAAAGGATTGACTTCTTGTAATTTGTTTAAAGTCGTGGTATTTAATTTTTAGTGTGATGGTTCGCCCTTTCAATTGATAGCGCGCCAACCGGGCCTGCACCACTCCCGCAATTTTCTCCAATTCAAGATTCATTTCCTCTTGCGTGGTGAGATCAAACGAAAAAGTATCTTCTGCTCCCACTGATTTTGCTTCACGGTCGGGCCGTACTTCGCGATCGTCAATCCCCCGCACTATTTTATAAAAGAACTTGCCCGACTTACCAAAATGTTTGATCAACTGATTTTGAGTTAACTTTTTTAAATCGGCTCCTGTATGAAGATTCAATTTTTTCATTTTCTCGGCCGTCACTTTTCCAACACCGAAGAATTTCTCAACGGGTAGTTTTTCCATAAATGATTCGAGTTTGGACGGACCGATAAACGTTAACCCATCGGGCTTATTCATATCGGATGCAACTTTGGCGGCAAATTTATTTACCGATACTCCTGCTGAAGCGGTTAGGTTTAACTCGTCTTTGATTTCTTGTCGAATCAGTTTTGCAATTTCAATAGCAGAGCCAATCTGCTGCTTGTCTTCAGTAACATCTAAAAATGCTTCGTCTAATGAAAGAGGTTCAATCAAATCGGTATAGCGATGAAAAATACTTCGGATATGCTGCGACACTTCTTTGTAAACTTCAAAGCGTGGATATACAAAGATTAAATGCTTACATAGTTGCAGTGCCTTTTTGCTAGACATAGCCGATCGAATGCCAAACTTACGCGCCTCATAACTGGCTGCAGCAACTACGCCACCGCGACCTTCGGGCGAGCCACCAACAACAATGGGTTTACCTCTGTAATCTGGATTATCGCGCTGCTCAACGGATGCATAAAATGCATCCATATCGATGTGAATAATTTTTCGGATGTTTTTTGTGGATGGCTCTGACACTCAGCAAATTTAGAGCATCTCTATGTAAATAATTGTCGCACTTCGAAGCAAAGGCTAATTCTTGCTGTCTTCGCGGGCGAGTAAGACAAACTCATACATTTTGACTAAAATTAAACGAGACCCGCGATCTCGAAAGTTGAATGCAAAATTCCAACCCTTGCGGGATTCCGGGTCTCGTTAAAGAATATTCCAATTTTAAAAATTCTCTTCACTCGCCCGGAATGACACCTAAAAATAGGGAGCTATGAAAAATTAAAATTTCAATCTTAACTTTAAACAATGACCTATTACGTCTACATAATGACCAACGACAGAAAAACCGTTTTATACATAGGTGTAACAAATAATCTGGAGAGTAGAGCATTTGATCATAAAATCAAAAGAGACCCCAGGGCCTTCACAGCCCGATACAATTGTTTTAACCTCGTTTACTATGAAGAGTTTGGGGATATTGAAAATGCTATTCATCGCGAGAAACAATTAAAGAAATATCATCGCACCTGGAAAATTGAACTGATTGAAAAATTAAATCCAAAGTGGAATGATTTAAGTGCGAGTTGGTATGATACAAAAGAATTTGAACTTTTTAAGAAGTTCGATAAGTAATTTAATGAACAACTTCACATTGAAGTTTAAAATAGGATCTATATAATCATAGTTGTCTTCGCGGGCGAGTAACACAAACCCATACATTCAGACTATTAATTAACCGAGATCCGCGATCTCGAAAAATTGAGGGGAAATCAAGCCCTCAACGAGATTCCGGGTCGCGCTAGATTTCTGATTAGGTTTTATCAATATCTAAACAATTCCGTACACTAATTCAAATTCCCCTGCTTGCCCGGAATGACATTTTGGTACTGAGTTTCTTCTTATCAAGGTGTCTTCGCGGGCGAGTAATACAAACTCATACATTCAGACTATAATTAACCGAGACCCGCGATCTCAAAAAATTGAAGGGAAATCAAGCCGACAACGAGATTCCGGGTCGCACTAGTTTTCGAATTAAGAATTTATCAATCTTTAAAAATTACCTACAATAGTTCAAATTATCCTGCTTGCCCGGAATGACAGCAAAAAAAGAATCTCTCGTATAGATGTTGTCTTCGCGGGCGAGTAACAATATCTTATACTTTTGGTTTGTACTGAAACGAGACCCGCGATCTCGAAAGTTGAATGCAAAATTCCAACCCTTGCGGGATTCTGGGTCTCGTTAAGAATACTCAAATTTTAAAGATTCTCCACTCGCCCGAATGGCAATTCAAAATAGAGTTAAGTATCCTTTTGATTTTCTCTCTTTACATCTTTCGTCAACTAAAAAATAACACCCCAAAGGCATCATAATGGTTAATTGCCACCTTTTATCGAAAACGGAAGATTGAAAAATAAATTTTTTGGAAGACTTTAACGCAACCCTTATCTTCCGAACTTCTTTTTTATGAGAGAGTCATTTTTTGTAAAACGTAATAAAGCCCGTTGGGAAGAGTTTGAGCGTGAGGTTAAAAACCAACGTTCCGCTTCTCCTGACAAACTCGCTGAATTATTTATTCAGATTACTGACGATCTATCCTTTTCGCGCACGCAATATCCAACCAGTCGCACAACACAATACCTTAATTCGCTGGCAAGCAAAATTCATGGTGAGATTTATAAAAATAAAAAAGAAGAGAAAAATCGTTTCATTCTTTTTTGGAAAGAAGAAGTGCCGGCAGCGGTTTATGCAGCGCGAAAGCAAATGGGTTATGCCTTTATTATTTTTATTGTTGCAGGAATAATGGGTGCCTTATCAGCCGCCTATGACGACACGTTTGTTCGATTAATACTGGGTGAAGAGTATGTAAACATGACCCTGGAAAATATTAAAAATGGAAACCCTACTAAAATATATGCTTCCGGTGATGAGATGGATATGTTTTTTCAAATCACGCTAAACAACATTATGGTCTCCCTCAAAATTTTTGTGTTCGGAGTTTTCTTTTCGCTTGGCACAGGCCTTTTCCTATTTTATAATGCCATTATGGTGGGCGCCTTTATGATGTTCTTTTACAATGAAAGCCAACTTTCGCAAGGGTTGCCGGTAATCATGTTACATGGCACTATTGAATTAACCTCTATCGTAATAGCGGCCGCAGCAGGTTTTGTTATGGGTAACGGCATTCTCTTTCCGGGCACATATTCAAGGTTCGCTTCGTTTAAAATGGGCGCCATCAAAGGATTAAAAATTGTAATTGGCTTGGTTCCTTTTTTCATATTAGCCGGGTTTATAGAATCGTTCATCACTCGATATGCTTTTATGCATTGGAGTTTCAAAGTCGCCATCATTGGGCTATCCACAATTTTGATGATCTATTATTTTGTTTTGTATCCACGTCAACTAAAAAGAAATGGAAGAATTTAAAGCAATTGAATTTCCGCAAGCACGCGACTTCAGCAAAAAACTAAACACCACATTTGAATTTCTAAAGCAGAATTTCAAAGCATTGGGCAAGTGTATCCTGTACATTTCTGGGCCCGCTGTGTTAGTGGCCAGTTTGTTGATTGGGTCATTCATGGGCGAGTTTTTTACACTCACAACCTCTTTGCAATCGCAAGCCGGGGATACAGAAGCATTGGGAAACTATTTTCTTTCCATTAGTTTTTGGCTACAAATATCTGCCATGATGATATTTTTCTTCATCAGTTTTGTAGTAACCATTGCTACTATTAACACCTACCTGAATATTTATATCGAGAGGCGAACTAATAAAATTGAGGTTCAGGAGGTATGGGATCGTGTACGAATTCTTTTTTGGAAGTATGCGGGCACAACCGTACTCTTTTTCATATGCTATATTCTCTTAGTTATTGTATTGGTGATTCCGGCCGTTGTCTTAGGTGCTATTTCACCGTTCCTTATCTTCTTCGGATTTATGTTTCTATTTGTAGGCGTAATTTTTTTGGCCGTAAGTATTTCGCTCACTTTTTTTGTTCAGGCTCAAGAAAAGAAAAATTTCATTGACTCTATGGTAAGGTCTTATCGCCTTGTAAATAATGGAAAATGGTGGAGCACGTTTGGTTTGATTTTTATTTTGCAGATGATTACCGGTATCTCTTCCTACATTTTTCTAATGCCCTACTACGTAATTGTATTTACAGCGTCCCTTCATACAGCAAGTACGGGCAGTCCGTTTGAAATATCCTCAACTATGGTAATCATAACCGTAGTGTGTTTCACACTATATTATATGGCGCAAATGATTTTGTCCTCCCTACCAAATGTGGGCATTGCCCTTCAATACTTTAACCTGGTAGAACTTAAAGAGGCGCGTGGCCTAATGAGCCAGATCGAAACATTTGGAGAACAAACGCCCGATGCAAATCGACCGGAAGAAAATTTTTGATTTAACGCAGCATTCCCTTGTTAAAATATCTTTCGCTTCTACTTATTTTTTTCTCCCTTGGTGGTTATGCCCAAGGCATACCTCCAATCACTATTGATTCGGCTTTTGCCAATATCAAAACAGACAGTCTTGCCTCTAATTACGAAGATAAAAAAGAGTTTGTTGGCGCTATCGATACCACCAGCATTGAGCTAAGAAAATTTTCAGAAGCTGATGTTAACAAATTAAAAACCGATCCCGATTTAATTTATACGCAACCGCCTACCGTTGCGGAATCATTATGGGATCGATTTAAACGTTGGATAAACTGGCTGCTGTCAAATGTCATTTATAAAGCTACTACAACCGATCTGGGTATTTTCATTTTGTATCTGTTAGCCGCTGGCGCAATCATTGCGGTAATTATGCTGTTGCTAAAAGTAAATGCCTTCCGGGTTTTCTATTCAGGTTCCGATCAAGGGAAACAATCATACCAGGTGTTTCATGAAAACATTCATGAAATGGATTTTGATACGCTTATTCGTGAAGCCACCGAAAGAAATGAATATCGTCTCGCTACCCGTTTGATTTTTCTTTATGCATTAAAAATTCTTTCCGATAAGCAGCTGATTGACTTTAAACCAGGCAAAACCAATCACGATTATGTAGAAGAACTTCAAAAAGGAGATCTTAAAACCGGACTAAATGAATTGAGTTTTTATTTTGATTACGCGTGGTATGGAAATTTTTCCATCAACGAAAATCAGTTTCAAAAAGTGAAACAAACATTTACCTTCTGGAAAGATAAAGTGTAATGAAGAAAGATTGGAAATACATAACGTATCTCGGCATCTTAGGCGCACTGTTACTCGTGCTTATGCTTTCCAAATCCAAACAGTATGATTGGACTGTCACGTTTCATCATGAAGATAAAAATCCGTATGGTGCGTATGCCTTCAGTCAATTATTTCCAACCCTAACCAATCATTCAATTACTAATTCTTATCAACCACTTTATGAACTAAAGGACACCTTACGGGATAACGAAAATATTTTTATTCTAAGTAGCACGTTTTCACCAGGCAAACAAGACACAGAAGTATTATTGAACCATATTGAAAATGGAGGCTACGCATTCATCTCAGCCAATAACTTTTATGGCCGCTTAGCCGATACGTTAGGCATTACGGTAAGCGATTCTTTTTTCCAAGGCGAAAACGCATTCATACAGGGTGATTCCGCTAAAATACATTTTGTTAATCCAGCCTTGGACTCAACGGAACAATTCTATTACAAGCGCGGCAATGCCCATAACTATTTTAGCTACATCGATTCTGTTGAGGCCACGGTTATTTCTAGAAATGACTTTGGACAACCCGTGGCGGTGCGCATTGCACGAGGCAAAGGAGCTCTGATTCTTAATTGCACACCCATGGCTTTCACCAATATTCATTTACTAGACTCCATCAATCATCAATTCGCCTCGGCATCGCTTTCTTACTTGCCCAAACAAAAAACATATTGGACTGAGTTTTATCATGTAGGCAGAATGGAGGCCGCTACTCCGTTGCGCTTTATCTTACGCACCGAACCGTTGCGCTGGGCTTACTACCTGACTATTATAAGCATTCTGCTTTTTATGATCTTTGAATCTAAACGTAAGCAACGGATTATTCCCATCATTACCCCGTTAGCAAATACTACGTTGGAATTTGTAGGCACCATTGGCAACTTATATTATCAGCGCAGCGATCATAAAAATATAGCTGAGAAAAAAATACAATTTTTCTTAGAGCAAGTTTACTCGCAGTTTCACATTAATGCCAAGATCACTGCGGAAGAGTTTATTATGCCGCTTGCCCGCAAATCAGGAGCCAGTGAACAAACTGTTCGCGATCTTGTAAAGACTATTAATCAAATTTCAGAGAAAGAAAAAATTTCAACTTCAGAACTCACCTACTTAAACGAATTGATCGAAAAATTTCACCAAAAGAAATAAACTCACATGGAAGATAACATTTTTCAAAATCGCGTTGACCTAACTGCTTTGAATGAGCAAGTAAAAAAAATTAAATCTGAAATAGGAAAAGTAATTGTCGGTCAGGAAACCATGCTCGACTTACTCATAACAGCAATACTAGCCGATGGGCATGTGTTGATAGAAGGCGTGCCAGGTGTAGCTAAAACACTTACCGCAAAACTTCTCGCAAAAATTATTTCTGTCGATTTTTCGAGAATTCAATTTACACCTGACCTCATGCCTTCGGATGTATTGGGAACATCAGTCTATAATTTAAAAACTTCAGAGTTTGAATTTAAATCGGGGCCTATCTTTTCAAACATTGTGCTGATTGACGAAATCAACCGTGCCCCGGCTAAAACGCAAGCCGCTCTTTTTGAAGTGATGGAGGAGCGACAAGTAACTGTGGATGGCTACACACATAAAATGAAAAGTCCGTATATCGTGTTGGCTACGCAAAACCCGATTGAACAAGAAGGAACCTATCGTTTACCGGAAGCACAGCTGGATCGATTTCTTTTTAAGATTGTTGTTAATTATCCAACACACGAAGAAGAGATTGACATTATTACGCGCCATCATGAACGCAAAGGCATGCAGGCTGTATCGGAAGTGAATGCTATTCTCTCAGCCGAGCAAATTCAAGTGTTCCGCCAATTTGCCCAACAAGTGCATGTTGAAAAAAATCTACTGCAATACATTGCTCAGATTATTCAGGAAACACGCAACAACCCAATGCTGTTTTTAGGTGCTTCGCCTCGCGCCTCTATATCAATATTAACAGGAGCTAAAGCGTATGCCATGATTAACGGCCGCGACTTTGTAAGTCCGGAGGATATTAAATTTATAGCGTTACCGGTGTTGCGTCATCGCCTGATCTTAAGTCCTGAAAAAGAAATGGAAGGTATCTCAGCAGATGAAGTGGTGAAACAAATTGTAGATAAAATTGAAGTGCCGCGATAAATGAAATTCATTCGCCAGCTATATCTTACTAATCGATTATTCTTAGGTGTGGGCATCATTGTCATGCTCTTCATCCTGACATTTGTGTTTGGTGGCGGCTACTTCATTCCAAAGATTTTATTTTTCATTTTCGTATCGGCAATCGTAACAGACATAATTTTATTATTCCGTACACGAGTTGGTATGCGTGGCGAAAGATTAGTAGCCGATAAGCTTAGCAATGGCGATGAAAACAAAATTGCCATTTACCTGGAGAGTTATTATACATTTCCAATTTCGCTTAGGGTGTTCGATGAAATACCCCATCAATTTCAACGCAGAGATTTAGAATTTAATTTATTACTAAACGCAGGCGACCAAAAAGTAATCAATTATTCGTTGCGCCCGGTAAAGCGTGGCGAATATTCATTTGGTGCCGTTAACGTGTTGGTTAGTTCTAAACTGAATTTAGTTTCGCGCAGGTTTAAGTTTTCTAATGATAAGGTGGTTCCTGTTTATCCGTCTTACATTCAAATGCGCAAGTATGAACTGTTGGCTATCAGTCATCGCCTCACCGAAACCGGCATAAAAAAAATAAGACGCATTGGTCAGAATCAGGAGTTTGAATTAATTAAAGATTACGTTTCGGGCGATGATTTTCGTACCGTTAATTGGAAAGCTACCGCAAGAAGATCGCGCCTGATGGTTAACCAATACCAGGACGAGCGATCACAACAAGTTTATTCACTTATTGATAAAGGTCGCGTAATGCAAATGCCCTTTGCGGGAATGAGTTTATTAGACTACGCCATCAACGCCACCTTAGTCATTTCAAACATCGCTATAAAAAAATCTGACAAAGCCGGTCTTATTACTTTTCAGGATAAGATTGGTAACATGCTTCCGGCTGCTCGCGTGAATAATCAAATGGCAACCATTCAGGAAGTATTGTATAATCAGAAGACTGCTTATTTAGAAACAGATTTTTCCGTTTTGTATTCAACTATTCGTAGAAAGATTTCGCAACGCAGTTTGCTTTTATTGTTTACCAATTTCGAAAGCATTCATAGTTTACATCGTCAATTGCCATATCTGCTTAATCTTAATAAAGCACATTTACTGGTGGTTATCTTTTTTGAAAACACCGAATTAAGAAAAGTAACGGATAGCCCGGCAACTGGTATAAAAGAAATTTATTACAAAGCTATTGCCGAAAGGTTTAGCTACGAAAAAAAGCTTATAACAAAGGAGCTTAAGAAACACGGAATTCAATCGATATTAACAAGCCCGGAAAAACTAACCATAAACACTATTAATAAATACCTGGAGTTAAAGGCGAGGAATTTGATTTAGTCGCTATCAATTCATTTCGATAATTTAGAGAATAATTTACAATTATGAGGGCGTGGATTTTTGTTTTTGTGGCTTTGCTAAACAGCATTATTCTTCTTTATGGACAGGATTTTAAGAACCCTGAAAATAGTCCTCAAATTACGAGCATAAAAACCATGGTAAGCACAGTTTGCTATGCAGGTAAGGAAGACCACTTTGTTATAATTCCTGCGCCCGAAGTTTATCTGAGAGGAAAATTCAATCCTGCTGGCAGAGTAAAAACTTCAAATATTGAAGTAACATATATTGGATTTGATTCCAATGCTAAGGCTGCTTTTCAGGAAGCTGTAGATATTTGGGAATCACTCATAAGTTCCTCTGTAACCATTCGAATTAAGGCTGAATGGACTAGTCTTGCCTCTGGAGTTCTTGGCAGCGCGGGTACTTCAAACATATTTATAAACTTTCCGGGTGCTCAAAAATTAAATGTATGGTATCCCACTGTTCTAGCGGAAAAACTGACCGGTAAGAATTTGAATGAGGATGAACCAGATATTGCGGCCAAATTTAATAGTGACTTAACCAGCTGGCACTTTGATATATCCTCGCCTCCGCCTTCAGGAAAATATGATTTCGTTACAATCGTATTACATGAAATTGGCCATGGCTTAGGAATAACAGGAGGATTTACCGTTAGCAATTCACAAGGATCGCTCGATGCTTATGGAACAGGCTTACCTATGATTTACGATGTTTCGGTTAAAAATAATCTGAGTCAAAATATTCTTGAAGCATTTCCATCTCCATCAGTCGGTATGGCTACTCAATTATCAGGTGGAGACCTCTCTTTTGATTCTAAATCTACTCTCGCAAGAATCTATGCCCCTAACCCCTTTAGTGCTGGCTCCAGTATTTATCATCTCGATGACGACACGTTTGACGGAACCAGTGACGCTTTAATGACTCACGCAATAGCATCCGGAGAAAGTATACATGATCCAGGAATTGCTTTAAATATGCTAAATGATTTGGGTTGGAAAATCATTTCAATAAATCATACACCAATAGCAGGAACAGAAGATGTTGTTGGCCCGTATAACATAAATGCTACTATTGTTCTCGATGAAGGCCTTACGCTAAAAGCTGGTTCAGTCAACCTGCACTGCACCTTAAATGGTACTTCATTTACAGAAATTCCAATGGTATTCATTTCAGGAAATCAATACAGTGCAAACATTCCAAGTACAGGTATAGCCACCGAGTACAAATATTTTATCTCTGCAGAAGACAATGGCGGTAGAATTTTTGTTAACCCTGGAAAAATTGTTGAATCACTAAAAACTCAAGTTCAAAACTTGAACGTCTTTTCCGCTGGGCCAGATAATCAAGCGCCAGTAATCGCTCATTCGCCAAAAGGTTTTCTTATTGAAACCGATACAGAATTAAAAGTTGAAGCCTCCGTAACCGATAATCTCGGTATTAAAGAAGTTGTTTTAACTTATTTGATTAATACTGTTGCACAGCCCCCAATCACACTGCCCGCTAATGCTGATGGATCTCCGATATATACTTTCACAATTCCGTTGTCGGGATTAGTTGAAAACGATGAAATTTCTTATCGCATAACCGCTCGCGATCTTTCCGTGATTGGAACACCCGGTGGTAATTTAGCCTATAGCCCTTCATTAACTGAATACCATACTATTCCGGTTGTTGGACTTGCGCCTACGCAAGATTCTTACGCGAATAATTTTAACACAGGCAGTAGCGATTTCTTTGGCAATGGATTTAGTATCATACAGCCAAATGGTTTTAATGATGGCGCTATACATTCCTCCCATCCTTATCCGGAAGGCAATACATTTCCCGGAAAACATGTTGAACTTATCTACCAATTAAAGATACCTATTCGGGTAAAGCCGGCCGATGCAACCCTTGTGTTTGACGAAATTGTATTAGTGGAGCCGGGAGATATCGGAGCCATATTTCCTTCTGAAGATTTCTTTGATTACGTTGTGGTAGAAGGATCCAAAGATGGTGGCATAACCTGGACTACCGTGGCGGATGGGTATGACTCAAGAAGTAATGCGGCCTGGCTAAATTTATTTAACAGCTCTATCACAGGAAATAATTCAACAGCAGTAGGAAATCCTTCCCTGTTTTTTAAGCGATCGCTAAACCTGCTAAATAAATTTTCGGAAGGAGACGAAGTAGTGATTCGATTTAAATTACTTAGCGATCCACTTGCCAATGGATGGGGCTGGGCCATTGATAATTTAAAAATTCAAGTTGACGAAACTCCACCAACTATCCTCCACGATCATTTTGATTATTTGAAATTGTCTTCGCCAACATTACCAATTGCAATTAAGGTGGAAGATAATTCAGGCGTTGATAAATTGTTTGTGGATTATAAAGTCAACAAGGGCGAACTCAATTCAAAAGAACTTCCTATTTCAGATGAAATCTCGCAATACACGCTCGATCTTTCTTTTACGGGATTAGCTACCAACGATCTTATCGAATATCAAATTCGCGCCTCCGACAAAGCCGGCAATGAAGGCACGCTGCCAGCTAATGCATTTTTCGAGGTGCCCGTTATAAATTTTGGAACACCCATTTCACAATATGTCTCTGACTTTAATTCACCCAATTCTGATTTTGTTGGCAACTTCTTTTCAATTTCTCAGCCCGCAGACTTTACCAGCGGAGCCATTCAAAGTGATCATTTCTATTTGAACGGGTTTGGATTAACGAGTCGCCTATCCAACTATTGTTATACCCTTGTTAAGCCTGTAACGATTAGTTCAACAAATCCTTTTATGCTTTTTAGCGAAGTGGCGTTAGTTGAATATGCTGGTGCAAACAATAAAGACTTTGTTGTAGTGGAAGGATCAAAGGATAACGGAGCCACATGGGAAAGCTTTGTTGATGCTTATTCTTCTTTATCAAATTCAAACTGGAAAAATACGTATGATGCTGGCGGAAGTGGAAGCACCTCGCTTTACAAAACCCGTTTGATTAACCTTACCTCGTCAGGTAAATTTATTGCGGGCGATAATGTATTAATAAGATTCCGGCTTTCTGCCGATGGTGAGAAAAATGGTTGGGGTTGGGCAATTGATGACTTAAGTATTCAAGGACCTATAACTGGAGTTGAACCAAGCCTTGATGGCATATCAATGTCCGTTTATCCTAATCCAGCAACTACTGGCAAGCTAGCTGTAGAAATACAAAGTGCATTTGCTGTCACCGATGCACGAATTCAAATTATCAATTCACAAGGGCTCGAGCTAATTAAGCAATCCATTTCAATTGGCAGAGACAAAGTCGAAGTTGAGTATAATATAAACGATTGGGCAGATGGCTTGTACTTTGTACGCTTAATAAAAAGCGATGGAACTTTTCTAACAAAGAAGTTTATAAAAACTTCGAAGTAAAAACAAAAATTGCTACCTCAGCAACTCTCTTGAAATCACCATCTTTTGAATTTCGGTTGTGCCTTCGTAAATCTGAGTAATCTTAGCATCGCGCATCATACGCTCCACATGAAATTCTTTAACGTATCCATAGCCACCATGTATTTGCACGGCTTCCGTAGTAACTTCTTGTGCAATCTGCGAAGCAAATAGTTTTGCCATCGCGGCAGCTTTAACAAAATCTTTCTTTTGATCTTTTAGATAGGCCGCCTTCCAAATCAATAATCGGGCACCATCAATTTTTGTAGCCATGTCGGCAAGTTTAAATTGGATTGCCTGATGTTCGGACAAATGTTTTCCAAAGGCCTTTCTTTCTTTTGAATATTTCAAAGCCAACTCATACGCGCCTGCGGAAATACCCAAGGCTTGCGAGGCAATTCCAATACGACCGCCATTTAAGGTTGTCATGGCAAACGTAAATCCAAATCCATCATCGCCAATTCGATTTGCTTTAGGAACTTTCACATCCGTAAACATTAATGAATGTGTATCGGATCCACGAATTCCCATCTTGTCCTCCTTCTTCCCTACTACAAAACCTTCCATGCCCCGCTCCACAATCAAAGCATTAATACCTTTGTGTCTTTTGGACGCATCGGTTTGGGCGATTACTACATAAACACTGGCACTCTTTCCATTGGTAATCCAATTCTTCGTTCCGTTCAATAAATAATAATCACCTTTATCTTCTGCTGTCGTGCGTTGGCTGGTTGCATCCGATCCGGCTTCGGGTTCTGAAAGACAGAATGCACCAATAATTTCTCCTGTTGCTAATCGCTTTAGGTATTTTTCTTTTTGTTCTTCATTACCAAAACGCTCGAGCCCCCAACACACCAGCGAATTATTTACCGACATACACACCGAAGCCGAGGCATCGACTTTTGAAATTTCTTCCATCGCCAATACATACGAAATGGTATCCATACCACCACCATTATATTTTGGATCAACCATCATACCCATAAACCCCAGTTCGCCCATCTTTTTGATTTGCTCGGTAGGAAATTTTTGTTCGGTGTCGCGCTCAATAACTCCAGGTAATAATTCTGTTTGAGCAAAGTCGCGTGCGGCTGCCTGCACGGCTAACTGTTCTTCGGTTAATTCAAAATTCATAAGGATTCAAGTTAACTTCTTTTCAGAAACAAAAAAAAGAGGTCTGCGGTTTAATGCAGACCCCCAACTACATTTTATAGTAGTTTAATCTCTTCTTCCTAAGAAGATCATCACATAATACAATAACATCGTGA
>Ga0209480_10001216_pt1 | contig 19031 bp, 15 predicted proteins | sample JI61114C2DNA_FD_187501 | JGI IMG/M metagenome (GOLD analysis project Ga0209480, IMG submission 187501) | Wastewater effluent complex algal communities from Wisconsin, to seasonally profile nutrient transformation and Carbon sequestration -... | ecosystem: Engineered > WWTP > Effluent > Algae... | reverse complement strand
ATCTGGTGATCGATCGCGGCTACATCAGCGAGGGAATGCGCGCCCGCGCCGAGCAGCGCGTAACCGTCGAATTGGGCGCACGCACCGAGCAGGACATCGATCGGACCTTGAGCCGCGAAGTCGAAGCTGACCGCTGGACCAGCCTCGACCGCCGCCTGCGCTCGATCGGCGATGAGCTTGGCGGTGTGGTCGATCTGCGGCCCGATCCGTATCGCATCGGCAATCCGACGAACCAACATCTCATCGGCCGGGCCACCAAGCTCGAACGCATGGGACTTGCCAACAGGATCGCACCAGGATGCTGGCGCTTGAAGCCAGCGCTTGAGCAGTCGCTGCGCGACCTTGGCGTGAGGGGTGACATCATCAAGACGATGCATCGGGCGATGACGGGGCATGGCCTCGCTGCCGAACCCGGACGATTTGCGATGCACGATGGCTCGGTGGATGAACCCGTCATCGGGCGATTGGTGGAGCGCGGCCTCCACAACGAACTCACCGGCGAAGCCTATGCCGTGGTCGATGGTGCCGATGGCCGGGTCCATCATCTCAAGTTTTCCGACATCGACATGAGCGGTGATGCCGCACCCGGCGGGATCGTGGAGCGTCGCATCTGGACCGATCGGCGCGGCCGGGAGCAATCCTCGCTCTGGACCCATTCCGATCTCGATCTCGCGGGCCAGGAAAAAGCGAGGGGGTCGACCTGGCTCGACAAGCAGCTGGTCGCATCCGAACCGTTGGCGCTCGGCGCGGGGTTCGGCAACGAGATCGAGGCTGCCAAGACCCGGCGCCTCGAATTTCTCGAAAGCGAGGGGCTCGCCCAGCGGCATGGCGACCGTTTCGTGCTGTCCCGCAATCTGCTCGGCACGCTGCGCGAGCGCGACCTTGCCGATGCAGGAGCCTCGATATCGCGCGAGCAGAGCCTGCCCTATCGCCAGGGCCGACCGAACGGAGACGTATCAGGCATTTATCGCGAGCGGATCCAGCTTGCTTCAGGGCGCTTTGCAATGATCGAAGACGGACTCGGCTTTTCACTCGTCCCCTGGTCGAAGCAACTCGACCGGCACTTGGGGCAATATGTCAGCGGAACCGCCCGGTCGGGCGGCGGGATCGAGTGGACGCTCGGCAGGAATCGATCGATCGAAATTTGATTGCGCCAGACATGCGGGTTTGGGACGACCTTGACAATCGCACCATTTGATGCGTATATCCGCGTCAGGAGAAACGATGATGGCAAGTGCAGCAATCACGCATCGAGCAGCCCCGGCAGCCGGCGGCTTGCAGAACTTCTCTGGCGACGGCGACCGCAAGCGCCTGACCGGCACAGCCGTCAAGGCAGTGTTGCGGCTTGTCGATGCCTGGGGCGGCAACAACGCCGAAGGCGCTGCGCTGCTTGGTGTGTCCGAAAGCACCTGGGATCGGATCAAGGCCGGCAAGTGGGACGGCACTTTGAGTCAGGACCAGCTGACCCGTGCCTCGGCGCTGATTGGCGTGTTCAAGGGGCTGCATCTGCTGTTCGCGGATTCGATGGCCGACCGTTGGCCGCGTCTGCCCAATCGCGGCCCGATCTTCAGTGCCAAATCACCGGTCGAGGCGATGATCGAAGGCGGCATCCCCAGGATGCTCGAAACCCGGCAATATATCGACGCCCTGCGTGGCGGGCTCTGACGGGGCATCAGACCTGCCGCTGGTTCGTGAGGCATTCCCGCGCACCATCCGGCTCGTCGCGAGCGCGCGGCTGCGTGAGGCCGTGCTCATGCCACTTGTGGATGATGCGGCTGAGCTCGACCTCCTCGCCGAAATCGAAGGCGCGACCAGCGGCAGGCTGATTGCCGAGGAACGGGGACTCGGTGGACTCAGCCCGGACGAGTTGGTCCACGGCGTGCCCCATGCCCGGTTCATCAACGCGAGCTTCGCCTATGCCAAGCCGCGCGCAGCGATGCGCTTCAGTCCCGCCAACCGCGGTGCTTGGTATGCAGCGCTTAGACTTGAGACCTGCATCGCCGAGGTCGGACACCATCTGACTCTAGCCCTCGCCGATGTCGGCAATTTCAACGCCGTGGTCGAATATGGCGAAATGCTCGCAAGCATGTCAGGCGTGTTCGTCGATCTGCGCGAACTCGCCGAACATCCGGCGCTCGATCCCGATCCGGCAACTGGATATGCCGAAGGCAATGCCGTTGCCACCCGGGCCCGCGCCCATGGCCACAATGGGGTCATCTATCCTTCGGTCCGGCACACCGGCGGCACCTGCGTAGCGGCGCTCTGGCCCAATGTCGTGCAGTCGGTCGTGCAAGGGGCGATGGTTCGACTCACCTGGACCGGCAACTCCGAATACGTCTGGGAGCCGATCTAGCCGATTACGCTACCACTGCCGATCTTGCGCCAAGCATTGATTGCCATCCAGAGCGACTTGCCAATCTCCGCTCAAACCGCCGACTTGAACCAAAGCCAATCGGAGCTGGTCCATGTCGGCAGCAAAAATACTCTGGGGCCAGGTTCTGGCTGTCGCGCTCATCATCCTATTGAGCATCTGGTCGGCTACGCAGTGGACCGCTTCGGCGCTCGGCTATCAACCCGAACTCGGCGAACCCTGGTTCGGGCTGTTAGGTCAGCCGATCTATCGGCCCTACGACCTGTTCTGGTGGTGGTTCTCCTATGACGCCTATGCTTCAAAGATCTTCGACAAGGGCGGAATGATCGCGACATCGGGCGGCTTTGTCGCGATCGTCGTCGCCATCGCGATGTCGGTCTGGCGCGGCCGCGAAAATCGCAACGCCAACACTTATGGGACCGCACGGTGGGCGACGCGCGAAGATATCCGCAAGGCAGGACTGCTGTCAGACACCGGCGTGGTACTCGGCCAGTTCCACAACAACTACCTGCGCCATGACGGCGCCGAGCATGTTCTCTGCTTCGCGCCGACCCGCTCGGGCAAGGGCGTCGGGCTCGTCATCCCGAGCCTGCTGACCTGGCCGGGCTCGGCCATCGTCCACGACATCAAAGGCGAGAACTGGGACATTACCGCCGGATTTCGCAGCACCTTCAGCCGCACCCTGCGCTTCGATCCGACCAGCCTAACGTCCGCTGCCTACAATCCGCTGCTCGAGGTGCGCCGCGGCATCAACGAAGTACGCGACGTCCAGAATATCGCGGACATCCTGGTCGATCCCGAAGGCAGCCTCGAAAAGCGCAATCACTGGGAGAAGACCAGCCACGCACTGCTTGTCGGCGCGATCCTCCACGTTCTTTACGCTGGATCCAACAAGTCGCTCGCGGGCGTCGCCGCATTCCTCTCCAACCCCGACGAGACCATCGAAAACACGCTCAATGCAATGATGGACACCCCGCATCTGGGCGAGGCCGGCCCTCACCCGGTCGTCGCCAGCGCAGCGCGCGAACTGCTCAACAAGTCCGACAACGAGAGGTCAGGCGTGTTGTCGACCGCCATGTCGTTCCTCGGCCTCTACCGCGATCCCGTGATCGCCGCGGTCACCAGCCATTCCGACTGGCGGATCGCCGAACTCGTCGGTGGAATGCCAGCCTCGCTCTATTTGGTTGTTCCGCCGTCCGACATCAGCCGGACCAAGCCGCTGATCCGGCTGATCCTCAATCAGATCGGGCGCAGGCTCACCGAGGATTTCGACCCTGCCACGAAACGCCAGCGGGTACTCTTCATGCTCGACGAATTCCCGGCATTGGGGCGCCTCGACTTCTTCGAGAGCGCGCTGGCGTTTATGGCGGGCTACGGCCTCAAGGCCTTCCTCATCGCACAATCGCTCAACCAGATCGAGCGTGCTTATGGCCAGAACAACGCCATTCTCGACAATTGCCATGTCCGCGTGGCCTTCGCCACCAACGACGAACGCACCGCCAAGCGAGTCTCGGAGTCGCTTGGCACAACCACCGAACAGCGCTCGATGAAGAACTATGCTGGGCACCGGCTTTCGCCTTGGCTCGGTCATCTGATGATCTCCCGTTCGGAAACGGCTCGTGCGCTTCTGACCCCTGGCGAGATATTGCAGTTGCCCAAGACCGACGAGGTTGTGCTGATGTCGGGTGCGCCTCCGATCAGGGCGAAAAAGGCTCGCTACTACGCCGACCGGCGGTTGCAGGCGAGAGTGGCTAATGTACCGGCAAGCTGTGGGCAGAGGCATGGCGGCGCGGCACCCGATGACTGGAGCGCTTTGCCACCAATCCAACCTGATCCCGACCTGTCCAAGGAACATCGGCGCAAACTTGATTCAGCCAATGGCGGATTGCGGCGCGAGCCGGAATTGCCCGAGCATGTTGAAGTCATTGCGAAGGCGAAGGCTCCGGCAGCAGAGTTCGAGTTCGCCGACGTCGACGGTGCTGACATCGATCAGGCGGCAGCAAACAATGAGCGTATTCGCCGAACCATGGAACGTAGCGCCAGGCAGGCTTCACTCGACCTGGGTGACGGGATTGACATGTGAAGCTGAAACGGACCTTTCGTCTGCCGCCTGACGTAATCGATCAGCTTGCTGAAGTTGCACTTCGAAAGCGGGTCGGGCAGCCCGATATTGTCGAAGCCGCATTACGGTCATTCATGTCTCCAGACAGTTCGGAACAGCTAGAAGCCGCACTCAGCCGTCGCCTCGATCGCATCGACCGACACCTTGGACGGCTTGATGAGCAAACCGAGATAACAACCGAAGCCCTGGCCCTGTTCGTCCGGTTCTGGTTGACCGCCAATCCTCCCCTCCCTGACAGTGGGCAGGCCGCTGCTCAGGCCCAAGGGAAGGAGCGATACGAGGGCTTTGTCGAGGCCTTGGCTCGAAAGCTGCATACAAGCTCCAGACTCATCGACGACACCGCCCAGAAGGCGAAGAGGAGCTAATTCCGGATTTCTGGCTTTCCGGGTTGCAAGAAAGCCAGAAATCTGGGATTCTGGTAGAAAATCAAGGTCGGACCGGGTCGGCTGCGAAGGAGAAGGGGGCTCGATGGCGAACAGACAAGCAGCTATGCCCGCCAACGATGAAGGTGCCGAGTCCGGCAAAGGGACTTCGCTCAACTTCAAAGTTGATCCGGATTTCAAAAAAGAATTCAAAGGGTTCGCTGTAGCTCAAGGGATCAGCATGACCGACCTTCTCAAGGAGGGTTACGCGCTCTCCAAAAAAGAACGGCAGAAATGATCATGCAATCGGTCATGCCAGCGCGCGCCGCACCAGTATTGCGGTGTCCGCTATGACATTGGAGGCGGGGAGCGCCGCCCATGAAACAGCGGACTGGCTGTTTTCGATCAGCGATGGCCGCGGCCTGCCCTCCATTGATGGCCTGGTGGCGGTCGAAGACTATGATCGCAACGGTCGGCCGCCTGAAGAAGTTGCCATCATGGAGAAGGCCCACTCCTACGGCGCGCGTGCAGTGTTTTTCGAAGCGGAGCGCAATGGGCGCGCGCCTGTCCCGCAGGCTTTCATCTTCGATGCGAATGATGGTCTGGACGACGCTCACTTCGCCGAACTGCACAAGCGTCTCTGGAGCTGGGGTGGTGTGCCCCTGGTCTACCGCGCTATCCCCGGGTGCATTCAACTGTTCCGCTGTGCCCACAAGCCCGACTTCGCGGGACAGGACGACGCCCCTGTCTGTCGGCCTATACGAACACTGCTGATTGGGGCTAAAATTGCCGAGCAAGACGTCTGGTGGGATGCCGCGCGCATTCAGAATGGCACGATCTGGGATGATCCTGGCACCTGCAAGCTTATGCTTTCGGCCCAAAAGGCAGCACACCGCACGCTGGTCGAAGAAGTGCGTGCGCTGGCCAAGCAGCTCACGCAGCAAGAACTTCTTGCGCCGCGGCTTCGTCGGCGTTTACTCATCCTGTCGCTGCTGATCGCCTATCTCGAAGAGCGATCCGTTCTTCTGCCGGCAGATTTCGGTAAAGCCCGCGAGGGTGCCAGCCGTTTCTTCGAGGTTCTAGGGGACGGAGCGGCTCTGGTCAGACTGCTTGAAGCGCTTGAAGAGCGGTTCAACGGTCATGTTTTCAGATTGACCGATGATGAGCGCGCCGCGTTGGCCGCCAGCACAGAGCTGACGCGCTACGCGCGCCTCGTCGAGGGTTATGAGGACAGCACGGGCCAACTCAGCCTTTGGCGGCTCTATTCCTTCCGAGACCTGCCGGTCGAACTGATCAGCAATATCTACCAGCTCTTTGTGAAGGACGCGTCGAGTTCGATCTACACCCCGCCCGCTCTTGTCCGGCTGATGCTGGAAGAGACGCTGAGCTGGGATCGGCTAGACAAGCTCATGGCCGGGGATGGCGTGATCCTCGATCCCGCCTGCGGGTCAGGCGTTTTCCTGGTCGAAGCCTACCGGCGGCTCGTCTTGCACTGGCGCTGGCGTCACAACTGGGAGCGCCCGGGAATCGACGACCTGCGCCCGCTTCTCCAGCGCGTGCACGGCATCGATCTGGAAGACGGCGCTGTCGAGCTCGCCGCATTCAGCCTCTGCCTCAGCCTCTGCGATGCGCTTCAACCTGAAGAAATCCGCTCCAGTGTGAAACTCTTTCCGCCGCTCGCCGACGTTACATTGCACCACAGCTGCTTTTTCGACGCCAAGGCGAGCGGGCTGGTTACGGCACCGGTAGCGGTAATCGTCGGCAATCCGCCGTTTGAATCGTCCTTGACAACCGACGGGGCAATGCGGAGCTATGCCGCTTACATCAAAGAGCATGGCGTGCTGGCCGACAAACAGCTCGCCTATCTGTTCCTGCATGATGCGATGGAGATGCTGGCACCGAACGGTGTCTTGGCAATGGTCGAACCCGCTGGCTTTCTCTACAACCATCACGCTTTGCCGTTACGCCGGACTTTCTTTGCTCGCTGGAGGGTACGGGAAATCCTGGATTTTGTGTCAGTTCGTGGGCTGTTCAAGAAAGGCGAGGCCGATCCGAAGGTTGTTGTGGTCATTGCTGAATCCGAGAAGCCCTCCCCCGATGGCCGCCTGCTCCACGCCGTATTTCGGCGAAATGGCCGCGCCACTGCGGAACAAGGCTTCGACATCGATTATTATGACCTGCATTGGCTGAAGAACGGAGACGCTGAGCGGTCGCGAGACATTTGGCGCGCTAACCTGCTCGGCGGCAGTCGTGTGCATGATCTAATCGAGCGGTTGCGCGGGTATCCGACGCTCAAGGACTTTGCAGATAAACGAGGCTGGGACTTCGGTGAGGGATACATTGCCGGGCTCAAGGGTATTTCTCGCCCCGCCGGCCATCTCATTGGCAAGCCACTGTTACCGACAGAAGCATTGTCCGAAGCCGGTATTGATGCACAGGCGATCGAATTGGTGCCAGATAGGCCGATCAAAGACACCAAATCGGCTGCACGGTTCACACCCCCATTTTTGCTAATCAAGGAAAATGAAGATCTTCATCACGGACTTTGGCACGGCAGTTACCTAACTTACAAACATCGAATTCTGGGCTTTGCAACTGATCGAAATGGGATTGATCAGCTCGCTGCCATCGAGGCTTGGCTAAGCAGAGAGAGCACCATTCTCAAAGCGTATGTCGCTGGAATTAGCGCTAGCCTGTTTGTGCAGCGGGCGACCGCGATATTGGGAGCTGACATTCTAGATCTCCCTTATCCGGAGGACGAGGATCTGGATCTCAGCCAGAATGAGCGGATCATTGCCGAGGATATCATCGGGCATCAGCGAGATTTCATTCGGTTGGGGACAGCTGCGCCGGTAATGCGAGTGGCGTCAGCAGAGGCGCTAGATGCCTTTGATCAGGTTTTCACGAACCAGATCAATGCGGTGTATTCGCGTAAACCTCTACGCGCCGTTCAATTCCAGCACTGGTCGGGCGCTATCTGTAAAGCCTATGCATTTGGTGACGGCGCGGTCGACTGGTCTGACGCCGATGAATTACGCAATCGGCTCGACACTCTTCTGCATGAGCGTCGCGGTTCGGGCCTGACCGTGACACGCATTACCAGGCTTTACGATCAGGGCTTTGTGTTCTTGCTAAAGCCTGACCGTCATCGATTCTGGACGCGATCTATCGCGTTGCGCGATGCGGATGACGTCCTCGCAGATCTTCGCGCACAGGGTTTCTAGCGTGCTGGCGGATGACGGCGATGGCCGAGCTCAAACGGGATCGCTCGATAGCGGAATTCACCTACCAGACGAATGGCTGTCGTCGCTGGTGGGATTCATAGGCAGCGTCCTTCCAGGCTGGCGAGACGATCAGGCCAGGCCTGCACAGACTGGAGAAACTGGATTGACCGCGCAGCTTTGCTCGCGGTTGACAAGCGCGAGCCGCCACGCTCCCGGCTGGGATTTCCTGCAATTCAGGCGCGAAGAACCGGATGAAAATGATGGCCGCCGATCTATCGATCTGGTGGTAGCACCCAGTGGATCAGTTATCTGGATCGAAGGCCGTCAGTATACGGAGTATCAGACCCTACTCCCCATCGAATGCAAACGACTGCCGACCCCGAACGGAACCGACCGCGACGAGCGAGAATACCTCTACAGCCGCTTCAACACCACAGGAGGTGTCCAGCGATTCAAGGCTGGACATCATGCCGCCAACCAAGCTCGGGCCGCCATGATTGGCTATGTTCAGGCTCGCGATATCCCGACCTGGGCCGTTCAGATCGACGAATGGATTGACGGGTTGGACGGAGATGCTGTGGAAGGCTGGTCGATCGCTGACAAGTTCGCCATCGTCGAGCACGACATCGCTACCAGAATGGCGTCATTGAGGTCCGATCATGCGCGGCGCAATGGCCTGAAGGGCATCCGGATCGACCACATCTGGATCGAAATGTAGGGATTGAGTAGCTTACGACCGTTTAAGCAGCCTTGGCGATCAAAAGTGACGAATCATCGACCATGACAATGCTTGTATTTTTTGGTCGAACCACACGGACACCTTTCATTCCGCCCAATCTTCCTTTGCACAGCTGTGGCCTGGCCCCGTCGCGCATCAAACATCGCCTGCATTGCGGGAGGCACTGATATTTGTGCCTGAGGAGGACCACCGAACCGCTTGAGGCGCTCAACGAGTCTGCGTTGACCGCGCAGTTCACCTTGCTGCGCGGGACTAAGTCCTGCCTCGTAAGGGCGCAGCCGCTCCATCTCGGCCACTGCGGCACCATGATCCCCGCAGTAAGCGAGTACTACAGCGTACTGGGCACGAACCGGGACTACCCATGATACAAGTCCGAGGCCCTGAATGGTAGGAAACAGGTTTCTCTCAAGAACATCCCTTGCGCCCACGAAATCATTGCGGGAAACAAAGTCGTCGACCAGATCCTGACCGACCCTGACCAGCGATTGAGGGGCTCGAGCTAGATCGTAGAACTTCATTGAGTGTATGCGGGCAAGGCCTGTGTAATGACCGTCGCTACCTCGCGACTGAGCGTAAAGATCGAGCGTGTCGGCGAGATGTTTGAGATCGTCCGTCAAGTCGCGCCCTTTGGGAAGCAGCGGACGCAACTCGGATGCGTTGCGCCCAAGCACATCGTCAGGCGTCAGACCCACTACACCGTAATACTCCTCGATCAGCGGCTCGACTTCGCTCGCTGCCAACGCATTTTGACCAAGCTTGAAAAGCGCGAGCGCTCGGTTGTAGCGGAATATGCGGCGGTGTTCAGGGCTGTCAGGGAGGCGCGCTTCGACCTGCGTACTCATGTCGAGCACACCATCGACATCGCCGGTATCGGTGAGCGCCAGCATGCGCTTCATGGCCCATGCGAGCCATTCGGACGCGCCGAGTTCCTCCGTATCTAGCAGCGCTTTCATTCTTTCGAGCCGCGGCATGGCCGCCTCGCGATCGCCTTCACGTAGATTGTTGAAAACAAGGCCATCAAGGGCCCACAATCGCGTCTCTGGATTCGCACTTGCGTCCGCAGCCACGGCGGCCATGATCGGTTCGATTTCGGGCCACACGCCCATTTCGTGGAACAGTTCATCGGTCGCAAACTGTACCAGAACATCAGCTTGGCCTAGGCTGCCGAAGAGTCGGATGAGCAGGCCAAGCTTGCCGACGCTCCAGTCCCGCCTGATAGAGTCCACCATGAGGTCGAGCAGAGCCTGCTGCGACGAGCGTTCGAAATCGGCGCCGCGTTCGGCGACATAAGCGCAGCCGAGAATCCTTACTGCGTCATGGATTTTCACGCCATCGTTCCCGAACAGCTCGAGCATTCCGGATTGAGGAAGTGAGCGCATCCGAGCCATGGCCTCGCGCTTACTAAGACCAAGCGCGGTCTCTATCAGCGCGATGGCGTCGTCACGCGCGATGGCTACATCGGAAAGACTGAGCACACCAATGGTTTCCGCCTGCTCTGCGGAAAGTCCCTCGAATGCGCGCTTGAGGATCAGTTCTTGGGCGACAGAAGCTGCATGCGTTTGCGTCTCGATCTCGGCGCATAGCGCGGCTATCGAGCCATCATACCCACGTGCGGCAATCATAGCCGCATTCAAGACGTAAAAGGGCAGCGCACCGGTTAGCCGTGACAACCGTTCACATGCGGGATAGTCAGCATGGCAACTCGCGTCTGTGATTGCAGCGGCGATTGTGTCCTCATTCCAGCCGCCTAGCGTCTCCGTTGTAATTTCGAGCAACGTCTCCAGCTCTGCAACCGTAACCCCGGACTGACCGACCAGAAGAAATCGAATATTCGGCGAACGGGCGACCAATGCTCGAACATCGTCCGCTGGCAGCGTATGCACATTGTCGAGAACGACCTGCACATGCAGGCCGTCTTGCCCGAGGCGCACACTTAGTGCCCCAAGTGTCTCAAGGGGTGACGCGCCTGGGAGCAGAATTTCGCCGAGCACGCCGCGGGTGCGACCGAACATCCGCGCGGCGACCTCGCGTGCGACGGTTGCCGGAAGGGCTGTGCCCGGGATGTCGGCGACATCGATGTAGGTGATCGCATCCGGCGAGTGCACTGCGGCCTCCGCCACCCACGCCGTCTTGCCTGCGCCAGAAAGGCCACAGAGGATGCGGATCCGGTCTTCGGTCTGCAGCGGTGGTTCGTCGATTTGCGATCGATAGACCAGCGGCGGTGCAGGTAGGTCCTGCATTTGCACGACGAGCTGCTCGAACAGCGCAGGAAGTTCATCGCTCTCGAAGGCATGATCCTCACGTGGCGGCGATCCACTAGAGGCCATCATAACTTCGCCAGCCAGCTTCCAGGTAAGTGTGTCCGGTCGCAGGATCGCGAACGGAAGGGTTCCCGCTATCGCGACACAGGCACCCACGGCATCGGCAACACTTGCTGTTGGCCGAGGAATACCGGGCTTAGGATCGGGGCCTGCGGGCCAGATCAGCTCGACATCGGCGGGCCAGTCGTCTGCTCCACGCATCTTGGTCAGTTTCGGTGATGGCGGCACGTTGCAGGCAATCAAGAAGCTCGCCGTGCCCTGGCGAGTGCCCGCTGCGTGCTCGCGGCGAATGTCGACAAAGCGCGCCAGAGCATCGATGACATCGGAAGGTTGAAGCGTCTCTCCCCGGGTCTTGACCTGAATATACAGGCGACCATCGGGACCCACGATCTCTACGTCCTCGTCACGCTCGACAACAATTCGCAACGTGCCGGTGCCCGGCGCACGAAGGAGGCATTCGGCCGCGTACAGATGCTGATATAGAAACCCGCGGTGCACATGCTGGATTCTTTCCAGTTGCCGCACGTCGATCACCATTGGTTCCTGAGGGCCTTCCGCCATGTTCGATTTCCCCCTCCTGGCCGCTCCTGCCCGACGTCCGCGATCTCCGGGCGCTGGATATGGGCATCGCGGCCGACAATTTGAAGATAGGCCATGGTTTTGAATAGAAGCTCATTCCAGGAATCATGCTTCACTTCTGAAGCAAGCATCCTGCATATGCATTGTGGCAATGCCAATCTGGGGGCTACCGTATACTTCGATGATCGGAGGCCATAGGAGTGGAACGTCTCTATGTGATCGGCAATGGCTTCGACCTGCACCACGGCATACCGTCGAGCTACTTCAGCTTCGGCCACTATGTTGAAAGAATCGACAGGGCCTGCTTCAATCTCGTTAGAGAATATCTCGCCTTCGACGAGGATTTCTGGAACTACTTTGAGGAGCGGCTGGCGACGTTCGATGAGGATCAGGTTATCGACCATGCCGAACAGTTCCTGGTATCCTACGGTGCCGAGGACTGGAGCGACGCCTATCACCATGATTATGAGTATGAGATCCAGCAGGTCGTAGGCGGCCTATCGGAAACGCTTCGTCGGCACTTCGCCGACTGGATTCGCGGGCTGCCAATCCCAGCGCCAGGAACATTTGTCCCGGTCCGAAGCATTGATCCGCACAGTCGTTTCATCAACTTCAACTACACGCCCACGCTTCAGCGCCTGTATGGCGTAGCCGAGACGAATATTCTTCACATCCATGGTAGCGCTAGTCGCCCTAACGATCAGATCATCCTCGGTCATGGCTGGGAGCGTCTCCCTGAGGAGAAGCTGTCACCGAACATTGATGAGGATACAGACGTTCGGGTCGCGGGCGGCTATCGTTTGATCGACCAGTATTTCTCCGACACATTCAAGCCGACAGCATCAATCATTGAGCGACATCGCGCTGTATTCGAGGCGCTCGGCTGCATCAAGGAAATCGTCGTCCTCGGCCATTCCCTGTCCGACGTCGATGCTCCATACGTTTCTGAAATCATCGAGCGCGTGTCGCCGTCCACCAGCTGGTCCGTAAGCTACCATACGGACCCGAGCAGAGAGGCCGAGAACTTTGCACGATTCGGTATCAGCCCTGACCTTGTGACGTTCGCTCCCTTGCAAACGCTGTGAATTGTCGAGGCCGTCCAGCTGGCTTTGAACGCAGCCAACCTGCCGTCGCTTTCTCAAAATGCGCTAGACCACCCCGACCGTAACAAGCTGTTGCGCATACGCGTTCTGATGCCCTTTTGATCTGCCTCGTGAGCGCAGGCGTTGGTCGGTTGCCTCGCAGACAAGAGGCATTTCATGAGCGTCATACCGATCCGGTCCGAAGCATCGTCGCGCGGCGCGCGCATGTTGCGGACGGCGCTCGGGCCGGAGATCGCGGCCTGGCTTGAGGACACCTCCGTCATCGAGGTCATGCTCAATCCCGATGGTCGGCTCTGGATCGACCGGCTGGGAGCCGGAATCGCCGATACGGGGAGTGGGATGTCCGCTGCCGATGGCGAGCGGATCATCCGGTTGGTGGCGCATCATGTCGGGGCCGAGGTTCATGCCAAGGCACCGCGCGTGTCGGCCGAGCTTCCCGATTGCGGCGAGCGCTTCGAGGGATTGCTGCCTCCGGTCGTCGCGGCTCCGAGCTTCGCGATCCGCAAACCCGCCGTCGCGGTGTTTACGCTGGCTGACTATGTGGCGGCCGGGATCATGACTGACTGGCAGGCCGAGGCGCTCGTCGCCGCGGTCGGATCGAAGAAGAACATCCTGGTCGCCGGGGGAACATCGACCGGCAAGACCACCCTTACCAACGCGCTGCTGGCCGAGGTTGCGAAGACCGCCGACCGGGTGGTGCTGATCGAGGATACGCGCGAGCTGCAATGCGCGGCGCCCAACCTCGTATCGCTTCGCACCAAGGACGGCGTTGCGACTCTTTCCGACCTAGTTCGCTCCGCGCTGCGGCTGCGGCCCGACCGCATTCCGATCGGCGAGGTGCGCGGTGCCGAGGCGCTCGATCTTTTGAAAGCCTGGGGCACCGGCCATCCCGGCGGCGTCGGCACCATTCATGCCGGATCGGCGCTCGGCACACTGCGGCGCATGGAACAGCTGATCCAGGAGAGCGTGGTCACCGTACCACGCGCACTCATCGCCGAGACCATCAATGTCATCGCCGTGCTGGTCCGCGACGGCACCGGACGGCGGCTCGCCGAACTCGCTCAGGTCACCGGGCTCGATGATCGCGGCGACTACCTGATCCTTCCCATCACCCCCCAAACCAAAGGAGTTATCTCGTGATCCAGACCATTTCGCGCGCGCGTGCTCGCCTTTCCGTTGCCTTGCTCGGCGGCTTCGTTGCTCTTTCCGTCGCCACGCCCGCTCATGCGGCGGGCTCGTCGATGCCGTGGGAAGCGCCGCTTCAGTCGATCCTTGAATCGATACAGGGGCCGGTCGCCAAGATCGTCGCGGTCATGATCATCATTGCCACCGGCCTCGCGCTTGCTTTCGGTGACACGTCGGGCGGCGCGCGCCGGATGATCCAGATCGTGTTCGGTCTGTCGATTGCCTTTGCTGCCTCGTCCTTCTTCCTGTCGTTCTTCTCGTTCGGCGGCGGAGCGCTGGTCTGATGGAGATCGCGCCGCCCGAAGCCGTGCCAGGCTTTGTTGTCCCGGTTCACCGTGCTTTGATCGAGCATATTCTGCTTGGCGGCGCGCCGCGCGGGCTGGCGATCGCCAACGCGACGCTGGCCGCTGCGATCGGGCTTGGCCTGCGCCTGTGGATCGCCGGCGTCGTGATCTTCGCGCTGGGCCACATGGTCTCGGTCTGGGCGGCGCGGCGCGATCCCCAGTTCGTCGATGTCGCGCGGCGGCACCTGCGTTTTCCCAACTATTTGAGGGTCTGAGCCGATGCTGTCGCTTCGCGAATACAGGAACAAGGCCGACCGGCTCGCGGACTTCCTGCCCTGGGCGGCGCTGGTCGCACCCGGTGTGGTGCTCAACAAGGACGGCAGCTTCCAGCGCTCGGCCCGCTTTCGCGGTCCAGATCTCGACAGTGCGACGCCCGCCGAATTGATCGCCACGACCGCGCGGCTCAACAGCGCACTGCGGCGGCTGGGTTCGGGCTGGGCGATCTTCGTCGAGGCGGTGCGCCGCCCGGCGCAAGACTATCCCGACAGCGACTTTCCCGATCCGGCATCAGCGCTGGTCGAGCGTGAGCGCGCGGCGCAGTTCGCCGAAGAAGGAGCGCATTTTGAGAGCGGCTATTTCCTGACGCTGTTGTGGATGCCTCCCGCCGAGGACGCTGCCCGCGCCGAAAGCTGGCTTTACGAGGGCAAGGCCGAAAAGGGCATTAACGCACGAGAACTGCTCGACCTCTTCATCGACCGCACAGACCGGCTGTTGCGGCTGATCGAAGGGTTCGTCCCCGAAGTCGCCTGGCTCGATGACAGCGAGACGCTGACCTATCTGCACAGCTGCATCTCGACCCGCAGCCACCGGGTCCGCGTTCCCGAAACCCCGATGCACCTCGACGCGCTGCTGGCCGACGAACCGCTCACGGGTGGTCTCGAACCGCGCCTCGGTCGTGCCCATCTGCGCACGCTCACCATAGTTGGCTTTCCCAGCAGCACCTTCCCGGGTCTGCTCGACGAGCTCAACCGGCTCGCTTTCGCCTATCGTTGGTCGACCCGAGCGGTGATGCTCGACAAAACCGATGCGACCAAGCTGACGGCGAAGATCCGGCGGCAATGGTTCGCCAAGCGCAAGTCGGTCGCCGCGATCCTCAAGGAGGTGATGACCAACGAAGCGTCGACGCTGCTCGACAGCGATGCCTCGAACAAGGCCGCCGACGCTGATGCAGCGCTGCAGGAGCTTGGTGCCGATCATGTTGGCCAGGCCTATGTCACCGCCACCGTTACCGTGTGGGACGAGGATCCAGCACTGGCAGCCGAAAAGCTCCGCTTGGTCGAGAAGGTCATCCAGGGCCGCGATTTCACGGTGATCGTCGAAGGCATGAACGCGGTCGAGGCCTGGCTCGGATCACTCCCCGGCCATGTCTACGCCAATGTCCGCACGCCGCCGATTTCCACGCTCAACCTTGCCCACATGATCCCCCTCTCAGCCGTGTGGGCCGGGCCGGAACGGGACGAACACTTCAACGCCGCCCCGCTCTTCTATGCGCGGACCGAAGGTTCGACCCCGTTCCGGTTTTCGCTCCATGTCGGCGATGTCGGCCATACGCTGATCGTCGGGCCGACCGGAGCGGGCAAATCGGTGCTGCTGGCGTTGATGGCGCTGCAGTTCCGTCGCTACGAACGCGCTCAGGTCTTCGCCTTCGATTTCGGGGGCTCGATCCGCGCGGCCGCGCTCGCCTGCGGCGGCGACTGGCAGGATCTGGGCACCAGCCTTTCCGAAGACAGCGCGGGCGCGGTGCTGTTGCAGCCGCTGGCGCGGATCAATGAACCTGCCGAGCGTAACTGGGCGGCGGAATGGCTCCAGGCGATTCTCACGTCCGAGGGCGTAACAGTAGATCCCACCACCAAGGAGCATCTGTGGTCGGCACTGACGTCGCTTTCTACCGCGCCGCTGGGCGAGCGGACGCTCACCGGCCTTGCCGTGCTGCTCCAGTCGCAGGCGCTCAAGCAAGCGCTGGCGCCCTACTGCATCGGCGGGCCGTTCGGCCGGCTGCTCGATGCCGAGGTCGAACATCTCGGCGAAGCCAGTTTCCAGGCCTTCGAGACCGAAGGGCTGACCGGCTCGGCGGCGGCACCCGCCGTGCTGTCTTACCTGTTCCACCGCATCGAGGGACGGCTCGACGGCTCACCGACGATGATCATCATCGACGAGGGCTGGCTCGTGCTCGACAGCCCGGCCTTCGCCGCGCAGCTGCGCGAATGGCTGAAAACGCTGCGCAAAAAGAACGCCAGCGTGGTCTTCGCGACCCAGAGCCTTGCCGACATCGAAAGTTCGGCGATCGCACCCGCCATCATCGAAAGCTGCCCGACCCGCATCTTCCTGCCCAATGAGCGTGCGGTCGAACCGCAGATATTGAGCATCTACCGCCGCTTCGGACTCAACGACCGACAGATCGAGATCGTCGCGCGGGCGACCCCCAAGCGCGACTATTACTGCCAATCGGCGCGCGGCAACCGGCTGTTCGAGCTGGGCCTGGGCGAAGTCGCACTCGCCTACACTGCTACGTCATCGAAGACCGACCTGCTGGCGATTGCGGAAATGACCGAGGCGCACGGCACGGCGGGCTTCGCCGCCGCCTGGCTGCGCCATCGCAGCCTCGACTGGGCCGCCGACATGATCCCGGCCCCCGATCCCATTCCCCCCGCCCAAATGGGCCAACCCAAGGAGTAATGCCATGAAGTCGAGTCTCAACAAGTCTCTGGGTTTCCGCCACATGCTCGCCGCCGGTGTTGCGGTGCTGTCGATGACCGTCACCGCGATCGTCCCCGCGCCGGCCTATGCACAGTTCGGCGGGATCGTTTACGATCCATCGAACTACTCGCAGAACATCCTGACCGCTGCGCGCACGCTGGAGCAGATCAACAACCAGATTCGCCAGCTGCAGAACCAGGCGACCTCGCTGATCAACGAGGCGCGCAACTTGCAGTCGCTGCCACTGACCATGCTTGCACCGCTCCAGCAGCAAATTCAGCAAACGCAGCAGTTGCTCGCCCGTGCTCAGGGCATTGCTTATGATGTCCAGCAAATCGAACGCGAGTTCGGCCGCCAGTACAAGAACATCGACCTGACGGGCAGCCAGCGCGCGATGGTCCAGGGCGCCGAGGAACGTTGGCGGGGTAGCGTCGCCGCGTTCGAGGATGCGCTCAAGGTTCAGGCCGGTGCAGTCAGCAACATCGAAGGTGCGCGCACCGCAGTGCAGAGCCTGGTCACCGCCAGCCAGTCGGCAACCGGCGCGCTGCAGGCGGCCCAGGCCGGAAACCAGCTGCTGGCGCTTCAATCGCAGCAACTCGCCGACCTGACCGCGACCGTGGCCAGTCTCGGCCGCGCCCAATCGCTCGATGCCGCCAATGCGGCCACGGCCAAGGCGCAGGCGCGTGAACAGCTTCGCCGCTTCCTCGCGCCGGGACGCGGCTATGTCCCGACCACCGCCCAGATGTTCCGGAACTGAGGCGATGGACACCAAGCTCTTCGCGCGGATCGGAGCCGGGGCGTTCGTCGCCATCGCGCTGACCATGTCGCTGCTTCAGCTGCGCGAAGAGCGCCCCGAGCCGCTTCGAGAAGTAATCACCGTGTGGGAACCAGACGGCGATCCGCTTCCCGGCCAACTGCGCGCCTGCGCTGCGATGGGCGAACTTGCTCTGTCTTCGCCCGATTGCCGCGCGGCCTGGGCCGAGAAGCGGCGGCGGTTCCTTGGGGTCGAGAGTGACGCCAGCGAACCTGCCGGCGATGCCGCCGTCGAGAAGTGCGAAGCTCCAGATCCGTCATCCGAACCCCAACCAGCAAAGGGCCTCTGACATGGGTGGCACCGGCGTCGTCGACCGCTTCCTCGACATCTTCTCGCGTTACATCGACAGTGGGTTCGGCCTCCTGTCGGGCGAGGTCGCGTTCATCGCAACCACCCTGATCGTGATCGACGTGACCCTTGCCGCGCTGTTCTGGTCCTGGGGCGAGAACGAGGACATCATCGCCCGCCTCGTCAAGAAGACGCTGTTCGTCGGGGTGTTCGCCTACATCATCGGCAACTGGAACAATCTCGCGCGGATCGTGTTCGAGAGCTTCGCCGGGCTTGGCCTCAAGGCCAGCGGCACCGGCTTCACTGCTGCCGAACTGCTGCAACCGGGCCGGGTCGCGCAAGTCGGCATGGATGCGGCGCAGCCGCTGATCACGGCGATCTCCGACCTGATGGGGTTTGTCAGCTTCTTCGAAAATTTCCTGCAGATCATCATTCTGCTGCTGGCCTGGGCGATCGTCATCATCGCCTTCTTCATCCTGTCGATCCAGCTGTTCATCACGCTGATCGAATTCAAGCTGACCACACTCTGCGGGTTCGTGTTGATCCCGTTCGGCCTGTTCGGCAAGACCGCGTTCATGGCCGAGCGCGTGCTGGGCAACGTCGTGTCGAGCGGCATCAAGGTGCTGGTCCTTGCAGTGATCGTCGGCATCGGCTCGACCATCTTCACCGAGTTCACCAGCGCGATCGGAGCAGAGCCGACGATCGAGGACGCGCTTTCGATCATGCTCGCCAGCCTGTCGCTGCTCGGCCTCGGTATCTTCGGCCCCGGCATCGCCAATGGCATCGTCTCGGGCGGACCGCAGCTAGGCGCAGGCGCGGCCGCCGGGACCGCGCTGCTTGCCGGCGGCGCTGCTGCTGGCGCGGTTGCCGGTGCGCGGATGG
>Ga0209480_10001214_pt1 | contig 19040 bp, 10 predicted proteins | sample JI61114C2DNA_FD_187501 | JGI IMG/M metagenome (GOLD analysis project Ga0209480, IMG submission 187501) | Wastewater effluent complex algal communities from Wisconsin, to seasonally profile nutrient transformation and Carbon sequestration -... | ecosystem: Engineered > WWTP > Effluent > Algae... | reverse complement strand
CGCTTATCCACGAAGCATGAATATGGGATATACCGTAGGCGCTTTTGCAAAAACTTCTCTTTTTGGATCTAGAACAGGAATGACATTTGGGCTGAATTATTTACAAGCTGGAGCAATAGACAATGCACCACTTAATCCACTTTATAAAGAAACAAACGTTAGACTCAACTATTTACAAGGTGAATTTTATTTCTCTTCTGATATAAAATTTATTGAATTATGCGGTGGTCTTTATTTGAATAGTGCACTTAGTGGTAAAAAAAGCATCACCAAAGCGGATGGAACTACTAGCAGTTCCGATATAAAGTTTGGCATCTACTCAGAAAATGGTGATGAAATGCATAGAACTGATTTTGGCTATACCTTAAAAACAATTGTAAATATTTCAAAACTAAAACTGATATTAGGGTATTACAAAGGGTTTGATAATATTAGCACAGTTGTTGAAGAAAATGTACAAAATAAAGTATTCACTGCTGCCATTGCATTTCCAATATTCTAGTCTTCTTAGTTTACAATAAACTAAACATTTTAAAACCTTATCCATATAAAAAAGTAAAAGTCAAAATTCACTCTTGAATTTTGACTTTTACTTTTAAGCTATCTCTTCTTTCAACTCTTCATTCTTCATTCTTCATTCTTCACTCTTCACTTTCTTCCCCCTCTTCACGCTACACTCTACTTCCTCACTCTTCACTCTTCACTCTTCACTCTTCACTTTCTTCCCCCTCTTCACTCTTCACTCTTCACTTTCTTCCCCTCTTCATTCTTCACTATTTCAAAGTTCTTTGCACAACAAACGCTCCTACTTTTTTACCTTGTTCTGTTCCCACTTCCACTCCAAAACGATAGTGTATACCACCATACAATCTACTTATAGAAGCTTCGCCTGCTGCTTGATAAAATGATTTGAAATTTCTTTCCATTCCAATATAGCGAAGGTCACTGGTATCGCGGAAAGCAAAATTATCACCATATAATTCTGTTAATACCGTAGCGGCTGAAGCTGACGTACTACTATGACCACTAGTATATTCAGGAAAAGGTGGTGTTTGTAAATAAGGCACATAATTTCTATCAATCAGTTCATTGATGACTGTAACAGGGCGTACCAAACTACTTCTATACTTTTCATCCCAACAAGCAATAAATGCGTCGTACAAGGCAATACTGGTTAAAGAATAGGTCATAGCCACTTTCACCGCATCGGCCTTACTTTCTTTTGCTGCAATGGCTGCAATACCCATCCAATGACCACCCGGTGTGATTTTTTTATTGCCAAACATCATATGCCCTGAATGCTCAATCACAAAAGGATTATCATCCCAGAATTTGGCAATCATCTTCAATGAATCCGTGAGTGTTTTATTTACCGCATAAACCTCATTAGCATATTTGTAAAACTCACTTTTACTATCTGCACTATAGGTTGGTGGGGGAATGGGTTTAAACTGAGCCGCAGAATCCATCACCATGGGTTTCATGGTATTCCAACACCATTCTACACCGTCTAAATAATCTGGAGGAGTGGGTCGCCACTTACCAGGCTCATTACTACCCAAATATTTTTGTTTGCCCCTTGATTGAGGATAACCGTCTGTCTTAGCCCTTGCAACCACCACATTCCCAATACTGTCTCCAAATGCAATGGACCTATCATAAGTGTCTTGATCCATTGACGCTTTAAACTGCGCATAAGTATTGTCTTCATAGGTTTTTAGTGAATCAAGGGAAAATACCACTTTGTGCACTACCGTAAAGAAAGCCCTTGTAGCAGCAAGCGTATAATTATAAGACTTACCTTTTTCTGGTTCTGGCATGGGGGCAAATCCATGCAGCTTTGCAGCAATAGATGGCGATCCAGCTTTTGCATGTCTTATGGCTTCATAAGAAGCTAAAGAAGAATATACATAAATTCTACTAGCTACTGGCGGAGTAAATACATCATAAATAATGATCTGTGTTAGTTGATCCTGGTTCTCATGCACCACAGCTGCATCATTGATGATGACTTTATTTTGTTGGTTACAAGAGAACAAAACAACCGTTAGGCATGCCCCCATTAGCCCTTTCAAAAACTGGCGATTCATAACTGTTTATTTAAGTGATACATTTCTGGTTTCTCCTTTAGCATTGGTAATGCTTAACCCTTTTACCGCAGCACCTAGTGTTAGAAAACGCCCAGATTGCGATAAAAAAGAAGCACCATAATAAGCTTCCATTACTTGTTTCTTGCCATTGGACAAACTAATGTGGGCAGTTCTATCACTGGGTAGCAAAGGAATATTTAAGGAACTTGATTTTAATTCAAAGATTTTTAAAGGACCTCTATTTTGTGCAGCAGCCAATAAGGTTTTACCATTGGCGTGACGCAGTTTTACCAAACCCTTTCCATTACCAGGTATAAAGATGCCGCTTTGTAAAATAGATAATGCTGCAAAACCACCCTTTCCATCTCCTTTTAAAAAGAGTCCATTCAAAGCATCATATCTACCAACTGACACTTCAGTGCCATAATCATTTCCATTAATCGCCAAGTCTAAATTGCCATCACCATCAAAATCGTCAGCCACCATACCATTTAGTACAGAGAACTGTGCTTCTTTTGGTAGGGCTTGAAAACTAAATTGTCCATTCCCCTCATTGCGCATTAAAACCGATTGAAGATTAACAGCTTCTAGCTTTTGCACATCTTTCATTTGTTCCTCTGTAAATATTTTGTCAATAGTAGTTATAGCATAAGTTTTGTAATTCTGAAACTTAGAACGCATGCTGATCATCTGTTTCACCATATCGTCACGTGTCTGGGCAGGAAAAGGTTTTAACTGGCCCTCTTGATCAGGCAGGTACAAATACGGAAATGCATCATAACTATCATTCTTGTCAAAGTCTTTGGCCAAAATTCCAACAGGTGTTTTTGGGCTGGCGCGATAAAAACTATTCTGACCCAGATTACCTAATACATAATCCAAGTCTCCATCATTGTCAAAATCGCCAGGAGCAATGGTATTCCACCAACCTGTTTGTGATTGAATATCTGTTGAAGCAGTGGTGTTTTTGAATTGACCTTTTTCATTTTTCAAAAACGTAACGGGCATCCACTCACCTGCCAGGATTAAATCAGGCCAACCATCTTGGTCATAGTCAGTAAATATGGCATCACAAACCAATCCTAGATTATTGAGTGCAGGAGCCACTTTTACTGTTACGTCAGTAAATTGAACCTTCCCATTTTGTGTATCGTTTCTATAAATAAAACTAGAAACAGGCTTGGGATAATTCCATGGGTCTACCCTTCCTGATACAAACAAATCTAAGTCACCATCTTTGTCATAATCTATAGAGCGCACACAAGCTTTGCTGGTATAATTTTGCGGAATAGCACTGATGTTTAAAGTAAAATTACCCTTACCATCATTTAGATAAAACTTGTCTTGGTAAACATCTGTATTGCGCTGATTTTCATACCCACCACTTACGGTATATAAATCTAAGTCTGTATCGCCATCGGCATCAAACAATAAAACGCCAAGGTCTTCCCATCTTTTGGTATTGATATCAGCATTTGCAATCACTGGTTTTTGTACAAATGAGCCATTGCTTTGTTGTAAAAACAATTGACTACTATAAGCGAAAGAACCACCAGTAATCAAATCATCTAAACCATTTCCATCCACATCGCCAACGGCTAAAGCTGGACCATATTCCGAGAATTTATGTGGAATTAATTTTTGAATATTAAAGTCTACAAAATCTTTCTCTTCTTGGGTGTACTTAATTTTTACTGCTGAGGTAATTTCTTTAAACAACGTATTGCTTGCAAAGATCTCATTGAAAGAGGCAGTTTTTTCGTTTGCATTTTTAATAGAAAGCTGCAATACTTGGTCTGCTTTTACATTCAATAATTTTTGCTTGGTTCCATTGGTCCATTTAACAATTATTGAATCAATGGTTTGAATATTTCCCAAACCAAAATGGGCTAAGCCAGAAACACTGGACAAATAACCACGATAAGGATTTTGTTCTAAAACCTGTTGCTGACCTCCATAGTGCAGTTCAATCCAAGTTCCCAATCCATTTCTATTTAAACTGTCTCCTTCTAAATGAATGTCTATATAATGGGCCGTTTCTTTCTTTTTTTCTCTTTGTGTGTTTTTAAAAATGCCAGCTTCGTCATTGATATTGTTGACCACCAAATCTAGGTCTCCATCATTATCCAAATCTGCGTAAACAGCTCCATTTGAAAATGAAGGAATGGTCATACCCCATTCTTCAGACATATTACTAAAACTCAAATTGCCATTATTCTTGAAAGCGTAGTTATGAATCTTTACTTCTGGAATTTGTTCTAAAAGCTGTGCTTTTGATGCTACAGAAAAAGAGGTATTTCTAAATGTTACAAAATCATGATCAGTTACGTCTTTGGGAAAACCATTGGTGATAATCATATCTCTATTGCCATCATTGTCAAAGTCAGCAACCAAGGGGGTCCAACTCCAATCGGTTTCTGCTATACCTGAGAAAAATGCTATCTCCGAAAATATGGGAGCTCCAATACTATCATTTTCTTTTACACGTGGCCCTTGGTTTAATTGAAGGGTATTGCGTACATATTGATAGCCATAATTAAAATAGTCGCTGTTTTGATAGGTTTGATAGCTGTTGGGGTTCAGCATCATTTTTTTCCGGTAATTGTCCTGCGGATTCATGTCTAGGGTCACTACATCGCTTAGTCCATCATTGTTGATATCAATGATATCATTCCCCATGGCATTGGCCGATGTGTGTTTGAAATAGGTATTGAGTGATTCAGTAAATGTTCCGTTCTGATTATTGATCCACAATAAGTCATTGGAGAGATAGTCATTGGTTACATAAATATCTTTCCATCCATCTCTATTGATATCTGTGATGCTAACTGCATGAGAATAACCTTCTTGCAAGATGCCCGCTTCTTTTGATACATTGGTAAAAAAGGGATGCTTTAAACTTGCATTATAATCATTTCTAAAAAGCTTATCAGTACTTGGGTGAGAACCGTCTTTTAAAGCCTGTCTAAATCTATTGGGATAATCATTTTTGACAATTTCATTATTGGCCAAATACATATCTAGATCACCGTCGTTGTCATAATCAAAAAATGCGGCCATAGTCCCGTGACCATCATCTGCTAGTCCATATTCGGCAGCCATGTCTTTGAAAACCGGAATGCCATTTTTGTCTGCACCTTGGTTAATATAAAGCAGGTGCTCACGAAGTTTAGGGTCTCTACGCAGTGTGGCACAAACATAGAGGTCCATCCAACCATCATTGTTAATATCAACCACAGAAACACCCCTACACCATTTACCCTTGCCGTCAACACCGGCTTGTTGGGTAATATCATCAAATTTAAATGCTCCTTTATTCAAGTATAATTTATTGGCAACCAGGTTACCTGAAAAATATAGGTCTTGCAATCCGTCATTATTAAAATCGGCCACACCAACACCACCCCCATTATAAACGTTTTCAAAGTCTAACACATTTACAGAATCATTCTCTAATATTTGATTATTAAAAGCACCCCTGATTGTGAAGATGCAATTGGCGTAAAGAGGGTATCATTGCTTTTGCAGGAAAATAAAGCTAAGAGACAAAATAAAAGCAAATAGGCAAATGAATTTCTCATGGAAGCAGTTTCTGGATAGGGAATAAAATTAAACAAAAGAGGCAGTGTTTACACACTACCTCTTTTAATTTTTATGATGCAAGTGTTACTAGATTAGTAACCAGGATTCTGCTTTAATACACCCTTGCTCAAGTCAATTTGAGACTGAGGAATAGGGAAGTATTCGCTCTTACCTTTAGTGAATACAGAATTCACAAAATAAGTACGTTTAGCTTTTTCTTTTGCAATGTAAGCATTCAACTCAACGTCAGCTATACCATAGCGAACAAGGTCAAAGAAACGATGTCCTTCTGAAGCCAATTCTAATTTCCTTTCAAAACGAACAGCTTTACGGCCATAAGTTTGGTCTGGGAAGCTAGTGTACAAACCTACTTGGTAGTTGGCTGCATTAGCACCACCTGGCATTTTAACCCAAGAAGCAGGATTGCTCTTAACACGGTTACGCACTTGGTTTACATAAGTTACAGCATTAGCCAAAGAACCTACTTCAACCTCGCACTCAGCAGCCCATAATAATAGGTCAGCAAAACGGATAAAAGTATAGTTATTAGCAGTAATACCTGAAGTCCAGAAACTGTTATCAGTTAAAGCACCAGCTTGACGCTTATAGTAAACGTGCTTGATAGCAGCGTAAGGTCCACCATTGTTCTGATCACGAATCCAATCATTACCTGGGTGAAGACCCCAATCCAAATAAGGAATACCTCTTCTACCAATAGTGAAGTCCAAACGAGGATCCACTGGAGTAGTTACGTCTGGCGTAAATGCAGCACCAGAAGCAATACCTTGGTCATTTTTGAAATCAGTTGCATTCCAAGTATCTAACAATGGTAATCCATTGGCATCAACTTTATAAGAGTTAGCCAAGCTGATAGAAGGCTGGTAGAAACCGCAGCATCCACCAGGACCACCATTATAAGGGAAGTTCAACACGTCTCCCCATCCACCATTGTTACCACCACTGTTGTCATTTACAGACTGTTGGGTAGAGAAAATAGCTTCAGAAGAGTTCTTAGTTTCTGCGTTGAAATTGTCAAACATATTAGCAGTCAATGCGTATTTGGTTCCTTTGGTTGTAACACCATTGGCAATTACGTCTTTAGCTAAGGTTAAAGCAGCAGCAAAGTTCTTTTGGAACATCAAAGCCTTTACTTTTAAAGACTTAGCAGCCCATACGTTTGCTCTACCAACAGAACTTTGAGTGGCAGGTAGGTTTGCAACAGCAGCGTCTAAGTCTGCATTGATTCCAACCCATGCGTCTTTGTCATTAGGTACATTAAAGTTACCAGCAGCATAAGTAATGGTTTCATCTACATATGGAATATTGTTCCACATTTTCTTGGCTTCCATATGATAATGGGCGCGCAAGAATCTAGCTTCACCAGTAATACGTGCTTTATCAGCAGCAGAAATATCAGTAGCAGCTGTCATCAAACGCAATACGTCATTACAACGTTGAACTGCGTCATAAACTGCTTGCCATTTTTGGTTAAAATAACCGTTAGATGCAGTTGCAGTATAGGTTTCAATAGGTACAATATCGGCTTGGTCACCTGGGTCAGAGCCTTTGTAAGCATCATCAGATGCTACACCACCATATACCCAGTTAGATCCAGCAGACTGCCAACCACCGCCAGCACCACCGTAACCATCTAACATAGAATAGGCACCGATCAATACACCTTCTACCCCAGCTTTGTTAGACAGGGTGTTTTGGTCCAATGATCCGATAGGTGCTTTGTCCAAAAAGTTTTTAGAGCAGGCGTAGAACATCAGCATGGAAGCAGATGCGCCTATCAGCATTATTCGGAATTTTGATTGTTTCATTTTTGAATATTTTTCTTGTTATGATTTAACAACAATTAGAAAGTTACGTTTACACCAAAGTTGAAATTCTTCTGGTTGTTAGGATAGTTACCATAGTCAATACCGAATGCGGTGTTAGAACCACCTAATTCAGGATCTAAACCACTGTATTTGGTAATGGTAAACAAGTTAGCAACCTGACCATAGAAACGTACTTTTTCAATTCCCAATTTCTTCAAAGAAGCAGCTGGTACAGTGTAACCAATGATCAAGGATTTGCACCTGAAATAGCCACCTTTCTCTAAATAGTAAGAGTTAGGTACTTGGTTAGTAGAGAAGCTAGCGTCGTTCTCAGCAATAGGAGTAGTTGTGTTGGTACGTGTAGGCAACCAAGACTTGTTCAAAGCGTCTTGACTCTTCACACCTTGGAAAGAAGGATAGAAATCAGTCCAGTAGCGAACATAGTTGATTACGTCGTTGCCAAAAGAACCATAGAAGAAAGTAGAGAAATCAAAGTTCTTGTAGTTCACATTTACGTTAAAGCCCAATGTGAATTTAGGGTTTGGATTACCAAAGAAAGTTCTGTCTTTATCAGTAATCACTTTGTCTCCATCAACGTCTTCGTATTTGAAACGTCCTGGTTTAGCACCATCTTGAGTAGCTGATTTTGTAACATCAGCAGCGTCTTGGAAAATGCCAGCCACTTTGTAACCGTAGAATGCACCAATTGCATTACCTACTTGGTTTCTTACAAAGTTTCCAATTCTAGATCCACCAGCGTCAAAGTAGTTACCTGGAATTTCAGATACGTTTGTTTTGTATTGAGTAAAGATTAAACCAAGATCATATTTCAGGTCTTTGTTTGGTGCACCATGATAGGTAACACTCGCATCAATACCCTTGTTCTCAATATTACCAATGTTTACATTTGGAAGAGCAGCACCACCTACAGTTGCAGGGGCTTGGTCAGAGAACAACAAACCATTTACTTTCTTCTGATAATATTCAAAAGAGAAGTCAATTTTGTTTTTGAACAATACCGCGTCAAAACCAAAGTTGCTCAAGATATTTTCTTCCCAACCAGTTGCAGGGTTACCAATTCTAGTAGAAGTGAAACCTTGAACAGATCCAGTAGAAGTACCGTTGATATCATAGTAAGCAGTACCAGGACCGCCACCATATTGAGAGAAAGCGTTAGAAGGATCTACGTTGGCTTGGTTACCCAATTTACCCCAAGAACCGCGGATTTTCAAGTCATTGATCCAATCAATGTCTTTCATGAAGTCTTCACGAGAAATTCTCCAACCAGCAGCAAATGAAGGGAAAATACCATAACGCTTGTCTGGTCCAAATCTTGAAGATCCGTCCCTACGTACAGTAGCGCTAAATAAGTATTTGTCATTGTATGCATAATCCACTTTTCCAAACAAAGAGTAAAGTGAGTTAATATATGCATAACTGTAGTTTGTGAAACCAGCAGAACCAGTGCTTAATGTGCGGAAATTCACGTTATCAGTGAAATAACCCAAAGCACCGCCACCAACTCCACGGCCATAGTTTTCTTGAGCTTCAACACCTACCAAAGCAGTTACAGCGTGTTTCTCTGCAAATACATTGGTGTATTTTAATGTGTTGGTCCAAGTCCAAGACCTGTTGTAACCACCGTTTTCACTAAAAGAGTTAGAACCATTGTTTTCAGCATTTTCATAAGTTCTGAAACCATAGTTATAATAGTAGAAATTGCTCATGGTACCACCAAATGCAGAACGTGCAGTGAAATGTTTTGCAAAGTCAACCTCAGCAAACACATTACCCTGAATATCCCAAGAATTACCTTTATTGTCCATACCACGAGTTTGAGTTGCTACAGGGTTGGTAGCATTACCTAAACCTTTTGCAGCAGTACCAGCCCATCCACCATTGATATCGGTAACTGGGATGATTGGTTGTTGACGGTAAGTCATAGAGATTGGGTTACCCTCATCTTGGTTGGTAAACCTAGGGTTGTCCCTATTAAAGATGTACAAGTTCTCACCAATACGAATATTGTTCTTGATATTGAAAGTAGTGTTCACACGAGCAGAATACCTTTTCAGGTAAGTACCAATGGCAGTACCTTCTTGGTTAAAATAGTTCAAAGAGAACAGGTAAGTATTTTTTTCATTACCACCGCTAGCAGTGATGGTATGACTTTGAATACCTGCTGGTTTGAATATTTCATGGAACCAATCTGTACCAGCTTTGTTAGCAGCTACAATTTGATAGATTCCTTTGCTAAAATCAGATGTGTTGTATTTTGCTAAATCAGCAGCAGAGATAGATCCAACAATACCACCATTTCCTTGTTGATGTAATCAGGGATAATTGGAGTAGAACCACTTCCGTACTGAGGGTGTGTAGTAGCTTGTCCAGAGTTTTTCAACGCCAACCAAGTTAAGTCAGCCATACCTTGTGTATTCAACAAGTTGAACACGTTACCAGTTGGAGGACGCTGTGTACCAACATAAGCATCGTAAGTGATCTGAGCTTTACCAGACCTACCGCGCTTTGTAGTAACTACAATTACACCATTAGATCCACGAACACCATAGATAGAGGCAGCTCCAGCATCTTTCAATACTTGGATACTTTCAATATCAGTAGCGTTTAGGTTAGTTAAACTACCTTGAACTCCGTCTACAATCACCAAAGGATCAACGTTACCAAAGTTGGTAATACCGCGGATACGGATATTTGATCCAGTACCAGGCTGACCGTTGGTGATCACGTTCAAACCAGAAGCCCTACCCTGCAACATTTGCTCGGGGCTACCTGCTGGAATGGCTTTAAGGTCTTTTACATTTACCACTGATACAGAACCAGTGATGTCTTTTTTCCTTTGAGCAGAATAACCAGTAACCAGGATTTCATTTAACTGGTTGGTTGTTTCTGTCATAGAAACATTGAAGGAATTTTTTCCTCCAACAGTTTGCTCAATTGTTTCAAATCCAACAACAGTAAACACCAGGATACTTTTATCACTTGGTGCATTAATACTGAAAACACCCTCGCCATTTGTGATGGCCACAGTGTTTGAGCCCTTTACCTCTACCGTTGCTCCGGCAATAGGTTGATTGGCTTTGTTGGTTACTTTACCAGTAACGGGTTTTTGAGCAAACGCATTGAAACAGAAGAAAGCAAGAAAAAGTGCAAGGAGCGCACTTCTGGCTAGCAGATTGTTTTTCGTTGGCATAGCATTTTGGTTGTAAGATGATTAACAGATTCAGGGCGAATTTAGAGAGATTTGATATCGGACTAACTGCATTTTTTAACACTTTGTTGTCAATTTTTAACAACCTAATGTGTACCATTTACATAACAATCCGCACAATACGCATGCAGTAATATTTAATTTGTTAAATCAAATCCTTACCAGTAAAGGGTTATAGCCATATTTTACGCAAACGTTTGTGTAAAATTGATAAAATTTTATTTTCCTAACACTAACAACAGTTAGCCTGTATTTCTTGTTAGTTTTTGGCCGTATTTGATGTTTAGCCCATGATTGGGTGCAAACGATTGCACATGAAAGGATTAATTAGCTAAAATGATGTTTAAACTCCTTAAAAAAATTAATTAAAAAGTCTTTTTCTGTGCTTGCGCGATTTTTGCAATGAGCATTTGCGGAAAATTTCCGGAAATAAAAAAGCCTCTTGTTTAAATCAAGAGGCTTTTGCGAGAATTTGCGGAAAAATCTTAGAGATTCCCCTTTTTGAGTTCTGATACTGCATGGTCTGCAGCTCTTGCAGTCAAAGCCATATAGGTCAAAGAAGGGTTTTGGCAGGCCGATGAAGTCATACAAGCACCGTCGGTAACAAATACATTCTTGGCATCCCAAATCTGATTGGTACCGTTGAGTACCGATGTTTTGGGATCATGACCCATTCTAGCGGTGCCCATTTCATGTATTCCGTGTCCAATGGCGTGACCATTATCCCAAGAATGGACATTTTTAACACCCGCAGCTTCAAACATGGCTACCAAGTCTTCCTTGATGGCTTTACGCATTTTAAGCTCGTTTTCTTTGAGCTCTGCATCCATCATCAACACAGGCAATCCCCACTTGTCTTTGCGGTTCTTATCAAGGGTAATTTTATTTTCATGATAGGGCAAAATTTCTCCAAACCCTGTGGCACCAATGGTCCAAGAGCCGGGCTCGGAAATGGCTTCTTTAAAAGCCGCACCAATATTTAACTCTGCCACATCCCTACTCCAACCCTGTCTGCTTGCACCACCCTGATATCCGTAACCACGTAAAAAATCACGTTTGTCATTATTCAGGTTAGCAAATCTTGGAATATAAAAACCATTGGCTCTTCTACCATAGTAATATTGGTCTTCAAATCCTTCTACCATGCCAGATGCACCAAGATTGTAATGGTGGTCCATGATATTGTGTCCAAGTTCTCCACTACTACTACCCAATCCATCGGGCCAAATGTCTGTAGCAGAATTCATCATCACCCAAGCAGAATTCAATGCTGATGCATTGAGAAAAACAATCTTTGCATGATAAGTATATGTTTGATTGTTTTCTGCGTCTAGCACTTCTACACCTGTTGCTTTCTGTGTATTCTTGTCATAGATAACCCTTGTTACAATACTCCATGGTCTTACGGTTAATCTTCCAGTTTTCATCGCCGCAGGCAAGGTAGAAGATTGGGTACTAAAATAGCCTCCAAATGGGCAACCTTCCCAACAACGATTTCTAAACTGACAAGCCGTTCTACCAGGTATGGCTGCTGTTAAATTGGCTACTCTTCCAATAAACAAATGGCGTTCATTATTGAACTTAGATTTGATTCTTGCAGCAACATCTTTTTCTACACAATTCAAATCCATGGGAGGTAAAAATTGACCATCGGGTAAATGTGCCAACCCTTCTTTGGATCCACTGATACCCGCAAATTTTTCTACATAATCATACCATGGCGCCAGGTCTTTATAACGGATGGGCCAGTCAATAGCTACCCCATCTTTTGCATTGGCTTCAAAATCTAAATCGCTCAAGCGATAACTCTGTCTACCCCAAAGAATGGAGCGCCCTCCCAATTGATAACTACGCCACCAAGTAAAGGGTTTCACTTCTGTATAAGGAGACTCTTCTTCATTGACCCAAGCGTCCATCACGCTTTCATTTGCGGCCCATCCACGATGAATTACAGGATATTTTTTCTTCTGTTCTGCAGTGGTTCTTCCTCTGTGTTCTAGTTGCCAAGGATCTTTGTCTGCATATTTATAATCTTTGATGTGCTGGTGGTCTCTACCCCTTTCTAACATCAATACTTTTAACCCTTTTTCTGTGAGCTCTTTTGCTGCCCATCCGCCACTGATTCCGGATCCTACTACAATGGCGTCAAAACTATTTTGCGCTTGCGCCTTGTTGTTGATATACGCTGTATCTGACATAAGGTTTGTTTACTTTATGGTGAATTATAAATTTCCTTTTTTGAGTTCTTCAACGGCATAGTTTGCCGCTCTTGCAGTTAATGCCATAAAAGTTAGTGATGGGTTTTGGGTACTGGTTGAAACCATACTGGCGCCATCAGTTACAAAAACATTTTTGCAGGCATGCACTTGGTTATACGCATTGAGGATAGAGGTTTTTGGGTCAGCTCCCATTCTTGCTCCACCCATTTCATGTATGTCTAATCCTGGCGCTTGTTTGCTATCATTGGTACTGATATTTTTGCATCCCGCTTTCTCTAACATTTCTGCTGTTTGTTGCAAAAAATCTTTGAGTGATAACTCGTCATTATTGTCATAACCAACAGCAGTAATAAGTTGAGGAATACCCCATTGGTCTTGTTTGTCTTTACTTAGTCTTACATGGTTACTGGCTTTTGGAATAGTTTCTCCTTGCATCATGGCAAATACACCCCAATCTCCTACTTCTGTTAGGGCATCTTTATATGCTCCTCCTATTCCATCACTCGCGGCTCTTCCCCTACCTGCGCCAAAATGCACCATGTATCCACGCAGAAAATCCATCTCTTGTTTTTCTACATTTCTAAAATTGGGCATCATTACTTGTGTAGGCCTTCTACCATAATAATATTTGTCTTTAGGTCCATCATAGGATGCTGAAACAGATCCTCGATAATTATGAAAAGCAAGATACTGACCAAGAATTCCACTATCATTTCCTAAACCATTTGGGAATCTATTGGAAGTTGAATTCAATAAAATTAAATTGGTATTTAGACAAGCTGCATTTACAAAAATGATCTTGGCAAAATACTCAGTGGCTTTTTTGGTAATGGCATCTATGACTCTTACCCCGGTTGCTTTTCCAAGTTGTTCATCATAAATAATAGAATGAACAACAGCATTGGTTTGCATGGTCAGGTTACCAGTTTGCATGGCCCAAGGAATAGTGGATGAATTAGAGCTAAAATAGCCTCCAAATGGGCACCCTCTTTCACAAAGACTTCTAGCCTGACATTGTCCCCTTCCTTGTTTTAAATGCAGCTCCGTTGGCTTGGTTAAATGCGCACACCTACCCTGTACCACATGCCTACCTGGATAAGCTTTCATAATCTTTGCTTGCATTTCTTGTTCCACACAATTCATCTCCCAAGCTGGTAAGAATTCTCCATCTGGTAATGTGTCTAATCCATCTTTGTTACCACTGATTCCAGCAAATTTTTCCACATGGGAATACCAAGGTGCTAGGTCATCGTAACTAATGGGCCAAGGCACGGCAAAGCCATCCCTTTCAGGACCCATAAAATCATATTTGCTCCATCGCTGGGTTTGTCTGGCCCAGAGTAAAGACTTACCACCTACCTGATAAGCCCTGATCCAATCAAAGGGTTTTTCTTGTTGGTATTCGTGATCCTTGTCTTTTACAAAAAAATGTTCTGTGGATTCTCCAAAAGCATAACAACGAGCTACTACTGGGTTTTCTTTTAGAAGCTTTGCAGGCAAATCTCCTCTATGTTCAAAATCCCAAGGATTCTTTGTTGCAGTGGGATAATCCTTTAAGTGCACCACGTCTCTACCCCTTTCTAGAACCAAGGTTTTTAGTCCCTTTTCTGTGAGTTCTTTGGCCGCCCAGCCACCGCTAATACCTGAGCCTATGACTATGGCATCATAACTGTTTTGTTGCTTTCCACCGGAATTGATGAGGCTGCTATCAGTTGGCATGACAATCGTTTATGGTTGCTGATTTTTACAAAATCATACTAAATCTAAAACTTTCTGTGCAATCCATTTCAACAGTTTTGTATTATGGAATGCTTTGGAAAAGTTGATAAACCACCAAATTATGCACATATTGGTTATGCTTTGCAGCGCAATCTGAATTCAAACTGTCAAATATTTATTATGAATAATCGGTGAAAACCTTATTTTCACCGTCTAACTAGGTTGCCGAAATGATTCGACACAAATTACTGCGAGAAATAACACCTTTGAGTGAATCAGACTGCTTTACGGTTTTCAGCCGTACCAAATCTAGTTTTGACTACCCCCTGCATTACCACGAAGAATTTGAATTAAATTTTATCAAAAATGCCAAAGGTGTAAAAAGGGTGATTGGTGACCATATGGAAGATATTGATGAGTTGGAATTGGTCTTGGTTGGCCCTAACTTACAACATACCTGGCGCACCCATCTTTGCACCAGTACCAATATTCAAGAAGTAACCATTCAATTTCATAAAGACTTATTTGGAGAAAGCCTACTGAGCCGCAATCAATTGAATATGATTCGTTCATTGATGGAGAAGGCACAGAGGGGCATCCTGTTTTCACAAGAAACCGCTAGACAACTTTCTGCTAGATTATTAAACCTAGGCAAGAAGAAAGGCTTTGATAGCATTTTAGAATTGATGTCTATTCTAAATGACTTATCTCTTTCTAAAGACATGGTGGTATTATCCAATGCAACTTTCAACAACCAAGAAGTTATTAAATACAATAGCCGGAGAATTGAGAAAGTAATGGAATATATTAACAAGAACTATCAAAAATCTATCTCCTTACAAGAATTGGCGCAATTAACCAATATGGCTGAAGCGGCATTTAGTAGATTTTTTAAGAACCGTTCAGGATTAACTTTTGTAGAAACACTTACTGATATTCGTCTTGGTCATGCTACCCGAATGTTGATTAATTCAACACAATCCATTTCTGAAATTGCTTACCAGTGCGGGTTTAATAATATCTCCAACTTCAATAGAATCTTTAAGAAAAAGAAAGGATGCTCTCCTAAAGAATTTAGAGAGAGTTATGCTTCTGAAGCAAGGGTTTTAATTTAGGAACTATTTTTCTTTTAATAAATCAACCAAATTCTTTTTGCCCCAATCTTTTTTGGGTTCAATCCAAATACAGATATGATCCTTTATATCTAATAAGGATTTCCAAGCTTCATTTATAATGTGAAAATCGTTTTCAGGAAATTCATCCTTACTATATTTTTCACCTAGTTTGGCTACTATTTTACCTGACTTTTTATAAAACTTATTCTGAAAAAATTTGCCCAATGGCTCTTTGGATTTGCCAAAAAAACAATTACCGAGTATTACGCCTAATACTTTTTCTTTTTTGGTATCAATTATCACATTTTGAAAGAGGTAGGCTACAATTTCACCATCCTTGTCTACAATCGAATTCATATTCAAAAGTAAAAAAGCAAATCCGATTCCAATATTAAGTTTTGAAAAGGGTATCAAAACTTATCTATAATGTAGCAACCACTTCCTCTGCAAGGCCAAAAGAAAGGGTCATACCATTCCCCCCCAAACCATTTAAGATATATACCTGGCTTTCTGGTTGAAGCAATAAATCAGTGGCGCCATTGGTCAGTTTAGAATAAATACCATGCCAAGACTGAACTAATTTCCAGTTGGAAGCAAGTGCAAAACTTTTTAGATAATCCAGTATTAACTGATTCAACCTGGCCCTATCAAAAGGATCAAAAGTTAGCGCGTATTCATGAGAGTCCCCAACGGTTAATTCTCCCCGATCATTTTGAGATACCATTACATGAATACCCCAATTTACATATTCGTCCATCTCAGCAGTATATCTATCTTTTAAAGCTTGTAGTGAAGGAGCTGCTTTAAATGCAGGATAATGTATTAAAGATAATCCTCCACAAAGAGAGGTTCCTATTCTCCAATTGTCATTTTCTGGAAGAAAGCGCATCATTTGCAATTTGCACTTGGTAATAGGCGCTTTTGCAAACTCGTCCGGATACAGTGTTTCAAAATCTGGCCCACTGCAAACAAATACCAAGTCTGCCTCAAACACCCTACTACCGGCCTTTAGTTTTCCATTTTGAATATCCGTAATTGTAGTATTCCAAATAAAATTAACATCTAAATATTCGGTCAAATAATTTGGAATGGCAGCAATAGCTTCTCTGGGGTCTACAATCATTTCTGTATGACTATACAATCCGCCCTTCAAGCCATTTTCATTTACCCCATTAAAAGATTTAGCAATTTGCTGCTTATCCATTAATTGTACTTCTCTACCATTAGCACTAAAGGAATGATACAATTCTTGCAATACATCCCACTCCTCTTGTTCGTGCGCTAAGTGCAGACTGCCAACTGGATCATACCATAGGCCAATACTATCCGCCACTTCTTTCCAAATTTGTCTACTCCTAGTTGCTCGTTGATACAATACACCATCGGGTTGACCAATTGGCCAAACCATACCAAAATTTCTAACCGAAGCTCCTACAGCTTTTTCATTTCTTTCTATAACGGTTACTTCAAACCCTTTTAAGGATAATGCTCTTGCAGTTGCTAGACCCACAATTCCAGCACCTATTACTATTGCCGATGGCTTACTCATTTGTTGCTATAGTTAATTGATATTTTTTATTAAAATAACGAATTGACATCAATGATCCAATCACGCCAAGTATGGAAAGCCCCACTACTCCGTTGCTATATAATACACTCCATTGTAAATTCAATTTGAATACTGTTTTGAGTAAGATAACCGAAACACTTCCTAAATAACCAAATGAATCAGCTAAGTACATTAGAAATCCAACATTACCAGTAATTCTAAAAGTGGCAATTAATCTATCAAACAAAATGCAATTAAAAGGAATATATCCTATGTACAATCCCAATCCAACCAAAGTCATCCATAAAAAAGGGCTTAACATACCTAGAATAAATAGTAATGAACTAATCCCTGCTAAAAGAAAACCAAATAGAATAATGTACTGGGTAATTTGAAATGCTTTGCGATTGTTCTTAATAAGTATCATACTACCAATTAACAACAGCACCATGAGGGTAATAGGAATCTCTGTATTTGTAAAAACAGATGGCTGGTTTCCATAACCCAGTTCCTTCCATATATCTGCTGCAAAATTGTCTCTGATGTCTCTAAAAACAGTTAGAAATACATAAATGACAATCATGATAATCAAACCAGGTTTGAAATTCTGAAAAAACTGCTTTCTGGCTTCCTTATCTAGTGGCAATCTAGTTACCCTTAAAGCAATATCGGAATTAGAAGGTGGTGGGATTTTTTCCAATAACCAAATCAATAAAATTAAAGGCAAAAGAAAAACGCCCCCTGTTACAAAGGGCAACCACCAATCTGTGACATGGAAAGATAGCTGCAAAGACTTTGCTACAGATTTCACAAACCCAGAAGAAAATATAAAACTTACCGCAAGCGCAGCACCAATAAAATCAGTAGCTTTTCTACCTTCTACAAAAGAAAATACAATTCCCCAAATAATGCCCAAAGGGAATCCATTGGTGAATAAAAAAACTACGCTATAGGGAGCAGGAACCAAGGCAAACAATAACATAGACAACCATGACACACCCACCAATAATAAAATGAGTTTACCCCTACCCACGTGTTTTAGTTCAGCAATAAATTTAATCCCATAAAATTTACTAAACATATAACCCAATACCTGACTAATCACCAATGCGTCTTTAAAAGCTAGACCAAAAACCGTTGGCCCGTCTGCAAAACCGCCAACAGTAAATGGTTTACGGAATGCATATACAGAAGCATAGGTTAAAAAACAGATTAAGGACGCATACACTGCCACCCAATTATCCCTATACTTTTCTTGTTGAATCTTATCAAAAAATGTTTTCAATACTATAAAATTAAAGCAGGCAATTGCTGCATACTATCTATGATCTGGTCGGGTTGATATTCCAATAGTTGCTCCCGAGTATAGGCACCCGTTGTAACTGCTACCACTAAACCACAACCCGCAAATTGTCCTTCCAAAACGTCTACTGAAGTATCACCCACTTTTACTACTTCTTCAGCTTCCGCTACACCTAACTGCTCCATAATTTTCCTAATCATAAAAGGATGTGGTCTACCTTCTTGAACTTCATCACTACACACAACTGCATCTATCATTCCTTCCTTATTCCATCCCAATCTTTTTAGAATCACATCTGTAATCACCCTTGTGAATCCGGTATTCAACGCAATTTTAATTCCGCGAGCCCTTAAGATAGAAAAAGTTTCTAAGACTTCTGGCAATGCTGCTAATTCTGTATCCGCTTCA
>Ga0209480_10001213_pt1 | contig 19047 bp, 12 predicted proteins | sample JI61114C2DNA_FD_187501 | JGI IMG/M metagenome (GOLD analysis project Ga0209480, IMG submission 187501) | Wastewater effluent complex algal communities from Wisconsin, to seasonally profile nutrient transformation and Carbon sequestration -... | ecosystem: Engineered > WWTP > Effluent > Algae... | reverse complement strand
TTTTCGCGGTCCGTTATTACCCCGGGCGTAACGACAGCGGAGCAGGTTCAATGGTGGTATCGTGACCGACTTCTCCAACTCGGCCTCGTGCCATGGTTTCATCCTTCAGTGGCTATCCAGCGGCAAGGCGCAAAGGGCATGCTGGAGGGCGCAGAAATCATCCAGCCGGGCGATCTGCTGTGGACTGATTTTGGCATTACCTACCTTCGGCTCAATACCGATACGCAGCACCTGGCTTATGTGCTGAAGCCGGGGGAGAGCAAGGTCCCTGCCGGTCTGAGGCAAGGGTTGGCGAACAGCAATCACGTGCAAGACATCCTCACCCGCCATTTCGCGATCGGACGCAGTGGCAATGCGGTGTTGGCGCTGGCCCGCAAGGAAGCAGTTGCCGCCGGGCTTGATCCATCGATTTATTCGCATCCGATAGGCTTGCATGGCCATGGCGCGGGACCGTCCATCGGCTTCTGGGACAACCAAAACGCAGATCAACGTGGCAGTGGCGTCATCAACGCCAATACCGCGTGGTCAATCGAGCTCACCTCTTACGCGGCAGTGCCCGAATGGGGCGGGCAACGCGTAGATTTCCGGACCGAAGAGAACGCATATTTTAATGGGACTAGCGTGCGCTACATCGATGGGCGCCAAACCGAGATCACGATTATCCCTTCAGGGCCATAATTCCGCACAGCGCGGAGGTGCCGTGTTCCGAACGAAGATGACGGCTGGTGTGTTCGCTGTCCCACTTATATGGTGACAAAATGATTTTCCTTTAACGCCCGCAGCGTGAAAATCTCAGGCTGAGACGAGCAACTCAGTATGTTTTAGCCAGCCTCATTCTGACGGGCACGACATCCCAATGGTTGGCAATTTTTCCCAATATGTGGATACACTTCAATGGTGTAGTATTTGCAAATCTGCCTTACAATATTGAAAAGATACATTAATGTATATTTGGCACGAGCCGTGCAAAGTAGTTCGCATAGCCGGAATGGTCCGGCATATTTAAAGGAATATATCATGGCTCAATATGCAAGCACCCAAATCGTTTCAGCTTTCGCAGCAGTGATCTGCGCTTTCATCACCATCGGCATTAGCGTTGCACCTGCTGTGGCACCTGTTTCGGGCCTTGTCGCATAACCGCATGGAAGTGGAATATGGGAGTTCAACGCCGCTGAGGACAATGAACTATCTTGCCTCGCCAAATGCGTGCAGAAACAGCATCAGTTGGTCAGCGCCTTAGCGACAAATTCTCCGCCCATGCGGAGGCCGACGGGATCGACGCTGTGTCCCACACCGGATGAAATATGCGTCGTCACGTCAATGCCAAGATGTTCTAGTTCCGCTTTTGCGGCATGCAACGCGGCAACAGGCACAATCGGATCCGCCGAACCGTGGACAAGCAGCACAGGTGGTTTGGTGATCGGCACGTGCGACAGTTCGTGTCCGCCGGTTAGCATCCCGGAGTAACCAATGATTGCGGCGACCTGGCGTGGTCTTCGCAGTCCTATATGAAGGGCCATCATCGTTCCTTGGCTGAACCCGACGATGGCGAGGTTAGCTTCGGTCAGTCCGTATTGATTGAGTTTTCGCTCGATGAATGTTTCGATCGCTGGCGCTGCGCTCGCCGCACCTGATGCCAATGCCTGCGGCGTAAAGGCCGACAGCGGCCACCATTGGTAACCGGACGAAAGATAAGTCAGTCTTTGCGGCGCATTAGGTGCCAGAAAAAGCGCATCCGGCAGTTCGCGCTGCCAATGTGGCGCCAGTGCGATGAGATCGGCACCACTAGAACCATAGCCGTGAAGCAGTAGCACAATCTGTTTCGGGATGCCGCCTGACAAAGGTTGCAGGCTCGACCCGTTTACGATCTTGGACAAAAATAACGTCTCATTCTAATATGGGGTACTAATGGTCGGGCATTTCACATTTCTTATACAGTGACCAGCGTGAAGCTATCCAGATGGTTAGGACGACTTAAGCATCTGGATCGCTTCATGCTGACATTTCGTTGCGCAGGAAACGATTTCAGGCGCAAAGCAAGGCTTAACCCACACCACTCGTGAAAATCCACTGGTTGCCCCGCAATCAGTCATTTGGACGGTGCTTCCAGCAACCCGCTTGGACTCATCGCTCATTGATAAATGGTTGTTTCGCATATTGTGTCGCTCAGCCAGTTTAGAGCTACGCAACTCGGAACTTCCATAAATGCCAATAGAACCAAGCAACCTCTCGTCCTGCGTTTTGCGTCGGGTGACATTATTGCACCGTCATCCCTATAAATTTGCAAACAGTGTTGTCCGCCTCAAGTTGCCGTAGTTTCCGGATGACCGCAATGTTCAACAGTTAGCAGACGTTCAGACAGGTATCTCTGTTCCATTGGGAAACAACCGACTCTCGATGTACGCGTTGCCCTTTTGCAACGTGTGCACATCGAGAACGGTTTCTTTCGGACGGCTAAATTTCTCTAAATACAGGGCATTATACGGACACCCTGAATGTGCGTGACTGGTCCAATGGAGGTGCGAGAAAGCCGGGAACCGGACGAAGCCCTGAAATATCAATCCAAGCAAGCTCCGCTGCCCGAATGGCTGTTGCATTCGCAAACCAGCGCGGATGACTCCGGCCAGGATTCCTATCGGTACGCCAACCGCGTGCCGTGACAAGCAGGTGAGCATGTGGTGCGACTGCATCCTGTTTGTGGTGGATCGCCCAGTCGGCAATCATGCCTTGATTGGAGATCTGCCCGGTACCGAAAGTCTCGATAAGATGCACCCATTCACCTGCGTCCATGCTTGGAGGAAGACTAAGGACAAGGTGAAACGCAGCAGCTTCGGTGAGGTGATGCGGCGTCACCGAGGCGTCGGCATCTTTCCAGATTTTGGGACCGGACCGCGCCCAAGCTAGTGTTTGAGCCGGATGAATGCGACCGGTTGCAACAAGATCGCTGCGCGCTCCCCATTCCTGCGGCATGGGTCCATACATGTCGGCATCAGGCTCACGCCGGATATAGCAGTATGACGCGTAGGCTGTGCGATGTGTGGCTCTAAGTTTGCTTTCGGCAATAACAGGGCGGAAATTGAACGGGCGGAAATATGTGTTGTTAGTCATGGTTGTATTCCTTGTTGGATATATGAAGGCCCGCTCGTAGCGGGCCTTGAAGAGTGTGATGATGATGTTGGTTTCGACTGCGTCATGACGCCATTCAGCTGCGATGGCGCTCGCGTGCCGTCTGCTCGATCAGGTTCGGGTGATTGACACCGATGAGTTCAAGCTGTTTGCGCTCGGTATCAATTGCGTTCGCCGATATCGTCTTATGCCAAACCTTGTTCGGCGCATCGAAAGTGTAGCTCCATCGCTTGAGCCATTCCTTGTCGTTAATGCGCGAGCCTGTGGCCTCAATCCGGAAGGTCGATCGGTCGGAGGCGGCAATGAGCTCTTGCAACGCGGTACCTCCATCCATGTCCGGTTGGGTGAGCAGCGTGAACAGCGCCCAGACATCGGCTGCTGCGCGGTGCGTATCGGTGAACAAGCCCGACTGGTTCAACAACCAGCCCAGAGCGCGACCCTCGTAACCGCGCTCGGCCCAATCTACCTCATGGCAGCTGCAGGCCCATGCGCCACCCTTGATCCCAGGCAGCAGCGCCTCGACGAACACATTGTCGAACGCGGCGTGGTGAGCAACCAGAAGTTCAACACCCGACAGCATCGCCAACGTGGCCTCGCGGTCGATGCGCTGACCCTCCAGCATCTCGTCGGTAATGCCGGTAATACGGGTGATTACAGGATCGAGATCGAACATCGGCTGCTCGAGCCAGGAGACTGGTTCTTCATAGCCGACGACGTTGCCACTTTCTTCGACAACAACGATCATCACCGCGAGCTCGATGATGCTATCGGCTGCAGGATTCAGACCAGTGGTTTCGCAATCAACGATCGCAAGGCGCATGCCGCCGGGCGGCACTTCGCATGATCCTGCGGCATGTGGATCAGGGACGCGCCGCAGCATGCGATAATCAGGATGCTGATGCACCTGTCTTGCCATGCGATCCGCTTCGGCATCGCTCATCATCCCGCGATACGCGGGTGCAGTAGTTTCGTAGTTCATGATAATTTCCTTCGTTCAGGTTGGTGAGGCCGAAGGCCGAGCAGATCTTTTTTCCACTCTTACCTTCTTCCTCAATTCTCCTGACTTCAGGCAGTTACATCCTCGCCGTGGTGGGGCCACGGGCAGTACTCTGATAACGCCTGTGCAAGCACTGTTTCAATGGACGCTTGAACATTGCAGTGAAGTTGAAGCTGCTCGAATACATTACGATCGACGTATGGGTGGGGAAGTGGCAACCGGCAGTTGGAGCGAATTTGTGCCCCCTGCCGCCTTGTCATAACCTTCAGGGGTTCAGGAGGGGGCAAGTTCGATCCCGCTAACTTTGCAGACGTTCGTTAAGTCTTTTGCGTTCTGCAAAACTTGCCGTTCGTTCACCAAGATTGCCGCGCCAGTAAAAGACCGGTTTTGGGTTCATCCAATGCGAGCATGTTCGACAGCATTGTTGTGGGAAACGGGCTTGTGGTGTCGCTAGGCATGGTTAGCACGAGAAAATAGGGCCGGTGGAAGGCTGGGCTTGCGCTGTTTAACAAATACTCTGACCAAATGGATTGGTGGAGGAAGCACAACAGTCAAAAGTTCCTCGTCAGTTGGTAACAAGCTTGTTACCGTGCTGACTTTCCAGTTCTGGGGGGATAAAAACAATGCGATTAAGCCTGATTGTAGCGGCAACTCTTTCCGTATCTGCCTTACCCCTGTGCGCCAAACCAATCGAATATCGGATGATCACCGAGGACGCGGATATTGGCCATTATATTGTCGATCGTGAGGGCGCGACCATAACGGTCGATTTCAATATCAAGCAGAATGGTCGCGGGCCGACAATTGCCGAGAAGATCATTTTAGGGGAAGATGGATCTCCGGCCAAATGGACAATTACTGGACGCACCACATTCGGCAATAGCGTCAACGAGCGTTTTACACGCAACGCCAACGGCGTCAGTTGGAAAGATCTGGCGGGACCCGGTACCATTCAGGGCAGTGCCGCGCCCCGTTTTTACGTCACGCAAAATGGTTCGTTCAGCGATATCGCAATGCTTGCCAAAGCACTGCTTACAGCGCCTGACATGACACTTAACGTCGCGCCCGCAGGCACGGCAAAGTTGCTTGAAATGGGACGGCACAGTTTTGACGGACCTGCTGGAATGCTGGCTGTTAGGACATATGAACTGAGCGGCTTGGCGCTAGACCCGAGTTATATTGTGCTGGATGCAAACGGAGATTTGTTCGCCGTCTCTTCAGCAGATTCTGTTCTGGTGCGTAAAGGATATGAGAAAACCGCAGTTGAACCGTTACGCGTAGAGGCAGAACGGCTGGGTGCCGAGCGTTTCGTCACCCTGCAAAAAGACAATGCCAAACATTATGGCGGGCCCGTACGTATCCGTAACGTCCGCCTGTTTGACCCGGCGGCAAAAGCTTTAACCACACCGCGTGATGTGGTTGTCTTCGGCACTCGCATTAGTGAGGTCGTGCCGAGCGGAAGCATTGCTACACCGGGCGAAACCATTATCGATGGAGCGGGCGGAACACTTGTTCCGGGGCTGTATGAATTGCACGGCCATCTGGCGCAGCAAGATGCTCTCCTCAATGTTCTGGCAGGCGTTACCTCGACACGCGATATGGGTAATAGCGACGATGTGCTTGATAAACTGGCAGCACGGATTGACGCCGGCGAACTGGCGGGGCCTCGGGTCGTACGATCGGGCTTTATCGAAGGCGAAAGCCCGTTTTCAGCGCGGAACGGAACAATCGTCTCAACACAGGATGAAGCGATTGCAGCGGTACGCAAATATGCCGCACGCGGATTCTGGCAAGTGAAGTTGTACAATTCCATGAAGCCGGAATGGGCACCCGCTGTCGTCGCTGAAGCGCACCGCTTAGGGTTACGTGTTGCGGGTCATATTCCTGCTTTTTCCAACACCGATGCCATGATCGCCGCTGGCTTCAACGAGATTACGCACGTCAACCAACTGATGCTTGGCTGGGTGCTCGCACCGGACGAGGATACACGTACCTTGTTCCGCTTCACGGCCATGCGCCGTTTCCCGATGCTTGATGTAAAATCACCCCAAGTGCAATCTACGCTGGACTCGATGGTTGCACGAAAAGTGGCTCATGAGCCTACTATCGGCATACACGAACTGGGCCTTACCGCGCTGGATGGTCAGGCAAACCCTGGTGCCATCGACTATATTGATCACATGCCGCCCGCTGAGCAACGCCAGCTAAAGCAAGCTTTGTTTGGAACGGAGACGCCAAAGCAGCGTGCCGAATATGTCGCGGCCTATGGAAAAATCCTGGAAACGCTGACTGAGATGAACCGCAAGGGCATATTTCTGATCCCCGGCACAGATATGGGCGGAGCGTTCACATATCACCGTGAATTGGAGCTCTTCACCAAGGTTGGAATGACCCCGGCACAAGTGCTTTCACGCGCCACACTCGAGATGGCGCAGTATTTGGGTCAGGATCAGCAATTGGGTTCGATAGAAAAAGGCAAGCTTGCGGACTTCTTCCTTATTCCCGGTAATCCGGTGGAAGACCTCAGGGCAATCAAGTCTATCTCGGTGGTAGTGAAAAATGGTGTGTTTTACTTCCCTGCCGAAATCTATCCGAAACTGGGTATCAAGCCGTTCACGATATCGCCTACTGTGACAACTTCAAATTAGGGAGGCCGACGTCCAAGATCCCCGATCCGGGAAGACGGCTTCCGCTAACAAAGCGGTCATTCGAGAGGCTTTTCTTGTATGGCAATAGCTGCCGTTCGTTCACCCGCAATCGTTTATAGTTAAGTATTAAACTGTCTTGCCGGCTTTAGACGCTGACAAAAAAGAGGCCAAATACCGAAGCGATCAAAGCGGCAAAAACTGCGCTCACGATTTTGCGTTCGGTGTTCCAGTTCAAAATCATAAGAATGCCCGCAGTAAACCCAGAAGCTATCATTGCTAACTTATTCCTATTTTCCTTGCCTGCGCAATCCCGCTTACTGGATGATGATATTTTCAACTCGTCCATCTTTTTAACGGCGCCACCTGTCCGGACATGACAACGTTGCGGACGTAGTAAGATTTAGGCAAATTGCTGTGAATGAAGCGGCTCAAGAAATTTGCAGGGATAATGGGGTGAGCATGAAGTCTGTCAAATTTGCACTCCTAACGATAATCGTTGTTTTTGCGGCTCAGCTGACTGCGCAAACTCTGCCAAGGGAGTTCGACGTCGCCAAGTTAAAGGTCGGCGATTGGTCAATAAGAACTTATGGCGCGGCATGGAGCCCACCAGGGATGGTCCTTTTCAGCAGGTACGATCCGCTCAGCACGCCGCACGGCGGCTATGTGTGGACGCGGGACCTCTATGCCTTGCCTCCAGCTGCCGAAACCGAAAGCGCCTCCTTGTCTTGCATGATGCTGAGGGACGGGACGTTCGAGGCACTTGGTGATTGCGCCCATCGCCGCCCTGATGGCAGTTATACAGTTGATGTTGCGGCGTTGAGGTTGCTCGATTTCGACCGCTGGGGGCTTGCTACGCTCGTGATCCGCGAGGAAGGCTATGCCTATGTACGACGTGATGGCCGTGCGCTTCTAGTACCGACCTTTGACAATACGCCCGATGAGTTCATCAATGGGTTGGTGCGCGTGAAGATCGGTGAGAAGTTCGGATATGCTGACCGCCGCTTGAAAATGGTCATTCCGGCAATCTACGACGGAACCTATCGTTTTTCGAACGGGCGGGCACGCGCTTGTCTGGGCTGTGTGTCCGTTTCTGACGGCGAGCATAGCTGGTATCGCGGGGGTCAGCCGGTCTGCCTCGAACGGCGCGGCGGCCAAAGGGACAGCGCCGAGTGTGGCAATAACGACTGGCCGCCATCTGCACGTCGCGAAAATCCCGAAGAGCCTGAGACCATTGCACCTAAGCCGCTTACTGACGCCCTGTATTTCGGACAGGCAGCGTTTATCCAGAGCGACATTGCGCTCATATCGCAGAGTTTTGATGTCGGTGGTTTTCCGGTTCTGGATATCGCCTTTGAGCCCGACGCAGCGAAGCGCCTCGAAGCTGAGACATTGCGATTATTGAATACGGACGTCTCCATTGTGCTTGGCTCAACTAAGCTAACTTCGGCGCGACTAGTTGAACCGATAACAGAGGGACGGCTTAGGCTTAGCGGTCGTTTTAACCTTCGCGAAGCGCAGGACATGGCCGGGCAGATCATCTGCACAATGCACCTTGCCACTGAGCAATACGAACCTCCTAAACTCGCTAACGATCTGTCCTGCAATCGGAATAAGGAGCAAGGCATCAAGCCATGACGATGACACGCATACCCTTTCTGCTGTTTCTCATTGCGTGGGTGGCGTTGGCACCCGCAATGGCCGAGCCTGTCTATAGCCCACGCCCCAGTGAGAACGAACGCGCGCAGATCCTAAATGTTTTGCGACCTTCTTCAGACTCGCAAGTCCGCTTCATCGTGCACGATCTTCGGGTGATCAAAGGCCAGAAAGCCCGCTATGCATATGCCTTTATCGAACCATCGAAGCAGGAATATGACGGCGGTGAATTCCTTTTGAAATATGCAGGCGGATGGCGTGTGATCTGGTCGGTTACGGGCGGCGGAACCGATGATTGTCGCACAGCGGCTGTCTATTATCAGTCAGCACTTCGCTTGCTGGAGTCAGAAGGGATCGAACCCGATGTGGTGAGCCCGAAGCTACATGAAGAATATCTCCGTCTTGCAACTCTTGCAGCCGAAGACCCGGGCTGTACCGCGCTGGGTGATCTTGGTCCCGAGCTTTCCGCGTTCGCTCTTGAAGCGGATTGTACTAAATGCAATGCGGATGATCCAAAGCCCGTAGCGGCCCGGAACCACCCCCGTATTATGCCGGATTCCAGGCTTCCGGCGCCTAACACAGGGGCCGACCTTGATGGTGACGGCAAACCAGAAGTAGTCTCGGTTGTGCATATCCTGCCGGAGAGTGCTGGCAGAAGCATCGAAGAGAACGTCGTCATTGCCAACCCTTGGGACAGCGACGCCTCCGCACAAGACCTGCCGGACGAGGATACACAGATGGCGCTGCTCATCACAAACTCGAGGACCAAAGCACGCTACCTCCTGCACAGTCCTTACGTCGAACTGTCCGCCAACCTTCTGTCGGGCGCACCGTTTGAAGCGAAGCGCGCAAAAACGCCTCAGGGCCTGGCCTTTCGCAAGGATTGCCCAGCGTTGCGCCATGACTTTTTGCAGATGGCTACCGAAGCGGGGATCGACATCGCTCTATTCTGGAACTTAAGCCGTTATGAAGTGTGCTGGCCCGAGGAAATCCCTTAATCGGGTGCATGGACAACATTTGTCATGATAGATATTGCGGCATCGACTGGAACATGGGACGTTTCCAGTCATATGAAGACCCCAATGAAATTTGATCGTCTTATTCTGACTGCAATGGCGATTTTTGCCGTGTATTCCAGCACGCCAATTCGTGCTGAACCGAACCAGAGTATTGCAGAAATTGTGGATGAATTATCACAAGCCAAAGCCGCAGATGATCAGGTGGCTATGCTTGATGCTTATCAAAGGATTGCTAGCGTTTTAGCAGCCGACCCCGCTCAGCAAGGCATTCCAGGGCTGATTTTCCAGGCGGATCTGCAACGCGATATAGCGCGCACGACATACGCGATAGGTTTAGACGATCCTTGCCCCTCGCTGGAAAAGGCTTTCTCCCATCTCACCACCGCAAACGGCAAATTATCGGTTAAAAATGGCGCGGATGAACGTGAAGTCCTAAGCGGCCTTGAGTTGCAGATAGCTGCCGACCAGAGACGGATGCGTTGCAATCAACCAGACACACCGGCCAAACTCGGTCAGGTGGATGCAAAATTGGTCGGCCATTATTATTTGTCGGGGGTTATGGAAACCGGTTCGGAATTGTTGCTGAAAGCAGATGGCCGGTTTGACTGGTTCATCAGTTATGGCGCAATCGATCAGGTGGCCGAAGGGAGATGGGGACGTGTCGGCAAAACGGTGACGCTGGCCGTTGACATGCCGTCTGCAAATGAGCCGTTGTTTCGGGCAGATCAAACCTTCCATTGGGACGAAGACGTCGAGCGCCGCCTGCGTGATATCGAGCGCGCGCAGCTCATAGATGCGATAAATGCCCGGTGTCCATGGACAGTCGGGCTAGTGTCGGCGGCCGCTGCGGACATCCCATCGGACCAACATTCTGTCGGGGACGCCGAGCGCACCAAAGCAGCCGAAACAAAGCGTATCGCCGAAACGGCTCGGGACGAAGCAACTCGGTCGATAGCCAGGGCGGTAGAAGCAGGCGCAAGCGACGACGATCGTTCAGCCGCAATGTCCGCAATATCGGCTTGGGCAAATGCAAATTATGAGATGGAGCGGGCGCATCGGGATGCCGAACTTCCCAACCCTGAGATAGGCCAACCCGAAACACCACCCCAATGTCAGCTACCAACGCAGGAAACAACCAAACCGATTGCCGAGAAAGAATGGCGGCGCGGTGTCGCCGTTCTGGTTGGCGATCCGACGCGTGAATTGCGCCTATCGCGTGTCAGAGTAACCTTCATATTTAGCGACAATTATCGCGAGACAGCGGAAACAAAAAGTGGCTGGGCGTTTGCGTCGATGCGGAAAAATGCTTCGGTGGAGAAGATAATTCTCGCACTTCCCGAGCCCGACGCCCGCGCTGCAACCTTGTCGATCAACCCTTTCACCGAAGGGGTGCAAACGGTACGGGTAGATACCCGGCAACTCATCGCGCCACCGTTCGAAACTATGCGCCTGACCGTACATGGTGAGGAGCTAATTCCTGAAGACATGCTGCGTGGGCGCTATTCGCGAAACTGAATAGCCACTCGCCCGCAGTCTGATGCCGATCTGTGGAATCTACAGCGAAGCCCCCCCCAACTTGTAGGTTAGCTGCAGGAAGACGCTTCGACCGACACTGTCAAACCAGCTTGCGTTATAATAAGGGTAGCTTGACCATGTGGGGTCTTTGACCGGCAACTCATCCAGCAGATTTCGGACGGTTAGCGAACCACGCAGATGATCGGTGAAGTCATATTGTAGGGTGGCATTAAACAAATAGCTCGCTTTGATGAAAGCATCCTCGTCAAAGTTCGGCAGTTTCCCAAGTCGCGTCCCGGAAACCGTTAATTGCAGACCATCATTCTCCCAACTCAGGCTTCCGGACGATTTGTCACGTGGGAGATAATAGCCGCTGTCGACAGCCAATTTCTCAATGACCGGGTCCCCAGGATATTGCTGGAAGCGGTGATTGAAGACATGGCTATGCCCCAGCGAAGCCGAGAAAGTCCCGATTGACGTTGGGATGCTTCCGCGAAATGCGATGTCGATACCGCTGGTTTTTTCGCGGGCAATGTTAATCGGATTGACCCGGATAGATGAAATCTGACCCGCCAAACCGCCGCTAGCGAAACGCGACACCCGAGCGATCGCATCGAGGCAGGTTGGTGACGTAATATTCACTGCTGTACCGTTAGCAGTTGTACCTATCCGGCAATCAGCTTCATCTTCCGCGATCTGATCAATGCTCAAATCATCCACTTGATTGTCAAGCGTCACTTGGAAGTAATCGACTGAAAGGTGAAGCCGGCTGGATGGCGAGAATACGACACCCGCCGTCAGTGTTTTGCCCGTTTCCGATTTCAGATCGCGATTGCCGGTTCGATTGACCACGACACCACTGCCCGAGTAGCTGCAGTCGCCGATATCTTCGTCGGGCTCATCGGTTCGGCAGAGGTAATAATCGTCGACACTGCTGGAGACGTTGCCTGGGCCGGTAAAAACATAGTGTAGGTCAGGTGCTCGGAATGCGGTTCCGTAGGCCGCACGAAACAGCAAACTATTTGCAGGCCGAATTTCAATTCCGCCGTTATACGTAAACTTGCTCGTGTTTCGACTTGCAAAGGCGAACGTATCAAAACGTCCTGCACCGGATAAAGTTATAAAATCCAAAACCGGAACGCGCAATTCTCCGCCGAGAGCGGCATGGCTCCGTTTGCCAGCACCATCGCTATCCTTCCAGCTAAAATAATAGTCTGTTAGCGCCAAGGGATCCGGATTTAAGTCATATCCTTGTTTTCCATACTCTGCCACGACAGCAAAGCCCACTGGCCCTGCAGGAAGTTGAAACAATTCCTTGTTGGTGACTGTTGCTTGCAAATTGCTGGTCCAACTCGCGGGGCGATAGACGGTATCGGCTGAAATGCTTTCATACTGTGCAGGTGTCAGCGCCGTATAAAGCCTCGCTGGATCGGCGTTAAATATGGGATAGCCGCTGTCAGCATCGACGCCCAATTGGGGTCCAAGATAAAACGCAATAGCCTTGCTGTTGACGATCTGGGGCCAGCTTACAATCGACTTGTAGCGGCTGTAGTTGAAAGACAGCTCATAATTCCAAACTCCGCCAAGTGTTCCGCGTATCCCGGGCGTTATGCTGTATGTCGTTTGCTTGTTCTTTTGCAGTTGGAAACCTCCGGTTTCTTCCGGCGAAAACTGGCGCGACCAGTCGTCAATCGTATCGTCAAATGCATTATAAAAGCTGTTGTCCGAACTGCTCGAAGAACTTTCAAATGCCCAACTCGTGACATCATACATCAACCGGACTTTGCTGATACCGAGCTGGAAATCGGCAAAAAGTTTGGCATTATCCGATAGCTCGTAAGACATTGTTCCGAAGCTGTTGAACCCCTTCCGCCCCGAGATGATCGTCCCGTAGCCGATTGAGGCCTTACTCCCGCAGTAAAAGCCGGGGCCGTAGTCATCGAGAACTGGATCGAAATCGCCGTAACGAGGCCGCGAAGTGTAAATCGTCGAGCCACGGTTCAGGCCGGCAAGGCTGGCGCATGTCGCTGCGCCAGGATCAATATAGCTGTCGTTTTCGATGCTGTATCGCAGGAATGTCCGTCGTGCGATTGTGCTAACTGGGTTGTCGTCTGTACTGTCTTGTATTTTACGATCATAGGCCCAGAGCGGACGCTGATCGAGATACTCTACGCCACCTGCAATGCTGAACCGGTCCGTCGCCCATCCACCTGTAGCCGTAAAGCGGTGCGACATCCCGCCGCCATGCTCTGTTCTGCCGTGACGATAGTCCAAAGTTACTCCGTCGAGCTTTTCCTTCATTTTAAAATTGACGACGCCCGCAATAGCATCAGACCCATAAATGGCCGAGCCGGCACCGCTCAATATTTCAACTTGTTCAATCAAACTGACGGGAATGTTTGAAATGTCCGTAAAGTTGCTGCGGCCAATATAGGGCAGCGGAAAATCGGCGATGCGACGGCCGTTAATCAGCACCAGCGTGTGGTTTGGCCCAAGTCCTCTCAAATCGACCTGTTGCGCTCCTGGCGTAAAATCGGCGCTACTGCCAGATTGGGGGCTTTGTGTTTCGCCACTATTTTGCGTCATGGCTGCCAGCAGTTCGGGCACGTTCGTATAGCCATTAGCGCGAATTGTATCCGCCGTGATCGTCGTTACAGGTGAAGGACCCTGATCGTTTATCGTCGGTATGCGCGAGCCAGTAACGATGATTTCCTCGCCACCCTCACCTTCGTCCGCATCTTGCGCAAAAACAGGCGCCGTCAACGCTGAAAGGCAAGTACCGAGGACCAAACTGATACGAAAAGAACGTTTAAGAGGAGCAGGCATATTTTTCCCTTTCGTGTGCGGACGACGAATCAGCGATGAAATTGTTACAATCGCCGTCACATTCCAAATCAGATATTGTCGATTATTTCAATCATTATGCTCAAATTCGAAATCATATTGTCATTTTGGCTAAACAATATGTAACATAGTTATGTAGCACGGCGGGAGAGATGAAGCATGCCTTCAAGTCTATGGAAACGGTTTGGTATATTGGCGGTGCTCTGCATCGGGCTGATCATGCCCGTGGCCGCGAAAGAAGCTAAGGAAAAACACTACGAACATTATGTGTTCGGAAGGCTGAATACGCCCACACCTAAACCGGTCTCAGGCGGTTTACTCTTAATGGGCGGCGGCGACCGCAATTTGGACGCCATGAAATGGTTTTTTGCTAAAGCTGGAAACGGCCATATCGTTGTTCTGAGCGCGTCTTACGGGAAAGAAATCGGTGAAGAATTTTTCGAGCAAATAGGCGAAATCCAATCCACCGAGATTTTTGTGCTGCATGCACGGTCCCAATCCACGAACCCAAAAATTCTGGATCGTATTCGGAAGGCCGACGGCATATTTATCGCCGGGGGCGATCAATCACGCTATGTTCGCTATTGGCGTGGTACACCTATTGGCGACTTGCTAAATGCTCATATCGCGAGCGGTAAACCGCTCGCCGGGACAAGTGCCGGTCTCGCGATGTTGGGCGAGAAACTTTATGGTGCCATGGATGATGGCAGCCTTAAGTCTCCTGAAGCACTCGCCGATCCGCTGGGGCCGGCAAATACAATTGAAAGTGACTTTCTGACGATTCCTTTGCTGAAAGGCATTGTTACCGACACCCATTTTAAGGAACGAAATCGGCTAGGCCGTCTTTTCGCTTTTCTTGCAAAAGCGCAGGCTCAACGCTCTGCGGACCAGCCTGCCATGATTGGAATAGGTGTCGATGAAAGTGCGGCACTTGCCGTCGAAACCGATGGCTCAGCCAGAATATATGCGACTGAAAAGGATGGATATGCTTGGGTCGTAGATGGTGCTGGATTGCGCAGCGTGACTCTTGGTCGACCACTTGATGCACCGCGGGTCTCGGTAACGGGGGTCGGGCCTGCCTCTATACTTCACTTACCGTCTGGCCGAGTTGAATCGCCCGTTTTTCAGCGCAATTATGCAGCGCGCGCCGGCGAACTTGTCGAAGTCCCACGCTGGTCGTTCGCTATTCATGGCGGCGCAGGTGTCATCGACCGCGGAGATTTGACGCCAGAAAAGGAGGCTGCGTATCGAGCAGGCCTCGAAGAGGCTTTGCGTGCCGGCTCGGCGATCCTGGAAAAAGGCGAGCCGGCGATAAGTGCAGTCAACGCAGCCATACGCCTGCTTGAAGATAATCCATTATTCAATGCAGGGCGGGGCGCTGTGTTCACTGCAGAAGGGCGCAATGAACTGGATGCCGCCATAATGGACGGAAAGACACAAATGGCAGGAGCGGTTGCGGGCGTCACTCGGACACGGCACCCCATTGATCTGGCGCGGGCCGTTATGGAAAAATCGCCTCATGTCATGTTGACGGGCGCAGGGGCGGACCGTTTCTCGCTCGAGCAAGGTCTTGAGCAAGTCGAGCCATCCTGGTTTAGGACCGAAGAGCGCTGGCAAAGCTTACTGCGTTGGCGCGCACGTCAAACGACGTCTGTTGACCCTACCCATTTGTTTGGAACCGTTGGTGCTGTAGCGCTTGATAGCGAAGGAAATCTGGCTGCCGCGACCTCGACCGGGGGAATGACAGGTAAGCGCTGGGGTCGGGTTGGCGACACTCCTATAATAGGTGCCGGCACATATGCCAAAAACGGTCAATGTGCCGTATCTGCGACGGGGTCGGGAGAGTTTTTCATCCGCGAAAGTGCAGCGCGCCAAGTCTGTGACCGTGTTGCCTGGAAGGGCGAAAGCCTGGCAGTTGCCGCTGAAGCTGCGATCAAGGCCGTAGGTGCAATCGGCGGTGACGGCGGGTTGATTGCCATCGGCCCTGACGGCAGGCCCTATTTCGCTATCAACGACCTTGGAATGTATCGAGGCAGGATTATATCCGGCGGTCAGCCGCAGACGGCCATCTTTGCCGATGAAAAAATGGCGGATTGAAGATGCTGGAAGAAGGCCTTTTGGATGAGATAGATCGACGTCTTTTGGCGCTGCTGCGTGACGACGCGAGACAGACAATTGCACAATTGGCCAAAGAGCTCGGAATTTCTCGTGGCCAGATCTATTCCAGATTGGCACGGCTCGAAGAAGAACAGGTTGTCGTTGGATATACCGTCAGGCTTGGAGATGCGTTTACTGCAAGCCGCATGCGTGCGCACGTCATGATCAAGACGCTACCGCGCTTTCACCGCGAAGTTGAAATGGCATTGGCATCTTTACCTCAGGTGCAGTCGATTCATGCAATCAGCGGGGAATATGACATTATAGCGATGCTCGAAACCGGTGGCAGCAATAGTTTGAATGAGTTGATCGACGACATCGGTCTCCTTGAAGGTGTGGAGAAAACAACCACGTCCGTTATCTTGGCTACAAAGTTAGAGAGATAAGCCGTCCTGCATATTTGTTGCTTTCATCTATAACGAGCCTTGCGTCAGCTAGTTTAAGCTTGTTGTCGCAAAGTACACCGTCGGTTGGGGGCGCGTGTTGAACGTCGGCTTTCGGCGCTTTTGCCTTAAAAGATGCCAGTCAGGACACTAAAACGTTGTTGTCGTTCTCAGCGGCTATGTAACATCCCAAAAGCAGACATGAGTTTAGCCAATCAGAAACGGCTGCAGTTGGGCCGGAAGCCGACTGTCCGCTTATGCTTCGAAGATCGATGAATAGCTGACGTTTGACGCCAAACAGCGCCCGGCTGGCGGGGATCGCTAGAACTTGGCAGATAATGGCCCCTTTATCCATTGAGCTTACATAGGTCGCCAGACGTCCAGGCCGCGTGCCAAAAGTGATGTCCTCTCAGGTCGGTCATGGTTAAGCAGCATCGTTGCCATCACGGCGAAGCTAGCGCCAGATGAAAGGGTGACGTATTTTGACGAGAACGCAGAGTATTATTGTTCATCCCCAGAGGGAAGCACCGGGAGGCCCAATATTAGCCCCGCGATAAAGCATGGGACTGAACCGGTCTTCTGCCAGCAGGAGCGCGCCATCGAGGTCCACATAATCGCATAGCTGTCCTACCAGAAAAGCTGGTGCCATTCCCAGCGATGTTCCGAGCATCGACCCAATAAAAAGGCCTAGCCCTTTTTCTCGTGCCAATTTCGCGATGGCAAGAGCTTCGGTTAGGCCTCCGCTTTTGTCGAGCTTGATATTGATAAAACTATATAATGACGCAATATGAGTAAGGTCTTCCAAAGTGTCGAAGCTCTCATCGGCGCAGAGTGGGATGGGACTGGAAAAGTGGCTGAGCCATCCATCCTCACCAACGGGCAACGGTTGTTCGATCAATTCTATACCCAGAGGGGCAAGCACTAGAATGGCTTGCTGGAGGTATTCACGAGTCCATCCCTGATTTACATCAACCACCAGCCGCCTATCGGGCGCCGCCCCCCGGATGGCGGCAACACGGTCTAGGTCCAGCCCGTCCTTTCCACCCAGTTTGATCTTCAGCAACGCGCCCTTCGGAGCCCGGAGCGCTGATTTGGCCATATCGTGCGGGGCACCGATGCTCAGTGTATAGGCGGTGTCCAGCGGCTTGAGGTCATCGAACCCTGCAAGGCTGGCGACACCAACGCCCAGGCTCTTGGCTTCCCAATCCCAAAGTGCGCAGTCGATCGCGTTACGCGCGCCACCTGCCGGCATGTCCCGCAACAAGTCAGTGCGCGAGGGCGGCGTATCGTGCTGGTTCAGATAGGACTGGATTTCCGCCGTCATGCTGTCAGGCGTTTCTCCGCGATAGTCCACACCGGCCGCTTCAGCTTGTCCGGTAAAGCCAGCATGGCTGATAGCAAGGTGTACCAATGGCAGCGCAAGCATCGTTTCGCGCGCGATAACAAAAGGTTCGCGTAGGGCCCAGCTTTCGGTGCGGATAACGAATTCCATGCCTCTCTCTTAACGGCCTAAGATGCAGTGCGATAGACGCTTATCCGATTACCCGATATATGGCTTAATGACACAGTGACTGTGGCTTGCGGGAGAGAGATATATGAAAACAATCCATCTTGGTATCGCCGTCGCCGCAAGCTTTTTGATGCAATTGGCAGCGCTCGGTTCTTCAAGCAAAGGCATGTTGATCGAGAATGCATTGATTGCTGACGGCACTGGCGCGGACATGTTCAACGGTGATGTCCGGGTCCGTGACGGAAAAATTATTGCGATTGGTGATCTTGCGGGGCAACCCGGCGAACACATTGTCGATGTAGGCGGAAAGGTGCTCGCGCCCGGCTTTATAGATACGCACAGCCATCACGAGGGCGGCCTTGCCGAAGATCCGGGCGCGCTTGAGGCCGTAAGTCAGGGCATAACCACAATAGTCACCGGACAGGATGGAGGATCGCAGATCCCGTTATCCCGGATGTTTGCCGCTTACACGGCACGCCCGGTTGCGATAAATATCGCTTCCTATTCCGGGCATAACAGCATTCGCGGCGCAGTAATGGGCGAGGATTACAAACGCGAGGCGACGCCTGACGAGATCGCAAAGATGCGTGCATTACTTGCCGAGGACATGCGCGCGGGCGCGCTTGGTCTTTCGACCGGCCTTGAATATGATCCGGGCATCTATTCCTCGCACGACGAAGTGCTGGCACTAGCGCGCGAAGCAGCGGCAAGCGGTGGCCGTTACATCAGCCATATTCGCAGCGAGGATCGAGACCTCTGGTCTTCGGTGGACGAGCTCATTCGCATCGGTCGCGAAACCGGCATGCCGGTTCAGGTCAGCCACGCAAAGCTTGCCATGACCGATTGGTGGGGTCAGGCGGGAAAGTTCATCGGCAAACTTGATCGCGCGCGTGCAGATGGCGTGAATGTAACGCTGGATATCTACCCTTATGATTATTGGCACAGCGGACTAAGTGTGCTGTGGCCCGAGCGCAACTTCGACAATCGTGCGGTTGCGGAATTCATTCTTGCGCACCTGACAACTCCTACCAATTTGCGCTTAGTTTCCTTTCCTCCAGACCCACAGCTTGCCGGCAAGACCATCGCCGACATCGCCAAACAACAAGCGCGGGACCCGGTAACGGTATTGATGGATTTGGTGCAACGGTCAGCCGACGAGGCGAAGGGCGCACGCATATTGAGCACCAGCATGGAC
>Ga0209480_10001209_pt1 | contig 19068 bp, 16 predicted proteins | sample JI61114C2DNA_FD_187501 | JGI IMG/M metagenome (GOLD analysis project Ga0209480, IMG submission 187501) | Wastewater effluent complex algal communities from Wisconsin, to seasonally profile nutrient transformation and Carbon sequestration -... | ecosystem: Engineered > WWTP > Effluent > Algae... | reverse complement strand
CGAAAAAAGCGGAAAACAACTGGGTTTCCGTTGGCAATGGAAAATTAACCACATGTGATAAGGACAATCCGCACTATCATTTTCAGTTGAGCAAAGCGATGGTTATCCCGAACGAAAAGGTAGTTTCGGGTCCGTTGTATTTGAAGTTCCGGAAAATTCCTACACCGCTTGCTTTGCCATTTGGTTTTTTTCCCAATAAAAAGGAAAGCACTCAGGGAATTCTGTTACCTGGATATGGAAATGGTGATCTGAAAGGTTATTTCATTCAGAATCTTGGCTACTATATTCCCCTTGGAGATTATGCGGACACCAAACTTTTGCTCGATCTATATTCACGAGGAAGTTGGTCTGCAAGTAATATTACAAATTACAAAAAGTTGTATAAGTACAATGGAAATTTTAATATTTCCAGGACAGTCAATAAGGAAGGTTTTGTTGAATTGCCTTCGTTTACAAAGTCTGTAAACTTCAACGTGCAATGGACGCATTCCCAGGATCCGAAGGCGCGTCCGAATTCTACGTTTTCCTCGAATGTTAACTTGGGAAGTCTGAATAACTTTAGAAATAATCTCAATACTTCACAGCAGAATTTTTTGAGCAGCACTTTTAGTTCTCGTGTGCAGTGGACAAAGCGTTGGCCCGATACACCATTCAACATGGGTGTGACAGCAGGGCATACGCAAAACACACAATCGAAAAATATACAAGTGACTTTACCCTCCGTCAATTTCAACATGTCGAGAATCACGTTGGGACGATTCGCGAAGAATAAACCTTCGCTTAAACGCACACTTGAGAATATTGGTGTCACGGGCTCTGCGGATTTTACTAACTCAGTGAGTGAAAACGAAAAGTTGTTTGCTATAAATCAGTTGAACACCCTTAATCGAAGAAGCACTAACGGTCTGCGTTTGGATGGTCAGGCTTCTTCTTCTTTGAAAGCTGGCAGGGTAGGCACACTCAGCGGATCAATTGGTGGTTCATTGGTGAACACGTTCAAATACGTAGAAAAAACTTTTAATGAGGATTTGCAACAACTTACAACTGACACACTCTATGGTTTACGCCAAGCAATGAATTGGAATGTCTCAGGAAATTTCAACTCGCGACTCTACGGGACTTTCAATTTTGGTAATGGAAGAGCAATTAAAGCTGTGCGTCACATGATTCAATGGAATGTGGGTGCGAGCTATTCGCCCTATAGCAATTACAATGTCAGTATGTTTTCGCAAACAGGTGAATTCGTTGGTTATAGTCCTTTTGATGTAGCGGCATTCAGACCCACGAGCTCAAATGAACAGCTGAATATTAACTGGAGTTCCACGAATAACTTTGAGGCAAAAGTGAAGGACAAGTCCGCAAGCAAGCTAACATACACAAAGTTGAAACTGATTGATAGCTGGAAAAAATCTTTAAGCTACAATCTGATGGCTGATTCGCTAAATCTTAGCAATCTGAGCATGAGTGCTTTTACAACCATTGCAAAGAATATCTCTCTGAATTACAATTCGACCTATAGTTTTTATGATCGTGATTCTTTAGGAAGAGATGTCAATCAATTTTTACTGAAAAGTCAACAGCAATTGATGCGCATGGAAGGATCCAATTTGGCACTTGGATTCCGTTTGCAAAGCAAAAACAAAAAGGATATTCAACGAGCCGATCAAAAGTTGACTCCAGAAGAGGAAGAGTTGGTTGAGAAGAATAAAAGTGAAATGATAGACTTCAGTATTCCATGGACGTTGAATCTAAATTATAATCTTCGTTTTTCGAAAATTTTTGATCGCGCTGCTCAAAAGGATACTTTAAAAATTACTCAAGCTTTCACGTTCGCTGGTGATTTTACTTTGTTTAAGTATTGGGCTATCAGCTTCAATAGTGGTTACGACATGAGTGATCCAAAGTATCAGACCTTGCAGTTTAAGGATTTCGGTGCGCGTGATTTTACAACAACAAATCTTGGACTACATTGGGATTTGCATTGCTGGGAGTTCTCCGCGAGTTATGTGCCTTTTGGGCAGCGAAAAAGCTACATGTTTCAACTCAACATTAAATCGGCTCTTCTTCAAGACCTGAAAATTCAAAGACGCGGCAATTTGGGTGATCAGAATTATTTGTATTGAGTCTGACTATGTCGATTTTGAGGAAAATACCAATGAGCTATTTCTTCATCAGAAAATGGGTATTCAGCCTTTCGCTTGAAACAGGCGTCTTCCTTTTACGTTAGACTTAAGAAGTGATTGATTTCAGCCTTCCTGTTTTATGCGATACAATTCAGCACGTAAGATAATCCGTGATTTTTGTTGAATGAAACATTCATTCATCGAACGTTTCAAAAAACACTTCCGATTTACATTTCGATCAGTTCAAGCAAACTTGCAGCGAAGAACATAACTACGAGCAAAAGTGTGAAAATGAGGTAAATGGATTTCTGCAGATTACCTACGACAATTCTACCTGCATTCTCGATTGGAGTGAACATAGCAATTATTACTTTCAGATAGTAATACGCTGAGATAGCAGAAGTAAGAATCATAACAATTACCAAAGTCATATGACCGCCTGACATCACATTCGTAATCACATAGTATTTTGCCAGGAAACCACTTAATGGCGGAATACCAGCCATGCTCAACAATGAAACTGTCATTGCACCAGCCATGACCGGATTTCTTTTGACAAGTCCCTTGAAAGCAGTCATGCTGTCATCTCCATTTTGAATGGAAGATACGTGCTGAAGCACCGCAAAAGCACAGAGACTCGCGATACCATAGGATAGAACATAGAACATTAAATATTTAGCTGACGCATTTTCAGACATCATAATGAAGCCAAGCATAAATCCGGCATGCGACAAACTTGAGTATGCTAAAAGTCTTTTCGAACTTGTTTGAACTACAGCAGTAACATTTGAAATAATCAACGTCAAGCCGATCATGATTGCAAATGCTTTTGCAAATGCATCAGGCAGCGGATGAAGCGCAACAACAAACAATTTGTACATCCCTGCGAAGGCAGCGCCCTTTACAATGGTTGCCATAAAAGCTGTGATTACTGTTGGAGCACCTTGATAAACATCTGGTGCCCACATGTGGAAAGGAGCAACGGATATTTTAAATGCAAATCCTACAAGTATCATTGCTGTGCCAATGATCATCATGGCTGAATACTGAGGCATTGCTGCGATTTTTTCATGAATTGCATTCAAATCAAAAGTGCCTAAAGAACCGTATAGAAGTGCTATTCCAAAAAGTAACACTGCAGAGGCAAGTGATCCGAGTATAAAATATTTGAATCCGGCTTCATTTGATAGAAGGTTTTTTCTATCGCTGGCAGCAAGAACATACAAAGGGATGGATAGAATTTCAATTCCAAGAAATAACATCACAAGATTTGTATAACTAGCCATGACTACTGCGCCGCACAAACTAAAAATACTGAGTGCGTAGATATCGGTTCTGTTTGACGCATGTCCGGAATAAGAATCAAAAGTGATGAGGTACCAACCAATGGCGATAACGCTGAATACAATCGTAAATCCAAGTGCGAAGTTGTCGAATTGCAGCATTCCACCGTATTGAGCAAATGGGATTTCATTTTTATCCCAATCCATTACGCTACAAGCAACAAGGGACAATAGACCGCCGATAATGACGGGCAGCTCTAGTTTTCTCAACTTCAAAAGATCTATCGCTAGTACAAGTATACCTAGAAGTGATATGATTAAAATTTCTTTCATCAGTGGGTGCCTAAGAGTGTTTCAACAGTTGGGTTGGAAAGGGATAAAATCGGATCTGGATAGATTCCTAGAACGATTACTAGCGCAACAATAATTGCAAGAACCGTGGTTTCATGTTTAGTCAAGGGGGCAAAGTTTTGTGTATGCATATTTGCTGAACCGAGCATCATTATTTGGAATGCACGGAGCATATACACGGCGCCAAGGACAACGGTGAGTCCTGCGACACCAGTTAGAATGGCACTGTATTGATATAATCCGAGCAGTAAAAGAAATTCTCCAACAAATCCGCTTGTGAGTGGAAGAGCGACAGAACCCATTACAACAACAAAGAATAGAAAAGCGAATTTTGGATTTACCTCACGAATTCCACCCATCCGGCTCATGTCATCATGATGCATACGGCTTTCTAAAATGTCATAAACGAAGAATAAGCCGACAGCCAATATGCCATGCGACAACATTTCCATGACACCGCCTTGAATTCCTTGCGCGTTACCGGAAAGAATTCCTGCCGAAAGAACACCTAAGTGTGCAATGGATGAATAGGCAATCAAGAGTTTATAGCGTTTCTGAACGATGGCCATACCCGATGCATATAGCACGCTGATTGCGGAAAGAACAAGCGCCCAACTACCATATTCCGCGATTCCATCTGGAAGCATAGGGAGCACAATCCTTATCAAGCCGTAACTCGCCATTTTGAGCATAATTCCGGCAAGTAACATGGTGCCCGCAGTTGGAGCGGCATCATATGTAGAAGGTTGCCAAGTGTGAAAAGGAAAGACGGGAATTTTTACAGCGAATGCGATGAAGAAACCTGCGAAAACCCAGCCCTGTTCTGATCCACTCAAAGCCTGGCCAGCAGCATACAAATCTTCAAATGCGAAGGAATGTGAATGCTGATAAACGTATAGTAACGACACCAGCATGAATAAACTTCCAAAAAGAGTGTAAAGGAAAAATTTCAAAGTAGTCTTGGCTTTGTTTTCAGCATTGCTCCATATGAGTATCATGAAATAAATTGGAATCAATGCAAATTCATAGAAGACATAAAACATAAAACCATCTGTTGTAGTGAATGCTCCAATCATGGAAGCGACCATTAACATCAACAGGCCATAAAATACATGTGGGTTTTTATATGTGCGATTGAATGATGCATAAACGATAATTGGTGTGAGCAGCGAGGTAAGCAATGCCATCACCAAACTAATTCCATCAAGTTTGAAGGCGTATGAAATTCCTAACGGGCCAATCCATTGACGATCAAAAGTGAGTAGGCCGGATGTGTCACCTGTGTGTTGCAGATACATGGCCGTCAAGGTCACAAGTAATTCTGCAATGCCTGCCAGAAGAGCGAGTTGCCGTGCCATGCGCGCTCCCATCAGGAAAATGGCTCCTGACATAAAAAGAGGGATGGCTATAAGAAGAAGTGTCAACATAATTTTCTTAGATAAAAAGAAGTAAAGCGATGAGACCAATTACAAAAACAAGCAAATACGTGAATATACTTCCCGATTGCAACAACCTCAGTTTTCCTGCACTGTCTTGTGTTAAGGATCCACTGCTTTCAACTAGGCCATCGATGATTTTTGGCTCAATCGTTTTTCCGAAGAAAGAACTCAATTTGTCAACGGGTTTCCGAATGATTTTTTCATACAATTCGTCAAACCAGTATTTGTTAAGTAGAAGTAGATGAGCTGAAGATTCGATTTCATCATCTTCGAGCGCAAGTTCTTCGTTCTTTTTGTATTTATTCCAAGCGAAATAAATGGAGCCGATAGCAACAATAGTTGCCGTAATCATGAGGATAATTTCAGTTGTTAAACTCATGTGCATCGATGGCATCACGACTGCATCTTCAAGGAAATGATCGAGCCAATGCCAATGCATTCCCATTTGTTCTCCGACTGCATGAGGAAGACCAATAAAACCACCCACAACTGAAAGTGCGGCTAGAACCACCAACGGGATAGTCATCACTTTGGGAGATTCGTGCAAGTGATGTTCTTGTTCGTGAGTACCTCTGAATTTTCCATGAAATGTTAAGAAATAAAGTCGGAACATATAGAAGGCGGTGCATGCGCTTACAACCATACTTAAAATAAACATGACTTTATTTTCTTCAAAGGCAACAGCAATGATTTGGTCTTTTGAAAAGAAACCTGCGAACGGAAATACTCCTGAAATTGCAATTGTGCCGATCAAGAATGTTAGATGTGTTACTGGCATCCACTTCTTTAAACCACCCATTCGTCGAATGTCTTGTTCTCCACCCATTCCGTGAATGACTGAGCCAGAGCCCAAGAATAACAATGCTTTGAAGAATGCATGTGTGATCACATGGAAAACTGCGGTGCTGTATGCGCCAAGTCCAAGTGCCACGAACATCAAACCGAGTTGAGAAACGGTGGAGTAGGCGAGGACTTTTTTAATGTCGTTTTGCGTTAGTGCAATTGTCGCCCCCATGAGTGAGGTAAGAATGCCCGCCCAAACAACCACCTGGCTTGCCATTTCACTTGACGCAAACAATTCACTGCTGCGTGCGACCATATATATACCAGCGGTTACCATTGTGGCTGCGTGTATCAACGCTGAAACCGGAGTAGGTCCGGCCATCGCATCTGGTAACCAAGTGTGCAAAGGTATTTGCGCACTTTTCCCCATGGCTCCGATGAATAATAATATAGCAACTGTAGTTGCAACACCACCGGGTAGCGAAGCTGCATCAGAGCCACTAACAAAAAGGTCGTCGAACTTCAACGTGCCGGTGTATGCAAAAAGCAAACACATGCCTAAGATCAATCCAAGATCACCAATACGATTTACAATAAAAGCCTTTTTCGCAGCATCATTGTTTTTCATGTCTTTGTACCAGAAGCCAATGAGCATAAACGAACAAACACCAACACCTTCCCAGCCGACGAACATGGTCACATAACTATCGCCAAGAATCAAAATCAACATGAAGAATACAAAAAGATTGAGGTATGCAATGAACCTGTTGAATCCTTCATCTTCATGCATATAACCGATAGAGTAGACGTGAATCAAGAAGCCAACACCGGTAATGAATAACAAGTAGATTGAAGAAAGTGGATCAACCAGAAAGGAAAAATCGATGTTTAAACTTCCAGCTGTGATCCAATCAAAGACTTTGACGATAGTTGGATGCGCACCATGCATTTGTGTTGAGAATACCAAAACAGATGTGATGAACGAAAGAAGGATTGCACCTGAGCCAAGCGTTCCAATGAAGTTTTTAGAAAATCCTTTTCCGAAAAATGTGATGTATAAAAATCCTGCTAAAGGAAATAACGGGATTAGCGTAACTAGTTTTTCCATTGTTCCTAAATCAGAATTTAAGTTTGTTTAGCACAGTAGTATCTGTAGTATGATGATTGCGATAAAGCATCATCAAAATCGCTAAGCCTACCGCAACCTCTGCAGCAGCAACTACCATGATGAAAAATACAAACACTTGTGCGTCTGTTTGATTCCACATTTTAGAGAAAGCAACGAGTGTGATGTTTACAGCGTTTAGCATCAATTCGATGCACATCAACATGATGATGGCATTTCTACGAAACAATATTCCGAATGCTCCCATAGCGAATAGCACCGAACCAAGGATGAGGTAGTGATTGATAGTTATATTGTGAAATAGTGTCATTGGGTGAGTTCTTTTTTAGATAAATAAACTGAACCGACCATTGCACCCAAGAAGAGTACGCTGGCAAGCTCGAATGGAAGCAAAAATTCACGGTAGAGCACAATTCCGAGATTTTTTGTAACTCCTATGTCTCCTGTATATCCTGCGGCCTGCACGAGATTCAACTCGTCAGTGCGGCGCACTGCTGCGACTATTACAAGCATCAGAATTCCACCCGCTGCAACGCTCATTGCTTTTGAAATGAGGCTGCGCTTTTCTTCATCGAGTTTGTTTAAGTTGAGCATCATGATTACATATAAGAACAAAACCATGATGGCGCCCGCATATACGATGATGTGAACTGCAGCGAGGAATTGCGCACCTAGCAGGAAGTAATGTCCGGCAACAGCAAAAAAGGTGACAATCAAAGACAGCACGCTATACACGGGATTCTTCGAAAATATCATTCCGGCTGCGCTGAAGACAGCGACAAACGAAAGGAACCAGAAAATGTATTCAGACAGCATATTTATTAATTCAATTATTCAACGATTCAACTTTCAAAGTAGGGGGCACTCAACGTGTGGAGCATTTCTAAAATCAATGACCAATGGATTTTGGTTTAGGATCTTTAAATGTTCTGTTATGTTGGTGTTTTTTATCTTGTTTGAATTCGATGACGGATTTGGTTTGACGCACACTAACATCAATTGGAGAGCCCATAGGCTCTACCAAAATGTCTTTGCCAAAAACCTCTGCTCCACGAGTAAAGGATGAGGGTACAATTCTATCTGTCAAGAAAATTGCTTCTTTCGGGCAAGCTTCTTCGCACAATCCGCAAAAGATGCAGCGCAACATATTGATTTCATAAATGCTTGCATACTTCTCTTCGCGGTACAAACTTTCTTCGCCTTTTTTCCTTTCAGCACTTTCCATGGTAATGGCTTCTGCTGGACAAGCCACAGCGCATAAGCCACATGCGGTGCAACGCTCGGCGCCAGCTTCATCTCGTTTCAATACGTGCTGACCGCGATACACAGGTGCAATTTCACGCTTCTGATCAGGATAGTTGATCGTCGGTGTGCGCGTGAACATGTGCTTGAATGTGATAAACATTCCTTTAAGAATCGCAGGGAAGTAGAGGCGCTCACTCCAGGTGAGTTCTCTTACTGTTACTATTTTTGATCTGTTCGTTAATGCCATGTTTTCATTTCATTGTAAGTCATTTTTAAATGACTTAATTCAGTTTGCCTAAAAAATACATCACGATTCCGGTGATGAAAATATTCGCCAACGCGAGAGGCAGCAAAACTTTCCAACCAAGATTCATCAACTGATCATAGCGGAATCGTGGAAGTGTCCAACGAACCCACATGAATAAGAAGATGAAGAATATAATTTTTCCGAAGAAAAATACAGTCTGTAGAATTGCCAATGTGTTACCCTCGAGTCCAAGCTCATGCTGGAATGGAAAATTGTAACCCCCGAAATAAAGTGTTGCCATCACTGCGGAGGAAATAAACATGTTGATGTATTCTGCGAAGAGGAAGAATCCCAATTTCATCGATGAATACTCGGTGTGATATCCACCAACCAATTCACTTTCGCATTCAGGTAAATCGAATGGAGCTCTATTCGTTTCGGCAAATGCACATATGAGGAAGATGATGAATCCAAGTGGTTGATAAACGATATTCGCAAGGCCAGCATCTTGTTGACGTGATATTTCTCCAAGGCTCAATGTGCCTGTTACCATTACAAGTGCAATAAGCGCAAGACCCATCGCAACTTCATACGATATCATTTGAGAAGAAGCACGCAATGCTCCTAGCAATGAGTATTTATTGTTTGATGCCCAACCGCCAATCATGATTCCGTAGACTCCCATGCTTACAACACCGAGCAAATAGAGTAAGCCAATATTGATGTCGGTAATTTGCATTGGATACAATGTACCATTGATTGTAATTCCTGAACCCCATGGAATCACAACCCCAGTCATGCAAGCGGTAAGCATAAAAAAGCAGGGACCGAAAATGAAAAGCCATCTATTGGAGTGTGTCGGAATCATTTCTTCTTTCATGAACATTTTCACACCATCAGCCAATGGCTGAAGAAGTCCAAAAATACCTGCGCGGTTTGGTCCAACTCGGTCTTGAAGTATCGCTGCCACTTTTCGTTCACCCCATGTCATGTATGCGGCAATTCCAAGTGAAATTGCGAAGACAATCACACAGAGAACAATTTTATATATCATCATTGAATCCATATTCCAGATGTTGTCTATTTCGTTAATGTGTATTGTTCGGATCAAGCGCACCTTGTCCTGCAGGTACTTTAACGCCATGCGGCAATCCTTTGCGCTGTCTGTCAATCGTCGTTTTCAGGGCTTTCAAACTTTCATAGTGATTTGCTGAAATAACAGAGTCACTGGCAATTTTTGATGGTCCCTCAATTGTCCAATCACTTGTTTTCTTTTTATCGAATCGGCATTCATTGCAAATCCAATCTTGCACTTCGCCATATGTGTCTTTTCTGCCCGTCACACGCAACACTTCTTCTCCTTTGTACCAAAGACGAACTTTGCCTGCGCACTTCGGACAATCGCGATGTGCATCCATTGGTTTTGTGTACCAAACGCGAGACTTGAATCGAAACGTTTTATCGGTTAACGCGCCTACCGGGCAAACGTCTATTACGTTGCCAGACATGTCGTTGTCAATAGCATTTTCAATGTAAGTTGAAATTTCACTTACATCTCCGCGATTTAGCACACCATGAACGCGCCCATCCGTTATTTGATCTGCCACTTTTACGCAGCGATAACAAAGGATACAACGTGTCATGTGCAACTGCACTTTATCGCCAATGTCTTTTTTCTCAAATTCTCTACGTGGGAAATCATAACGCGTTTGCACTTTGCCATTTTCATAAGCTAGATTTTGCAAATCGCATTCACCCGCCTGGTCGCATATCGGACAATCAAGTGGATGATTGAGCAACAAAAATTCAACAACTCCTGCACGTGCCTCCAGCAAATCAGGTGATGTAATGTTCTGAACTTCCATTCCGTCCATCACTGTTGTTCTGCAAGAAGCAACAGGCTTTGGCATCGGTCGTGGATCCTTTTCGCTGCCTTTTGTCACTTTTACAATGCAAGTGCGGCAGTATCCACCGCTCGTCTTTAGCTTCGAATAATAACACATTGCAGGTGGAACGATATCTCCACCAATCATGCGAGCAGCATTGAGTATTGTTGTACCATCGGGTACTTCAATGCTGATTCCGTCTATTGTAACTTTTGCCATTGGCTCTTTATTCTAGTTTAAAACGAATTGTGTTCTAACTATTCGTTTCAGTCGTTTTTATCTCGGTTGGTTTTTTATTCAGTGAAAAATTGAATCCAAAAATTCCATTTCGCTGAGCAAAGAAAAATTGTTGTGATGCTCTGTCTTCAGCACTTGCTGCTCTTGTTACAACATCTGGCATATTTATATAGCCTGTTTTGTATTCCATGCGCACAAAGAAGTGATTCCAGAACAGAACTTCAAATGCGAATTTTGCGCTAAGTCCAAACCCTGCCAAATGAAATTGATCGTTGCGCGGATATGTCATCAATTTCACATTACTCTTCGGAAGCATTGCTCCAAATCCTGCTCCACCTATTGCGTTGAACTGTAAGTGTTTTGAATGGTAAATCCCTTGGTAGTATTCCAATTCGGTATTGATATAATTCAAACCATCGGTATGTTCATACGTGAGGAAATTATCTTTCAACACAATACGATTGTTGTCAATCATATTTTGATATGTATCGTCCCCAATGTGTCCATCTATTGTCACTTCCTGATTTTGAACCATCACATATTTCATGTGATCAACTCCACCAGTTATGGCCAAATTTGGAGTTATAAAAAAACCTGCACGCATGTTTGTCTGCGGAATCGTCATTGTTTTTAGTCCGAAATAAGTCTCCGCACTAAATTCAGTCTGCCTGTCTTTCGCTTGTACATTTTGTAAAGTGAAATTGTAATCGGCTCCTTGAAAATGGATGTCGCTATCGCTGTATGAAGCGCGATTCCATCCCCAGCCAGCAAACATTTCATGCTTTCGATCTACTTGTTGGAACCATTGAGCTTGTCCAAATTCACTGAGCAGAAGTGAAATCAATAATGATATGTAGTTCAGCTTACTCAAGCTTCTGCCAGGTTGTTCAGTCTATAATAATGTTTCACGTCTTTGATGCTGCGACCATTTCGCACATACTCTTCAAACTCTTTTTTGAAGTGTCGAATTGCACTTGCCACAGGCCATGCAGCGGCATCACCGAGAGGACAAATTGTTTTTCCTTCTATTTTAGATTGAATGTCCCACAGAAGATCTACATCTTGCAATGTGCCATGTCCATCCAGAATGCGGTGCAGAATTTTTTCCATCCAGCCTGTTCCTTCGCGGCATGGAGAACATTGGCCGCAACTTTCATGATGGTAAAAACGTGAAAAATTCCACAAGTTTTTGACGATGCTTGTGTCTTCATCCATTACGATGAAACCACCTGATCCAAGCATAGTGCCTGTTGCAAATCCGCCGTCTGCCAGACTTTCATACGACATCAAGCGAGGTTCACCTGCGGCTGTTTTTAATATTAAGTCAGCAGGAAGGATGGGCACAGAAGAGCCACCAGCCACGACTGCTTTGAGCTTTTTGCCGTTGCGAATTCCTCCGCAATATTCTTCAGAGTAAATAAACTCTTCGACAGGCACACCTAGTTCAATTTCGTAGACACCTGGTTTGTTAATGTGTCCAGATGCAGAAATCAATTTGGTGCCGGTGCTTTTACCAATGCCAGTTGCAGCATAGGCTTCTCCGCCATCACGAATGATTGGAACAACTGCCGCAATTGTTTCAACATTGTTTACAACCGTTGGGCATCCGTATAAGCCAGCAATTGCCGGAAATGGTGGCTTGATGCGAGGATTGCCGCGCTTGCCTTCAAGTGATTCAAGTAAGGCTGTTTCTTCACCACATATATAGGCTCCTGCTCCAACTTGCACATAACAATCGTGATCAAAACCAGAATTCAAAATGTTTTTACCAAGAAGTCCAGCCTCGTATGCTTCATTTAATGCTGCTTCAAGGATGCGAGCGACATAGAAATATTCACCACGTATATAAATGAATGATGTCTTTGCTCCGAGCGCATAGCTGGATGCAATCATTCCTTCGATGAGAAGGTGTGGATTGCGTTCCATCAGATAGCGGTCTTTGAATGTTCCAGGTTCAGATTCGTCGGCATTGCACACAAGATATCTTGCCACACCCTCAGGCTTTGCAAGGAAACTCCACTTCATTCCGGTTGGAAATCCTGCTCCGCCACGACCGCGCAGACCACTGGTTTTCACATCTTCCAACACCTGTTCAGGTGTCATTTGTTTCAAAGCTTTTTCCAACGTGCGGTAGCCGCCATGCTGACGATAAACGTTGATGTTGCTCAATCCCGAAATATGATCGTTTTCGAGTAGTAGTTTTTTTGCCATCAGATTTGAATCATATCGTCTTTAGTATAAACTCTGCGTCTGCCTTCCTCTTTCATTTTTTCGAGAAGTGTATCTACTTTTTCTAGAGTAAGGTTTTCGTAATAATCGCCACCGCATTGCAGCATCGGCGCTGTTCCACATGAGCCTAAACACTCTACTGTTTTTAAAGTAAACATGCCGTCCGATGTTGTTTCACCGGCATGTATCTTCAATTTCTTCTCGATGTGACGAACTACGTCTTCCGCTCCGAGTAGCCAACACGAGCTTGTGCGACAAACTTCAATCACACATTTTCCAACTGGCTTCAAATTAAACATTGAATAGAAGGATGCAACTTCATACGCTTCGATTGGTTGTATTTTGAGCAATGATGCCACATAGTCCATTGCACCTGAACTCAACCAACCGTCAAATTCTGCCTGGGCCAAATGAAGCAATGGAATCAATGCGCTTTTGTGTTTTCCTTCCGGATAACGTTTGATGATGCGTTGTGCAGTCATCATGGTTTCATCACTGAACCGATATTCTTTATTTTCTGACATCTGCTTTGTGTCGATAATGTCTAAGTTTTTTTTTTCAATGGTTAAGCGTCAAGCTCTCCAGCTATCACATTCATACTGCTCATCGTGAGGATTGCGTCGCTTAACATTCCGCCCTCAATCATCGAGGAATACGCTTGGTAATAGATATAGCATGGTCTTCTAAAATGAAGGCGATAAGGAGTGCGTCCGCCATCGCTGATCAGATAAAATCCAAGCTCACCATTTCCACCTTCCACCGAATGATATACTTCACCTTTGGGCACGTCTGTTTCGCCCATGACAATTTTGAAGTGATAAATCAACGCTTCCATTTTACTGTAAACGTCTTCTTTCGGAGGCAAATAAAATTCGGGAACCTCCGCATGAAATTTTCCATCCGGCATGTTTTTGATGGCTTGCTCTATAATGCGCATGCTCTGCCACATTTCCTCAAGTCGCACCATGTATCTATCATAGGTGTCGCCATTGGTTCCTACTGGAATATCAAATTCAAAGTCTTGGTAGGATGAATATGGATTCATCACGCGCACATCATAATCCACACCGGCAGCTCTCAAGTTCGGACCTGTGAAGCCAAAGGCCAATGCCTTTTCTGCGCTGATTGCGCCGCATTTCATCGTTCTATCGATGAAGATTCTGTTACGTGTAACAAGCTTGTCAAATTCATGCAACGCGGCTGGAAACTCTTTCATGAAGGCATGCAGTTTCGCCCATGCTTTTTCATTGAAATCACGCTCCATTCCACCGATACGTCCAATATTCGTAGTCAATCGTGCGCCACAGATTTCTTCGAAAATCTCATAGATTTTCTCTCTCCATTGGAACAGGTAAAGAAATCCGGTCATGGCGCCTGTGTCAACAGCAATTACTGTGTCGCAAACAATGTGATCAGTTATGCGCGAAAGTTCCATAATGATCACACGCAAGTACTGAGCTCGCTTTGGTACTTCGCAACCAATCAATTTTTCGACTGTCATGTGCCAACCCATATTATTGATCGGAGATGAACAATAATTCAAACGATCCGTGATCGGAGTGATTTGATTGTAAGGGCGATGTTCGGCAAGCTTCTCAAAGGCACGGTGAATATATCCGATGGTTGGAACGGCTTTCACTATGAGCTCACCATCCATGGTAAGTACATTTTGAAAAATGCCATGTGTCGCCGGATGCGTTGGCCCAAGATTCAGAATGGAATAATCCTTCTGCTCTGTGACTTCCGTTGCTGTTGCAAACGTCTGTCCTATATTTCCTGATACTCCTCTCATGGTTATCTTCCAAAGTATTTATCGGCCTTGTCGTCGCGGCCAGCATCTTCCAATGCATATTCTTTGCGCATTGGGTGGTAGTTCATTTCGTCCATGTTCAATATTCTGCGCAGATCCGGATGACCAGAGAATTTAAAACCATAAAAATCAAATGCTTCACGTTCCATCCAATTCGCTGTAAGCCAGATATCTGTTATAGTTGGCATATTTATGTCAGCAGTGCTCATAAATGTTTTGATCCGAATTCGATGATTCTTTTGCATGTTATGCAATTGATACATCAGCGCAAATTCTTCCCCCTTGTTTTCCGGATAATGAATACCGCACATTGTTGTGAGAAAATCGTATTTCATGCCCTCATCATTTTTTAAAAATGAAAGGATGTCGTGAACGGCGTTTTTTTCTATAATAAAAACAGGGAAATCATAATCGATTTGAGATCGAATAAGTGATGTTCCAAATTTTGACACCAAGGTTTCTTTCACGTGATCGTGAAGTTCAATGATGCTGGTTGATGCAGAAGGTTCTAATTCGTGATGCATGTTCGCGTTTTGAAGTTGGGAATTCCCGGTGATTGATCTTGTAATTATTCCAAACCATATTTGGCGAGCATCGCTTTGTACTCAGGAGATTCTCTGCGATTTCGTCCTTCTGACTTTGCAAGCTCTTGTATTTTTAATATACCATCTAAAACCTGCTCAGGGCGTGGGGGACAACCGGGTATGTAAACGTCCACCGGAATGATTCTATCAATACCCTGAAGTACAGAGTAAGTGTCGAAAATTCCACCACTGCTCGCACACGCGCCCATGCTCAGTACCCATTTTGGTTCTGCCATCTGTTCGTAAACCTGCCGAAGAATTGGTCCCATCTTTTTAGAGATAGTTCCCATTACCATCAATAGATCTGCCTGCCGCGGTGAGAAACTCAATCTCTCCATTCCGAAACGCGACAAATCATAGTGAGAAGCCATCGTAGCCATGAACTCAATTCCACAACATGAAGTTGCGAATGGCAATGGCCATAGTGAATTGGCTCGCGCAAGCCCGACGACCTTGTCGAGATTGGTTGCAAAAAAACCTTGGCCTTCAAGACCAGCAGGCTGATGTTCACTTCGAATATCTACAGATGTTATCATGCTTTTACTTATTCTTCTGCGCCATAAGTTGGCGCTAATAGTTAACTTGTCATTAGTCCCAGTTCAGGGCGCCCCGACGAATGATGTAAATCAAACCGACGATCATCAAACCCATAAAACTGAACATTTCTATAAGTCCAAACAATCCAAGCTCATGGAAGTTTACTGCCCATGGATACATAAAAATTACTTCCACGTCAAACAGCACAAACAATATTGCTACAAGAAAGTATTTGATCGAAAATGGAGTGCGCGCATTGCCCTTTACCTCAATACCACATTCAAATGTGTCGTCTTTTACAGCTGTGTTGCGTTTCGGACCCAACTTATGCGTTGCAACCATGGTGGTGAGCACAAAACCGAGTGCTACCATGGCCATCACCACAATCGGGAAATATTGCGAAAACATTGAAGGAGCAGTTTCCATACAGGCTTAAACAATTAAGAATTCGGTGCTAAATTAGGCCTGCATGTCTTAATCTTCAAGAACGAATGTTTTTTTTTCAAGGACATCCAATAAATAGTTTGGTTAAAAGACATTTCTTTGGATTAAGCGGTCATTTGCAAAATCAATTTTTATTATCCAATCAATGCAGCAATGCCGCTGGATTGTTATGTTCCATTGAATATTTCTTTGTCCGACTTTGGCCAAAAAAAATGCCTTCGATTTGATCCGAAGGCTTTTAGATTGGTTCTAAATTTTCTTTTAAAGTCCAAGAAGTATTTCTTCTGCCGTTTTTCCACCAAACAACATGCGCTCTGGATTTTCAAGCATGTCTTTCACTTTTACAAGGAAACTCACACTTTCACGGCCATCGATAATGCGGTGGTCGTAACTCAAGGCGACATACATGATAGGGCGAATCACAACTTGGCCATTCTCAGCAACAGGTCTTTCAACAATGTTGTGCATACCCAAAATTGCACTCTGAGGAGGATTGATGATAGGTGTCGAAAGCATGGAACCAAACACACCACCATTGGTGATCGTAAATGTCCCGCCTTGCATTTCATCCACGGTTATTTTTCCGTCTCGAACTTTCTTGGCAAGTTCACCAATTGTGCGCTCAATGTCCGCAAGGCCTTTCATCTCCGCATTTCGGATGATTGGTACCATCAATCCTTTTGGACTTGAGACAGCGATTCCTATATCTGTATAATCGTGATAGACAATTTCTCCGTTATCGATGCGTGCATTCACAGCCGGATAGGCATAAAGCGCTTCGCTGACAGCTTTTGTAAAAAACGACATAAACCCAAGTCCAACTCCGTGTTTTTCTTTGAACACGTCCTTGTATTTGGCACGAAGATCCATGATTGGTTTCATGTTCACTTCGTTGAAAGTTGTAAGCATGGCGGTTGTGTTTTTCACACTTACCAATCGCTCTGAGATTTTCTTCCGAAGATTCGTCATTTTCTCACGACGCTCCGTTCTTTCACCTGCACGCTGAGGAACGCTTTCCGTATTGAAGCCCGAAGCCATGGCAGCTATTACGTCGCCTTTCGTGATGCGACCGCCGGGTCCGCTGCCACTGATTTGTGTTGCTGCAACGCCATTTTCTGCCATCATTTTTGCCGCAGAAACAGATGGTGTGCCAGATGCGTATGTTTTTTCTGGAGTCGAAGTTTTTTCAACCTTGGCAGCAACTTCTTTGACAGGTTCTGCTTTTTTCTCTTCTTTCGGAGCAGCGGCACTACCTGCTGGCTTTGCTGCGGATGTGTCTATTTCACAGGCAATTGAGCCTACAGCAACTGTATCGCCAGCTTGTGCTTTTATGGTGATCGTTCCACTAGCTTCTGCAGAAAGCTCAAGTGTCGCTTTGTCACTATCGATTTCGGCTACAACTTGACCATTTTCAACATAGTCGCCATCTTTTACAAGCCAATTGGCAATGATGACTTCGCTGATGCTTTCTCCCGGTGAGGGAACTTTGATTTCTATTTTGGACATAGTTCGAAATTTGAGTCCGACATACTGAATATGCCGAAACTGAATTCAGGTGCAAATCTGCGATAATCTCTACCATTTTTCACATAACATGCTTCATGTTTTTAGTCGGCTGATGTGAAGATCGGGATTCCACTAGTTTTACACCCCTCAACTTTTTTATGAAAAGTAAAACTCTCGTCTTGCTGACAAAACAATTTCCGTTTCTCAATCGGGAACAATATGTCGCCCATGAATTGGAGTTTTTGGCAAAAGAATTCGAAAAAATTTACATCTATCCACATGATCATTTTAGGAAGGATGATCAAATCACATTCGAGCTGCCTCCGAATGTGGAAGTCATAAATTTAAATCTTCAGATTCCACCGATTCGGAACAAATTCGCTTTATTAATGAGCTATTTGAGAGCATTTGTTTTTGAGCTCTGCCGAGTGCATGATCGCATGTGGTTTGTCAAAAATGCGAAACGGTTTTTCTCCATCTATACCACGCAATATGCACTCGGTATTGGATTGATGAATTTTCTAGCGAAGAAAAAGCTGAATCAAAAGGAGGTGGTTTTTTACTCTTATTGGTTTAGTGCTTCTGCGCTGTGTTTGTCTATTTTAAAATCGCGCGGTGAAATTGATCGATATGTTAGCAGAGCGCATGCCCTTGATCTTTACCATGAAGATTGGGGATTGCTCAATGAGCGTGTTGGAGTTCTTCCTTTTCGAAATTTCAAACAGAAATTTGTAGATGTGCTCTATTCAATTTCTGAGCATGGCAAGAAATATCTGGAGAAAAAGTACCCAGATATTCAATCAGTGAAGGTGGCATATCTTGGTGTAAAGGATTTTGGATTGAACCCTGGTGAAAGGAGTGAGGAATTCGTCATAGTGACATGCTCCGGTGTGGACGATAATAAAAGGATTCATTTGTTGGGCAATGCGTTGTCTCGCATTCAACAAAAAGTGCTTTGGATTCATTTTGGCGATGGGCCATTAAAAGACCTTGCGCTGCAATCTGTTACTTCATCCAATGTCAAATTTGATTATCGCGGTCAAACACCAAATAAAGAAGTCAGGGAGTTTTATGCTTCAAACCATGTGGATCTTTTTGTCAACTTAAGCAAAGTGGAAGGGTTGCCTGTGACCATCATGGAAGTGCTTTCACATGGCATACCAGTATTAGCAACTGCAGCAAATGGAACTCCTGAGGCGGTCGTTGATGGGGAAACGGGCACTTTATTGCCCATAGAA
>Ga0209480_10001206_pt1 | contig 19102 bp, 11 predicted proteins | sample JI61114C2DNA_FD_187501 | JGI IMG/M metagenome (GOLD analysis project Ga0209480, IMG submission 187501) | Wastewater effluent complex algal communities from Wisconsin, to seasonally profile nutrient transformation and Carbon sequestration -... | ecosystem: Engineered > WWTP > Effluent > Algae... | reverse complement strand
CAGGAAAATATTCACCCGGTACGGGAACTGGACAAACAGTGGCACCATGGCCAATAAAACAATAATCAGTACCTCGAAAAATGAAAAATAAAATGCTTTGTCAAAACGGGGCTGTTTCATCTGCAGGAATTAATAAGGTAAACATAATAAAAAGGACAGAATAACACTAGTAAATATGGGGAATAGTGTCTATTTTGTACTCAATTTATGGTCAAAGCCATCATACAACTAATTCGTCCTAAAGACTGGGCAAAAAATTCTTTTTTATTTCTGCCACTTTTTTTTGCCGGTGAACTTTTACAGGTAGATAAAATCATCGCCCTGGTGTGGGGATTTATTTCATTTTCCTGTGTTGCCAGCTCGATCTACATCATCAATGATTACCGTGATATAGAGGATGACCGGAAACACCCGGTTAAGAAATTCAGGCCGCTGGCCAGTGGTACCGTATCACGGACGACGGCCATTATACTCCTCTTTATTTTACTGGTAGCCGGCCTCGGAACCGCCTGGCTGATCCGGGATAAATTTCTTTTTGTACTCGGCATTTATTTCCTGCTGAATCTCGGTTATTCATTCGGGTTAAAAACAATTCCGGTACTGGACATCCTGATCCTTGCTTCCGGCTTTATTTTACGGATCAAAGCAGGATCGGTCATCAACTTTACGCCGTTGTCGGAATGGATTGTGATCATGGTTTTCCTGCTGGCACTGTTTATGGCCATTGGAAAAAGAAGAGACGATGTATTACTGAAGATCAGTTCCGGGACGGAAATGCGCAAGTCTGTCAAAGGGTATAACCTTGAATACCTGAATGTACTGCTGGCGCTTGTTTGTGCTGTCATTATTGTGGCGTACTTCATGTATACGATGGCCCCGGCAACCATTGAACGGCTGGGTACACACCGGCTCTACTACACCTGCCTCTTCGTAATAGCAGGCATCATGCGTTACCTGCAGATCATTTTTGTACAGGCAGACGCGGGTTCTCCTACCAAGATCCTGTATAAGGACCTTTTTATAAAGATCACGTTGTTGTTATGGATGGCGAGCTTTGCGGGTATACTCTATTTGAAAGACATAACCCTGTTTGAGTAATGAAAAAGATCATAGCCAACTGGGGCAATTATCCCAGTATTGAAAGCGACGAAAAGACATTTAGTTTTCCCGAAGATTTAGCAACTTATGTAGGCCGTGAGGACCGCTTTATTGCAAGGGGCTACGGCCGTTGTTACGGAGATGCCTCCCTCGCTGCAAAAACAGTCTGCACCCTGCAATACAATAAGGTCTTGTCCTTCGATACAAAAGAAGGCATTTTTGAATGCCAGTCGGGACTGACACTGGATAAAATACTTCCCATCATTGTTCCAAAAGGCTGGTTTCTTCCTGTAACTCCGGGAACCAAATTCATTACGGTGGGCGGAGCGGTCGGCAGTGATGTACATGGAAAAAACCACCACGTGGATGGTTGTTTCTCGGCACATGTCATGGAAATGGATATCACAGGCCATGATGGCGAAACACATACCTGTACCCCGGATGATAAAGCAGACTTGTTCTGGGCCACTTGTGGCGGAATGGGACTCACCGGTGTGATCACCCGGGTAAAATTCAGACTCAAAAAAATTGAAACTTCGTATATCAGGCAAAAACAACTGAAAGCAAAAAACCTGGATGAAATTCTACGCCTGTTTGAGGAAAACAAACAATATACCTATTCAGTAGCCTGGATCGATTGCCTCAAAAAAGGTAAAGGGTTTGGCCGGAGTATACTTATTCTTGGCGAGCATGCATCAGTAGAAGACCTGCCGGCTGGAAAAAAAGAAAAGCCCCTGGCCGTTCCATCCGGAAAGCAGATAAATTTCCCGTTCAACCTGCCCTCTTTTGTGTTGAATAAGTTTACGGTCAAAGTTTTTAATTTTCTGTTTTATGGCAAAAACATGAAAAGGGAAATCAACAATGTCGTTTCTTACGAACCCTTTTTTTACCCGCTGGACGCCATCCTGAACTGGAACCGGGGTTATGGTAAAAAGGGCTTTATTCAATATCAGTTTGTCCTGCCCCTGGAAAGTAAAAACGGGCTCGTGGAAATATTGCACCGGATCAGTGACAAAGGAATTGGTTCATTCCTCGCCGTATTAAAAGTATTTGGCCCTCAGGATGACCTGATTTCCTTCCCGAAAGAAGGATATACCCTGGCACTGGATATTCCGGTACGCAATGGGCTGATGCCTTTTCTGGATGAACTGGATGCCCTGGTACTTCAGCATGGTGGCCGGCTTTATATGTCAAAGGATGCCCGGATGAAACCGGAAATTCTTGAAAAAGGGTATCCCCGGCTAGACGAATTTAAAAGTATCATACGCAAGTATAATCCGGAATCAAAATTCAGTTCATTGCAATCTGAACGGCTGAATCTGACTTCCCGGTAATCTGTTATTTTATGGAAAAATATGTATTCATAATCGGAGCCACATCCGATATCGGAATGGCCATTGCTGAAAAATATGCCCGGGAAGGGTATGATCTGTTGCTTGGTGCCCGAAAATCGGAACGCCTGTTGCCTGCACAATCCGACCTCCAGATCCGTTTTGGCATCCGTTGTAACCTGCTTGAGCTGGATCTCAGCCAGACCGCTACACTGGCTGCTGCCTGGAATTCACTGGAAAGAAAACCTGGCATTTCCATCTGTGTGGCCGGCTATATGCAGGACAATGATGAAGTGTTACGCGATACAAACGCTACGCTGCAGACAATCGAAAGTAATTTCACCGGACCTGTAACATTGCTGAACGCTATTGCCCTGGATTATTTGAAAAACGGTACCGGGGTGATTGCGGGCTTCAGTTCCGTGGCAGGTCTCAGAGGCCGGCAAAGTAATTTTATTTATGGCAGTGCAAAAGCCGGCTTTATCGCTTATCTGTCCGGATTGCGGAATAAACTGTTTCATCACCAGGTACATGTACTGACGGTTCTCCCCGGTTTTGTATACACAAAAATGACTGCCCATCTCGCCCTGCCCGGTCTGCTGACAGCTACTCCTGCGCAGGTAGCCAACGCCGTTTTTACCGGCATAAGGAAGAAAAAGAATGTCATCTATGTCAAATGGTTCTGGAAATGGATCATGTGTATAATCCGGATGATCCCTGAATTCATGTTTAAAAAGAAAAAACTGTGAAGCCCAGGATCGCTCTCTTTGATTTTGACGGAACCATCACCCGGAAGGACAGTCTGCTTGAATTTATCCGTTTTACCAGGGGGACCGTCCGTTTCTATATGGGTTTTATACTGCTGTCCCCCCTCCTGGTGGCCATGAAAGCCCGTCTTCTGAGTAACCAGCAGGGAAAAGAGTTCGTACTCCGCTATTTTTTTGGAGGTACGCCCATGGCCGTATTCGACAGCTGGTGCCAGAAATTTGCCCACTCCAGAATTCCTGCTATTGTCCGTCCCGGTGCACTCGAAGAGATCCGTCGGTTAAAACAAGACAATATTACCGTAGTACTGGTTTCAGCATCGCCCGAAAACTGGCTGCTGGAATGGACAAAAGCCAATGATATTCAACTAATTGGCACTCGTCTTGCAATCAAGAATGACAGGATTACCGGGCTTATAAAAGGGAAAAACTGTCACGGGACTGAAAAAGTCAGGCGGATCAGGGAAAATTATCCTCAAAACGAATATGAAATAACCGATGCCTTTGGCGACACAAAGGGCGATCTGCCCATGCTGGACCTGGCTGTAAACCGGCATTGGAAACCATTCCGTTAATACCCTGATTTCCATATTTTAGCCTTGATTTTCAGGTTGATAAAAAAATAAAATGGAATAACTTCCGGTTATTGTTTTATTTGTTAGATTTACGCCGAATCTCCACCTACAAATTTCCCCATATCCTTTCGAAGAGTCTGAATGTTTACCGGATTTATAACCTCCGGTAAGTCTTTGTATTTACAAAGGCAGTCTTTTTTTTAAAATTAAACCGTTTAATATGAATCAGACATCTACGATTATTAAAGCCTTATGCTTACTGCTGTTTCCCGCTGCGTTGTGGGGACAATCAGCCGGTGATTACCGGACTGCAGCTGCCGGACCAGCCGCCTGGTCAACTGTTGCTTCCTGGGAAACTTTCGACGGAACTACCTGGAATGCTGCTGTAAGTACTCCTACTTCTGCAAATGGTGTAATCACCATCAGAACAGGACATACGATCAATTTAACCGCATCTGTTACTGCTGATCAGCTTGTTATTGAAGCCGGTGCAACCCTGAATAACAATACAGGTGGCGCCAACTTAACCCTAAACGACGGTGCAGGCACTGATTTAACAATCAGTGGTACTTATCTGCTACGTGCGCTGAATGTACTTACCAGCGGAGGAGGCAGCCCCACAATGGAAGTGAATGGCACCATGAACTGGTTTAGCGGAACCGTTCAGATACCCACTACCATTAATTCGGGAGGTATACTTAATCTTGATCTGGCTTTTGATAAAATTCTGCAGAACGCATCAATCGTTAACAATGGTACTATTAACTGGATTACGATTACTTCAAACGGCAATCTGGATATGAGAACAGGTACCTTAACAAACAATGGTACTATTAATGCCAATTTCGGTGTGAATGCCGGCTTTTTTAATACCTCAGGCGTTAATCTGTTTACCAACAACGGCACGTTGCATAAATCAACTGCTCAGACCTTAGCCATCAATACACTGCCTTTTACCAATAGTGCTACAGGTGTGATAACCGGTACGGGTACACTCAGTTCCTCCCCTGCCAATTTCAGTATTACCAATGCAGGTGAAATTCAGCCTGGTAGCTCTCCCGGTCAGATAACTTTCTCAAACAATATTGTATCTACAGAGACCTCTACCCTTCGTCTTGAAATTGTGGACGGATCAGGTGCTGGCACCGGTCATGACAAGGTGAATTTCAATACTGCTGCTGCAAACGTAGATGTATCGGGTACTGATTTAATTGTACAGGCACTTACCTCCGCGCCTATCCAGTCGTATACTATTCTTGAGAATACGGGTGGTGGTGTATTTACCGGAGCTTTTGCCTCTGTTCTTATTCCCCTCAACTATTCCATAACTTATAACCCTGGTGTTTCCACATCAATTATTGTTACCAAACTTGGTGCAACATTACCTGCAGTATGGGGCAGCTTCAATGCTATTGCCCGCAACAACCAGGTGAGCCTGAAATGGGAAACCCTGCAGGAAAGCAATGTAGCTGATTTCACGGTTGAATATTCTGTAAATGGCCGTGATTACCTGCCGTTGACCACGGTAGCTGCCATTGGTAATTCCAACAGTGTTCAGTCTTATAGTTTTGTACATACAATGCCTGACCTGGCGAAGAGTAACTTCTACCGGATCAAGCAAACTGATCTGGATGGCAAATCTGCTTACTCCGCCGTCAGATCTGCGAAGTTCACCAAAGGTCAGATTGTCGCGGTAACTGCTACCCCTAACCCTGTAAGAGATCGCTTACAACTGCAGGTACAGGAAGAAAATATCCGTATCGTGCTGACCGATATGGCTGGCAAAACAATTCAAACCCTGACACCTCAGCCCGGCTATCATGAAATCAATATGAGTCTGCTGAGTCCTGGCATCTACAACCTGGCTGTTTTCAATAAGAACAGCTTAATGGAAACACAGAAAATTGTAAAGCAATAATAAAAGGAAATTAAGTTTAGCAAAAAGGCTGTCTCATCAGAGGCAGCCTTTTTTTGTGGTTGCTAGCTTCCGCTTCGCGGATGAATTTAAACACATAGGCTTAGTTTACTCACTACTGATCAGATAGCATCACATATATAACTGACCGAAAACGGGAATACCCTGTAAGAATAACACAGGGTACACATAGAAATACACTTGCTATGTTTATTCTATGTCACTATGTGCCTATGTGTTAAAAACGGCGAAGCCGCCTGCCGCTACGCGGATTAATTTAAACACATAGGCTTAGTTTACTCACTACTGATCAGATAGCATCACATACATAACTGACCGAAAAAGGGACTACCCTGTAAGAATAACACAGGGTACACATAGAAATACACTTGCTATGTTTATTCTATGTCACTATGTGCCTATGTGTTAAAAACGGCGAAGCCGCCTGCCGCTTCGCGGATGAATTTAAACACATAGGTTTAGATGCTTACACAAAAGATTAAAGTGTATGGCAGGCACCACTCTCCTACAGCGGGACTACCCTGCAAGAATAACATAGGATCATAGAAAGACATAGGATTTTATAAAGCGGGAAGAGCAAGAATAAAGTACGAGGTACGCCCGCGGCCTTTAATAAATCTGTATGCCTTTATGTACTATCTCACATTCTGCCTTGAACACTTTACATTATATGCGTAATTTCTCCTGTATTTTCTATGTTGTCCTATGAACCTATGTGCCTATGTGTTAAAAAAAAATGGAAGCTGTCTGCTGACAACCTCCATTTTATCTATTCGTTGATTTTTGCTTTTACTGCTTCACGAATTTCAATACCCCGTTCCGGTTAATATCAAGTCCTACCTGCACAATGTAAGTGCCTCTGGCGAACTTGCTGATATCCACCCGGAGTAACATATAAGGCAGATTCCGCATCACTTCGTTCTGATACACCACCATTCCAGACATATCATAAATCCGTATGGGTGTCTTGTTCTGTGTGGTGGCTGCATCCAGTTCAATGATAATCTCATTTACAGCCGGGTTGGGATAAATGGATAACCTTGAAGTTTGCAATTCCGGAAGCACGGTTACTTTTACGGTATCGCGGCTGGTTGCACCCAGATTATCAGTAACAAGTAATTCAAAATAATATTCCCCTTCCAGGAGATTCTTCATGGCAGACCTTGGATTGTTCACTGAATCAATAATAAACTGTGCTGGTCCGGCAATTTTTCTCCACTGGAATCCGGCAATACTTCCGTCATTGTCAATCGCAGTACCAGTAAGTGTGACCTTATTGACCGGCAGTCTGATCAGCTGATCTGTACCGGCATTCACGATCGGTGCCATATTCGGTACGGCATTCACGGTCACCTGAATGGTATCGGTAGCGGTAGCTCCGTTATTGTCTGTAACCGTAAGTATGAACTGGTAGACTCCCTGTACCAGACCGGTTACACCCGTACTGGCATTGGCAGGAGCATTGATTGTATACTGCGCAGGTCCAGTCCATTTGTTCCAGCTATAAGAAGCGATGGTTCCATCCGGATCTGATCCACTACCATTCAAAGTAGTACTGTTAACCGGAAGTGTTATGGAAATATCGGTACCCGCATTTGCGCTTGGAGGCTGATTTACCAGGCTGTTTACGGTAACCTGTATGCTGTCCTTTCCGGATGCACCATGATTATCGGTAACGGTCAGTTCGAAGAGGTAAACACCTTGTACCAGGTTGGTAATACCAGTACTGGCATTGGCGGGAGAAACAATCGTGTACTGGGCAGGGCCGGCAATTTTCTGCCATTGATAAGTTGCAATGCTGCCATCCGGATCAGAACCTGTGCCATTCATTGTTACGCTGTTTACAGGCAGTGTAATCGTCATATCAGCTCCTGCGTTGGCTACAGGGGATAAGTTAACAAAAGGATTAATGGTCACCTGTACGGTATCCTTATCGGAATCACCGCTGTTATCTGTTACTGTCAGCTCAAACTTATAAACACCCTGAACCAGGTTATTTACAACTGTCTGGGCGCTGAGTGGGGCTAATACCACAAACTGAGCCGGGCCGGAAATTTTATTCCACTGATAGGAAACAATCGATCCGTCAGGGTCAATACCAATGCCTGAAAGAACCAGGCTATTCTCCGGCAGGATAAGCGTAATATCCGGACCAGCACTGGCAACAGGAGGCTGATTCGGGGCCGGATTCACGGTTACCTGGACTGTATCCTTATCGGTTGCTCCGTTGTTATCCGTAACAGACAGTTCAAAAAGATATACACCCTCTGTCAGGTTGGTAACACCTGTACTGGCACTGCTGGCAACATTGATTGTAAACTGTGCCGGTCCGGCAATTTTTGTCCACAGGTATCCGGAAATAAATCCATCAGGATCAGAACCGGTACCGTTCAGGGTTACACTATTAACAGGAAGGGTGATATTCAGGTCGGTTCCTGCATCAGCTACAGGCAAAAGGTTCACATAAGCATTCACTACCACCTGTACAGTGTCTTTATCTGTTGCGCCACTGTTGTCTGTAACGGTCAGTTCAAACAGGTAAACACCTGCAGTCAGATTGGTAACTCCGGTACTGGCACTGCTGGCTGAATTGATTGTGTATTGTGAAGGACCTGCAATCTTCACCCAGGTGTAGGCGGTAATATTCCCGTCAGGGTCAGAACCTGTACCATTTAATGTGACACTGTTTACGGGGAGTGTTATACTTAAGTCCGAACCTGCATTTGCTACAGGGGGCATATTCTGATAAGCAATAACAGTAACCTGTACCGTATCCGTAGCGGATGAACCGTTGTTATCTGTTACCATTAACTCAAACTGGTAAACGCCCTCTGCCAGATTCACTACACCTGTACTGGCACTGGTGCCAGCGGTAAAATTAAATGATGATGGACCGGCTACTTTTGTCCACTGGTAACCTGCAATTGTACCATCCGGGTCAGAACCACTGCCATTCAGCGTAGCACTGTTGATAGGCAGATTTATTACCAGATCGGTTCCGGCATAAGCAGCAGGAGGCAGGTTGATAGCCGCATTTACAACCACCTGAACCGTATCACTGCCCGTTACATTATTATTATCAGTAACAGTCAGCTCAAACAGGTATACACCCTGAACCAATCCGGTTACACCCGTACTCGCATTAGCGGGGGAACTTATTGTAAACTGAACAGGACCGGAAATCTTAGTCCACTGGTAAGCAATAATGGAACCATCCGGGTCGGAACCACTGCCATTCAGGGTTACACTGTTTGCCGGAAGAGTAATACTGATATCAGCACCGGCATTGGCTACAGGCGCCTGGTTAACATTACTGTTTACAGTAACCTGAACAGTATCTTTTGCGGCACCACCACTATTATCCGTTACAGTCAGTTCAAAACGATACACGCCTTGCACCAATCCGGTCACACCGGTACTGGCACTGGATGATGATGTAATTGTAAATTGGAGGGGACCAGATAATTTTGACCACTGATACGTGGCAATACTGCCATCCGGATCAGAACCAGTACCATTCAGTGTAACACTGTTTACCGGTAAAGTGATTGTCTGATCTGCTCCTGCATTGGCAGAAGGCAATTGATTCAACGAAGCATTTACTGTAACCTGTACCGTATCCTTATCCGTTGCGCCACTGTTGTCGGTAACGGTGAGTTCAAAACGATACACCCCTTGTACCAGGCTGGTAACACCCGTACTGGCGCTCGATGCAGCGGTGATTGAATACTGCGCTGGACCGGCAATCTTAACCCACTGATAGCCCGATATATTTCCATCCGGGTCAGAACCACTGCCATTCAGGGTTACTGTGCTGACGGGTAATACAATCGACTGATCCACCCCGGCATTTGCAACCGGCGCCTGATTGACGTAGGCGTTTACGGTAATCTGAACGGTATCTTTATCCGTTGCGCCGCTGTTGTCGGTTACGGTGAGTTCAAAACGATACACCCCTTGTACCAGGCTGGTAACACCCGTACTGGCACTGGCTGGCGATGTAATAGTATATTGAGCAGGACCTGCAATTTTTGACCACAAATAATTGGTAATACTGCCATCCGGATCGGAGCCACTTCCATTCAGCGTTACGGTGCTTACCGGCAGCGTGATGGATTGATCTGTACCAGCATTAGCCAATGGAATCAGGTTTATAGCTGCATTTACAGTAATCTGTACGGTATCCTTATCCGTTGCACCACTGTTGTCGGTAACAGTGAGTTCAAAACGATACACCCCTTGTACCAGGCTGGTAACACCCGTACTGGCACTGGCTGGTGATGTAATAGTAAACTGAGCAGGACCAGCAATCTTTGACCACAAATAATTAGTAATACTGCCATCCGGATCGGAGCCACTACCATTCAGTGTAATTGTACTTACTGGCAGCGTGATGGTTTGATCTGTACCCGCATTAGCGGACGGTAATTGATTAAGTGCTGCATTAACCGTAACCTGTACGGTATCTTTATCAGCTGCACCACTGTTATCGGTTGCGGTCAGTTCAAAGCGGTATACACCCTGAACCAGGCCGGTTACCGTAGTAACAGCAGCATTGCTGGTTGTAATGGTAAACTGGGTTGGACCGGCAATCTTTGTCCACTGATAGGTAGCAATAGTTCCGTCAGGATCGGTTGCACTCCCATTCAGGGTAACAGTGCTGACCGGCAGGGTGATAGTCTGATCGGCACCGGCATTTGCTACAGGAACCTGGTTCACTGGCGGGGGTGCAGAAAGCCTGGAAAATATCCAGTCAACCATTGCTCCCACGTCATTAAAACTACGGGTGGAATCGGCCTGAGTTATACTCAGCAGATACCCCGGTGCAGTTGGGTTTGTACCGTTAAGGGACAAAGGGAAACTGCCGATTGTTGTATTATTTGAAACGGTAGCTCCGGACTGGTTAGCTACTGTATTTGATGCATTATTAATAAAGTAGTTACTTGACACATTACCACCGGATGTACCTGCGTTGCCAGCAGTATAAACCGGTGCTACTTCTGCATTCTTGAAAATATTACCGGTTACATTGGGTATAAGTGAAGTAATTACTTCAGGATAAACAGCATTTTGCTGCAAATAGGCTCCGTATTCAATATTGAGACCGGAACGGACACTGTCGACCACGTTATGATAAACCTGGGAATTTCCATAACCAAACACCACAATACCGCTTCCCGTTCCATTTACCACCATATTATTATAGATCCTGACAGATTCTATATTTCCACCGGTAAGAATACCCACTTTATGACTGCTTTGGTTTCCGGTTCCATATCTTCTTACGAGATTATTATACACTTTACAGTTCCGCAGGGAGTTCGACAATTGAATACCGTCCAGCCTGATACTGTCAAGAATGTTATTATAAATTTCCACACTATCCATACGGGGAGGAGGTCCGTAAGGTGTATTATTACCAGCCGATGTACCTGAAATACCGGTATGACCGATATACATTCCCTCGCCATTACTGCGATGGATATAGTTGTCATGGATTTTTACATTTCTCAGCAGGAATTTATCATACTGCCCCTGCACCATCACTTTGGCATCCATTTTTACCATCAGCCCAAGCGCAGCATGATTAACATGAAGACCACTGATCTCAATATGGTGTGCCCAGTTTACGGCCAGTCCAACCCGGGTAAGACTAGCTGCATCCATGGTGCTGTTATCAACGATCCATCCGTACGGATAACCACGGGAACGCAAATTAGTACCATCGATTTTCAGATAACACATAACGGCTGTATCCCGGCCAGCCAGGTTGAAGAATCCATTGTTGGTAATAACGACGGGTTGGTCTTTGGGGGACACAATCACCGGACAGCCAGGACCGCCACCTATATCACCGATTTCAACCCCTGTTGAGTAGGTGCCGCCTGGTATAAATAAGGTATCGCCGCCCATCAGCCCCGGCACGGTATTGTCACGGGTCAGGTACGGCCTGTATAATTGATTCGCGTCGTTTTTGACCAGTGTAAAACTCTGGGGGGCACCCGTTCTGCAGGGACGGATGTTTTTCTTCATATAATCAATAACCGATACAACGACAGTGTCGTTAGAGACGCCGTTTGTGGTCAGTTTGAACCGATATGTTCCTTCAGTCAGTCCGGTTACATTTGTAATGGCGGCTGAAGGATTGATGATTACCTGTGTTCCGGGTCCGCTGACTTTGGCCCATAGATATGAGGTTGCTCCGGATGAGGCGCTTGCATTCAATATGGCGGTATCCGGACGTATCTGGTTCATGTAAATCACCGTATCTGTACCGGCATTTGCTGTGCCGGGAAGTCCCGATAATGGAAGCACTGACACTACAACCGTATCAAGGTCTGAAGCGCCACTGTTATCTGTTGCACGAAGTTCGAACTGATATGTACCCTGAACCAGGTTGGTAATACTCGTTTGTGCAGATCCTGAGCTGCCAATAGTGAAGGTAGCAGGTCCTGCCACTTTTGTCCATGCATAAGCACTTATACTTCCATCCGGATCAGTAGCCGAACCGGCTAAGGTGACGGTGTTCAGCGGTAAGGTGGTTGTTTGATCAGCGCCGGCATTCGCCACAGGAGGCTGATTGGCTGTTTGGGTGCCTTTTCTTTGTTTGAGCATCCAGGTATAAATATTATCACCGGCTTCTGTCCAGGTAGGATTATACCAGGTGTTCCAGCAGCAGTGCCCACCCACATATTGAGTATAGCGGGCGGAGCCGGCTACGGCATTGTTCATCGTATCCCGGATTTTATCCATGGAGCGGTAATCATCAGTTCCTTCAAAACCCCACCATTTTCCACCGAGGTTGGCCAGCCATTTCATATTCCCGATTACATTAGGAGGGGGAGCCGACATGGCAACAATTGCAGCAATCTTGTTGGCATTGGTCTGGTTTTCGGCCGCATAAGTATCCCAGCACCATCCACCCATTGACAGACCGGTAAGGTAGACCCTGTTGAGGTCAACCCGCCAACGGTAACAGATTGAGTCCACTTTTTTGCTTAACGCGGCCACCGTAGGCCAGGCAGCAGAAGGCTGTATTGAAATAACAATCGGCTTTTCTGTGGTACTATTGACCACAAACTGCATGTTATGTCCCTGGTTGATAAAATTGGAAGGTCCGTAAAGAAGAAGTTTGTTGGGATCAGTACCCGCTTCACCAATACCCGGTATAAAAATAATTACCGGATAATTCAGTCCGGAAGTACTGTAGTCATCCGGAAGATGAACATAGGCATTCCAGCCATCGATTTTTGTGAGCGTTTGTTGTGCTGATGCGGGTAACGTAATCAGAAGTGCGATCAGCCAATACAGGCAGATACACTTAGCCTTAGTTTGTAGGGTAGGAATCATTGCTACTAGGATTATTGGAATTCATTAGCAAATTAGTTAATCTGCATTTAATTAATGAACGAACAGGTTGAAAAAAAATGGTTTTTAGGTACTTTTACGCTGAGCCTTCTGTGTTTTCTCTTAAACTAATCAAGTAAAATTTGAACTGCTTTTGTTTTGCAAAAATTAATCCAATTCCGAAATATTCAATGAAAAACAAATCCTCAAACTATTCACATGTTTAGAATACTGTGAGTAACCGGTTTTATTTGACCCAAATCATTTCATTTTTTTGGCAACAATAAAATCCAAACCCATTTTATAATTCTAAAATCCGTACGAACTCCCGTTAGCCATTTGTATTTCCTGTGTGCCTGTTCTGGATTATATCCGTTGCCTGCGCTTTCGATATCGGTGCCTTGTTTCTGAGATACTGGTTAGCTGAAAACAAATCCCACTGGAACAGATGTTATATATTTAAATGATTATCATTGCGTTATAAATAAAATTATGATTAACGCAAACCACAGGTAGTTAAAAATCTACATGCTGTGACAGCGATTTTTTTTGTGGCTTACCCGTGTAACCTGTTGAAGTATCTCCGGAGATTGGCAATCCCGGGCAGTTTTGTTTATCTTGTGCTGCATCTAATCGCAAACCACCACTGAATCCGACCGCATGTTTACGATGAAAATTTTACTATGGGTCAGCCTTTTTATTGTATTCTATACCTATGCTGGCTATACACTGATCGCCTTGCTGTTGACCTGGATCAAAGAGAAACGAAAAATTGCTGCACCCGGAGAAGGTACTTTATTACCTGTAACATTGGTCATAGCCGCCTACAATGAGGAGATTTGCATTGAAGAAAAAATCAGGAACTGCCTGGAGCTGGATTATCCGGAAAATGCATTAAAAATTATCATTATTTCTGACGGCTCTTCGGACGGGACAGCTGGCATTGTAGGCCGCTATTCCCGGATCCTGCATTTACATGAAAACAAACGGGAAGGGAAAGTAGCGGCTATCGACCGGGCCATTAAGTTTGTGGAAACACCGGTGGTGATTTTTACGGATGCCAATACTTTTTTAAATCCGGGTGCGGTCAAAAATATTGTACGGCATTATAATGACCCGAAAACCGGCGGGGTGGCTGGAGAAAAAAGAGTCCGCCGGGAAGGAGATCAGGACTTGTCCGGTGCTGGTGAAGGCCTTTACTGGAAGTATGAATCCCTCCTGAAAAAGATTGATGCAGATTGCTATAGTGTGGTTGGAGCAGCGGGAGAGCTTTTCTCCGTCCGGACCGCACTATATGTGAATCCCGGAACAGATGTTATTCTCGACGATTTCCTTATTTCGTTGGATATCTGCCGCAAAGGCTACCGGGTGGCGTATGAACCGGATGCCTATGCCGTTGAAGGACCATCCGCTTCCATGAAGGAGGAGCAGAAAAGAAAAGTTCGGATCAGTGCCGGCGCCTTCCAGGCAATGTTGCGTATGGCTGACCTGATGAATCTTTTCCGGTACCCGAAACTGGGATTTCTGTATCTCTCCCACCGGGTTTTCCGTTGGACGATATGCCCTTTATTATTACCGTTGATCCTGGCATTGAATAGCTGGCTGGTGTGGAAAAATGCCGGTACAATATATACGGTACTCCTGACCGGACAGCTCCTGTTTTATGGCCTTGCGGGCCTGGGGGCATTACTGGCCTTGCGAAAAATCGTATTTAAACCAGCCCACCTCGCCTATTATTTTCTGTTTATAAATATCTCTTTATACCTGGGTTTTGTGCGCTTTTTGAAAGGCAACCAGAGCGTCTTGTGGGAAAAAGCAAAAAGATCCTGAAATCAACTATCAAATTCACGAAAGTTAACGACTGACCATTATGACTACCGTTCAGCAAATTGCCTTTTTTATCCTGCTGTTTATCGAGTTGCTGGTAGCGGCCTATTTCCTGATTCCATTTTTTATGTTGCTGGTACACCAATTGTGGGTCAGCAACAGTAAAAAAAGACGGATTGACCGTTTACCGGTCCTGACGGAAAAAAGACACCGGTTTCACCTGATTATCACTGCGCACGAAGAAACTGAATTTATTCCTCCCCTGCTGGATTCAATCCGCCGTCAGACCTATGCTGAGCATACCACCTACCTGGTGATGGATTGTTGTGATCCGGCTTTGATTTTTGATGATGAACGGACCGTTACCCTCCACCCTCCGGAACCCCTGAATTCAAAGATCAGATCCATTGAATATGCCATTTCTTCATTCCGGGAAGCGCCCGATGCCATTATCATATTAGATGCGGACAACCTGATTCATCCAAACTTTATGGCAACCATGAACCTGTATTTCCAGAAGGGATTCCAGGCGGTACAAGCCGATTTCAGGGCAAAAAATGCGGATTCTGATTTTGCAAAAATGGATGCCATGGGTGATTTGTTCAACTTCTTTGTGGAAAGAGAAATGCGTATGGAGATCGGTGTTTCTTCCGCCATCTGGGGTGCAGGAATTGCCTTTGCCTACCCGCTCTATGAGGGTATACGGTATAAAGATGCCCTGGGAGGGTTTGATAAAATGCTGCAAATCCACCTGGCAACCCAGGTAAAACAAATCGGGTTTGCCCGGGAAGCAATCCTTTACGATGAAAAAATTTCAGACGGAGCCGCACTGGAGAAACAACGTACCCGCTGGATCAGCTCTCAGTTTAAATACAAACAAGCCAATTTCAGGTTCCTGCTTACGGCGATCCGGAACCTGGATCTGAAACGGATCTTCTTTGGTTTTAATAATGTACGCCCTCCTTTGTATATGCTGCTCGGTCTGGCCGGTGTTTTTTTCCTTTTCCACCTTTTTTACAAGCCGGAATTCAGCCTGGTATGGGTAATTATCATAGCGTTATTTGCCATCAGTTATATTCTGATCGTACGGGTCCGTGCCGGCCGTAACTATCGTTTTTCAAGGACCCTGCTCCAATTACCCCGGTTTATTTTCCGGCAGGTACTGGCTACACTTAAGATCAAACAGGCAAAAAAATCATTCATGAAGACCAGGCATACCAAACTGGTTTACATTACTGATTTGTTGAAGGAGTCACCGCAGCCGGAGGATTGATTTTCGCCAATGCCTCTTCGAGCGTCATTCCCAGCAGGCTTTCCAGCATGTATTTGGACGTATTCAGGTCTTTCAACAGGTTGATCTTCTTGACCAGTTCAGCCTGGTAACTTTTTGATGCGCTTGAAAGCGTTTCCAGAGTCACTTCGTTTTTGGCAAACTTAGCTTCTGTTTTCTTCCAGATTACCAGTTCATCCTGCAGGATTGCTTCATGAAGGGCCAGCAGGTACATATTGGCCCTGTAGGCCTGGTATTGCAGTTTAATTGCCTGGCGGATCTCATAAACTTTCACATCCATTTCCGCCTTTTTGAGCTCAATATTGGCTTTGGAAATCTGAACATCCCTTGATTTGGTGAAAAAATAACCCAGTGGCAGATTCATGCTTAGGTTATACCGGGGGAAAAACAGGTTGGCATTCGTATTACTGCTTTTAATATTAGCTTCATTCAGATTGAAATTTGCCCCGATATTATTCAGCCAGGCCGCCCGGTTTTTCTTCATCTCATACTTTTTCACATCCAGGTCTCTTTGTTCAACTATGACATTCCGGTTGCTTATAGCCAGGTCTGCCAGCTTCTCTGATAAGGTATCCTGCAGATTAAATCCGGGATTTCCTACAGAATCCAGTAAGGACTGGGCACCAGCTACTGAAAAAACCAGGATCAGCAAAAGGGATAATAGAATTCTCATATTTGTTTGTTTGAAGTTTCAAATTTGCGGGCTTGTACAAAAATAGCCAGACAGGAATAAAACAGGAAACAGCCTGGCACCTGTCCGATGGCTTCCTGACCATACTGTGCAATAATAAAGGTAAACACTCCCACCACAGCAGCCAATACAACTATACGAAGATATTTATTCCTCGACAGGTAATAGGTCTGTATCCCCGATTTAAGTATCAGAAAATAGAGCAGGCACTGCAGAAAAAACCCGATCCAACCCGTTTCAATCGCGGTTTTAACGAATCCGCTGTCAGGTGGAAAACCGGCCAATGTGTGACCCGGATTATAATCCAGTCCCGCAATTCCGCTGGTGGCCAGTCCCCCACCCATCGGATTCCGGTAAATATACGGCTGTATAAAATGTCGGTTTTCGTCTCTTACTTTGAGGGAGGCATCTTCTGAAAACTCAAAGGTGGTCCTGATCCGGTTTATGGTGGCATTGCCATATACGGGTCCATATAGAATAAAGCCAAATCCAAGGAAACAAAAGCTGGCAAAAACCAGGGTCCTTTTGTTTGTAATATTCATCAGGATGTAAAGCGCCACCCCTGCCGCAATCACAAAATAAGCCGTTCTTGTACCCGAATAACCAACGCCCAGTATCACAAAAAAAGCGGTGATCGCATAGGCTGCTTTCCATATTTTTCTCTTCATATGCAACATCATTACCAGCAGCACCAGAAAAGTGGAGCCCATGATGATGCCAAAAGCGGCCGGATCAGACAAGATTGAAAATTTACGGAACATCCCGTTGTCGAGGAAGTACAGCCCTGCACGTCCGGGTACACTCCATACCCAATCCAGTTCAAAATCAAAGAAACCAAACCATTCCTGGAAGCAGCCATAAAAGCCGGCGATCAGGGATAAGATGGCCCAGAAGCGGATAAAAAAATAAATCTTCCGGAGGTCGCTGAATACATTCAGGGCAATTATATATATCAATACAAACTGAAGGAATTTCCGTAAAACAAAAAACCAGCCCTCAACAGATGCCATATTCGGATTAAATACTTCCCCAACCAGGAATAAAGTATATACCAGGTATCCATACGAAATAATATGTCCTCCTCCCAGTGTAACATTGACCCGTTTACGGGAGTGTTCAATGAGCATACCCAGGAAAGAAGCCCAGATGAGTATATCTACAAGAAATGCGGACGGGAAAGCCTGTCCGGCCAGTCTGCCCGCAAAGAATATGAAAAAACCAAGTGCAATAGCGGCATAAAACCCAAACCTGTAATTGATAATCGCATACACGCCGGCAAACAAGCCCACAACCGCTCCGGGTACCATCACCCCTTTTACCGGACCGGCAAAAATCACGGCAGCCGAAGCTGCAACAGCCAAAACGGCCATCAGCAACAATAAGAGTATATTATTTTTAGTCCCGGTGTTTGCCATTTTTTATTTTTTACATAAAAAGGACTTTGAGAAAAACAGCAGCGATTACGATAAAAATAAAAATCGTTACGATGATCTCCTGTATCTGGTTGTCAGAAAATTTACGGTCTTCAGGCATCCTTCCTGTCATTTAATGATTCATAAATTTTTTGTACAGACGCTTCCCATGTATGGGAGGCGGCAAACGCTTTTCTGCCACTGATCAATTCCGGAGTACCCGCTTCAGCGATCGCTTTGTCTAAGGCTGAATTATACTCATCCGCACCCGTTGCCAGGTAGACCCAGGGCAAAAATGATTGCATAAATGCGGTATAGGTGGCCACCACCGGCTTACCCATAATGAGGTATTCATCCACTTTCCTCGGATAATTACCTACGGTTACTTCATTGATCAGTTGTGGATTGATACACACATCAAATCCTTCCACCCAGGAGGCGAGTTCCTTTTCTTCTTTTCTTCCTGCAAAATAAACATGGGACATCTGATGCAATGTGCTGGCACTGAAAATGTCATCCGCTGGCCCTACAAACACCCAATTCAAATCGGTCCGCCGGGCCGCCAATGACTCAATGAGTGGTAAATCCAGCCGGTAATGAACCAGGGCACCCACATAACCGATTACAGGCCCTTTAAGCTGCTTGTAGAATGAATTTGGGGTATAGGTCCGGGAAGGGTCGAAATGGGTAAAGTCGCACCCCTGTCCGATATCAACGGATCGCTTATTGAACTTTTCCCCATATGCCGCGAGGTAGGAAGAATTGGCTACAACCTGACCGGCAGCCCGGATCACTGCGGCCTCCACCCGGGTACCGTGTTTACGGAAATA
>Ga0209480_10001205_pt1 | contig 19113 bp, 23 predicted proteins | sample JI61114C2DNA_FD_187501 | JGI IMG/M metagenome (GOLD analysis project Ga0209480, IMG submission 187501) | Wastewater effluent complex algal communities from Wisconsin, to seasonally profile nutrient transformation and Carbon sequestration -... | ecosystem: Engineered > WWTP > Effluent > Algae... | reverse complement strand
TCGGCCGCGACGCTCAAGGTGGTGCGGTGCCAGCCCGCCCCCGGCGAGTAGAGGTGAAAGCCGCTGGCCACGGACTGGGCCGCTGTCACGCCGAAGTGGGACTGCATGAAACCTCGGCCTGCCCATGCTGCCGCAGCCTCCACCTGAATTCCGATCCGGTCGCTCAGGGCCACGCCGTGCCGCAAGCCGATGTCCACGCGGGACGCTGCATGAGCCTTGTCACCTACGGAGCGACGCACCGTGACCATCAGCGGGCCGTACCCGACGAATGCACCGGCCTCGACGCTGCTGTCGATGTTGCCCATGCCGGTCAGTCGGCTGTCGCCGGGCGTGGGGTTCAGCCGCCCGGGCCGGCGTTCGAGCCGCCCCGGGTCGCTGGTGATCACCAGGCCCCAGCGGAGTTCGTCGTCCGCGGGTGCCGCCCAGGTCAAGCCCTGCGGCCCCAGATCGAATGTTCCAAGGGCCGGCGTGCGGTAAGACATCGAAACGTCCGGGCCGACGAGCGTCCGACGGTGCGGGCTGCCTTCGTAGCTGCTGCTGGAGACGACGCCCAACCCCAGCGTCGCGCTGAAGCCCTCGCGGGGCGGCGTGCTCTGGGCCTGAGCCACGAGTGGCGCCGCGACGATGACGAGCACCGCGCAAAGCGGCAGGGCGTTGGCTCGGCGGTTGAAGTCAAGAGACAGGTTCGAAGATCGGTGTCGAGGAAAATTCAGGTTCATGGAGCGCACGGGCTGTTCTGGAAGCGGCGCACTCTAGTGACCCGAGGCTTTGCAGATGCAAAGGTTCGGGGGCCCAGGCTCCAGCGCGAGTCACCGCTCGGGTCGCCCTGGCAATCGCTGCGGGAGTCCAAGGGTGCACTCGATCTACCATGTCGTCCTGTACCGCGCAGGCGTCGCGGCCGAGTCCAACCACCGCACATGATTCGCTTCACGACCGACAAGTCGGAACTCGACCTGGCCCTGATTCACGGCTTTCTCAGCCAGCATTCCAGCTGGGCCAGAGGCATATCCCGGCCGCTCGTCGAGCGTGCCATCGAGCACTCGCTGTGCTTCGGCGGTTTCGTCGACCAGTCCCAGGTCGCGTTTGCCAGGGTCGTCTCCGATCACGCCACGTTCGCCTATCTCGCCGATGTCTTCGTGCTGCCGGCCCATCGAGGGCGCGGCTATGGCAAGCTCATCACGCAGGCGGCCTTGTCGCACCCGGAGTTGCAGGGCCTGCGCCGCTTCATGCTGGCGACGAGCAGCGCCCACGGCCTGTATGCCCAGTTCGGCTTCACGTCTCCGGCGCGCCCCGATTCGCTCATGGAGCGGTACTTTCCGACCCTCTATCAAGACGGCCCCAAGGCCTGAGAGCGTGCCGCTGTGAAGAACCGCGAGCGCTTCATGGACTACCTCGCCGCCTATGCGCGCAAGGACCTCGATGCGATCGACGGACTGTTCGCCGACGATGTCCGGCTGCGTGACTGGAAGCTCTTCGTGCAAGGGCGCCACGCCGCACTCGCGGAGACCGCGAAGAACTTCGAGTCGGCGCGTTCCATCGAGATCGACGTGCTGTCCACCCACGAGTCGCAGCGCTCGGTCGCCGGCGAACTGCGCATCCGGATCGACGGCGAGATCGAGCTCTTCGTCGTCGATGTCGTGGAGTTCGACGACAGCGGCCGCATCAGCGCGATCAGGGCCTACCTGGGCCGCCCGAGCGAGTAGCCGGTGGCCCGCCTGCCCTTTGGTGCTATTCCGCGCGGGTCGGGCGGCGTCTAGATTCTCGACGCGCGACCGAAGCTGATGCGCGATCCACCGGATCGTTCGCTCGCTGCGGCGCCCCTGGTGCACCGACCGGCCCAGGGACCTGTCAGGCAGCCCCGTCAACTCGCATGCGCATGGATCCCACCGAGCTCTACATCGACCTGCTCAAGAAGACACTCGAATTCGATCTGTGGGACGAACCGGGCATGCCGGTCACGCTGTTGCCGGCCCGGCGGCCCGGCCACAAGCTGCTTCACGGCCTGTCGCACGGGCTCCAGCGGCTGGGCTACCAGGTCACGAAGCTGCCGCGTGCGGACCGCTCGAAACGGGAGGCCGGCGCCACCTGGCCCACGCTGGCCCACTCGATGATCGGCTCGAGACGGCTGGACAACATCCGCGACTGCGTCCAGACCGTGATTCGCGAGGACATTCCTGGCGACTTCATCGAGACCGGCGTCTGGCGCGGCGGTGCGGTGATCCTCATGAAAGGCATCCTCAAGGCCTGCGGCAGCGTCGACCGACGGGTGTTTGCAGCGGATTCCTTTCAGGGCCTGCCGCCACCGGACCAGGGCAAGTACCCCGCGGATGCCGGCGACGACCACCACCGCTTTCGCGACTATCTGGGCGTGTCCCGGCAGCAGGTCGAAGAGTCATTCAGGCGCTACGGCCTGCTGGACGACAAGGTCGTCTTCCTGGAGGGCTGGTTCAAGGACACGCTGGCCAGCGCGCCGATCGAACGCCTCGCGATCCTGCGGCTCGACGGCGACATGTTCGAGTCCACGCACGACGCCTTGCAGGCGCTCTATCCGAAGCTGCAGCCAGGCGGCTTCTGCATCGTCGACGACTATTCGCATCCGGCCTGCCGCCAGGCCGTCGATGACTACTTCCGTGCACATGACACGCGGCCATCGCCGACCCGGATCGACTGGAGCGGCGCCTTCTGGCGCAAGCCCTTCGCTTGACGCGGCGGCGCGTTTCACTGGGCAAACGCAAAGGTGACCCGGCTTAGCCTGTCACCCCGACAGTCTGCTGTCGCTCGACGGAGGTGTCTCCTGTGCTCGCCCGAGGAATGCCATGCGACTGGTGCTGATCGATCGCGAACCCATGTTCGGCATCGGCCTGGCGCATGTCCTGGCGAGAAGCTCGCCTGCCGACGAACTGCACGCCTACACCTCGGTCACCGCCTGGTTGCACCAGCATCACCGTGGTTCTGCGAAGATCGACGCGGTGATGGTCGACGCCCATGTTCTCGACGCCGGAGGGTCTTCGGCGCTGGCCTCGATCGCGCAGCGGTTGCCGGCGGCCGTGTGTCTGGTGATCGCTCGAAGCCTGGCCGAGACGAGCGAGAAGATGCTTGTGCAAACCGGCGCTGCCGGCGTGATCCATCGTGCGCTGCCGGCAGACGACTTCGTGACCCGGCTGCGGGAGCTGGTGAAGGCCCATGGCGGGCGGGAGGGGGCGCTGAACGGCGATGCAGACCGACGCCAGCCGATCACGCCGCGTCAGCACGAGGTCCTGTCACTCATTGCACGGGGCGAGCCGAACAAGCGCATCGCCGATGCGCTGAGCATCGCCGAGCGCACCGTCAAGCTGCACGTGACGGCGCTGCTCGACAACCTGGGCGCCCGCAACCGCACGCAGGCGGTGATCAAGGCTCTCCAGCGAGGCTTGCTCGTGCAGCCTCCCGATGAAGGCGGGGCGCCTGGAACGCAGCATCTCCATCTGTCGACGAACCACAACGCAGGACCTGTTTCATGAATCGAATCGCAGCGCTTCTTCTGTTCATCGCCCACCTCGCCGGTTGCCAGACCGCTCCTGCCGAGCAGGAAGCCGATGCAGCGTCGAGCTACCGTCGCGAAGACGTCACCGGCAGCAACATCGGCCGGCGCGTGATACGCAAGGCTCCCACCGACGAGGAACTCCAGGAGGCGCGCGAAACCCTCGAAGGCATGCGTGATGATCAGACGCGACGCAACCTTCCCCGCCCGAAGTAGGCCGGCGGCCCTCTCCTCGAGACACGACCCCCATGAACTTCATCCTGCCCTTGCCGGGCTCCACGCTCGCCCTGGCGATGCTGGCGCTGTGCGGCTGTGCCGCCACGAGCACCACGCAGATCGTGCCTTCGCCGCAACCGCCCGTGTGCCAGGCATCCGCTGCGGCCGTCGTCGTCTGGGCGCCGCAGTGGCGTGCGGATCAGAAGGATGTGCCGGCGCGGGAAGCTGCGGCGGCCGAGGGCATCGACCGATTCTTCAAGGACTCGGGCTGCTTCGCCTCCGTCTCGGTGAGGCGCGTTGCGCAGCTGTCTGCATCGGCCATCCAGTCCGCGGCTTCCGACGCTGCGCCGCGCCACGACAGACTCGTCGCCATTGCAGTGCGTGAGCTCGGGCCGGTTGTCAGGATCGGCACGTCGATGGCGCTCGTCGAAGGCGGGACGGAGGTCGTGCTCAACATCGAGGAGTACCGACTCCCGAGCCCTGCACCGCGCGCGTTCTCCGTGCATTGGGCCCATGGTGGGCCGGGCGTCATCAAGGGCGTGGCCACGTTGCCGCAAGACATCCAGGCTGCCCTGACGGCAGGTTTGCAGCCGGGTTCGCGGTGAAGCCCTGGCACGAGGGGCCGCGTGGATCGCGGCCTCAATCGGCCACGTCGCCAGCCGTGGCCGACGGCGTTCTCCAGGGCTCGGCAGGCTGCTTGAAGTAGCGAGCCCAGACATAGGGCCAGGGGATCACGAAGAAGAGGATCACCACCCCCACGCAATCGAAGAAGAGCGCTTCGATGTCGGCCGTCATGCGGTTCGAGGCCCAGGCCGGCAAGGCGATCAGAGCCATCCAGATGGTCTTCCAGGCCAGCTCGTAGAGCATCAGCGGCAGCATCCGCAAGGGATAGCGCACGCCCAGCACGCTCATCAGTGCCAGGGCCGCCAGCATCGATTTGGCAAGACCTTTCGTCCACGGCCAATCGGCTGAATCGAAGAGGAGCTGCGTCCAGACAAAGCCGCCCATGACGCAGGCCATGAGGAGGAAGAAGAAGCGAAGCGAGTTGAGTTGCCACAGGGGAACCGTTGGCAATGCGCTGCTGGATCGACTTTCCACGATGAATTGCCCTTCTCGCTGTGTCTTGGCGTTTGGTGTACCGAAAGGGGCGCAGGTACAGGACCCTCGCCCCCTCGTCCCATGCTAGTGGGCTGAGGCTTTGGTCTTCCATAGGCCGGGCTCGATCTCCACCACCACGCTGCCTGCCTTGTGCCCGCGGTCGACATGCTCGTGCGCGGCGCGGATCTCATCGAACGGATACGTCCGATCGATGACCGGCAGGAAGTGCCTGGCACACGCCAGGTCGCGCAGCCGATGCACGTACTCGGCGCGCTCCGCGGCGGGGCCGGCGATGACACGCTTGCCGCTGCGCAAGGTGTTCCAGGGGCTGCGCAGCATCTCCGCGAGGGTGGCCAGCACGAGCAGCAGCCGGCCGCGCGGCGCAAGCACGGGTGCACAGCGCGCGAAGGGGGCTGTCCCCGCGGTATCGACGATGACGTCGTAAGCGGTGCTGCCTGCGGCGAAGTCCTGCGACTCGCGGTCGATCACCCGATGCGCACCGAGCGACGAGACGAGGTCGGCGTGTTCCTGGCGGCACACCGCAGTCACGTGGGCGCCGAAGTGCCTGGCCAGTTGCACTGCCGCCGTGCCGACGGTGCCGGTGGCCCCGTTGACCAGCACCCGTTCTCCGGCCTTCAGTGCGGCGCGGCCGTAGAAGTCCAGCATGGTGGCGCCGCCGAAGCTCAGCGCGGCGGCCTGCGCGTAGCTGAGATCCGGCGGCTTCAGCGCCACGGCGCCGTTGGCAGCGAGACACCTGTACTCGACGTGACAGCCCAGGCCCGAGCCGGTGAACGCGAAGACCGCGTCGCCCGGCTTGAACGCCGACACGCGCGACCCGACCGCCACGACGTCGCCGGCGAGCTCCGAGCCGAGCACCGGGTTCCTCGGCCGGGTGAACCCGATCGCGAGCCGGCCGAGCGGCCCGAATCCGGGCGGCAGGCTCATCGACCGAAGGCGCCAGTCCGCCGAGTTGACCGTCGTGGCGCGGACCTTCACCAGGATCTCGTCGGGTCCCGGCTGCGGAATCGGCCGTTCGCAGAAGTCCAGCACCTCGGGCCCACCGAACTCCCTGCAGACCACGGCCCTCATCGCGAAGGGACTACTTGCACCGCAGCTCGAACTGTCGGCTGCGTGCCGAGCGGCGTCGTTCCGCGAGCTTGTCCTGCACGGCCGCCGACTGCGGCTGGCGCGCTGCCGCATCCAGGCGCGCGATGTGCGCTTCGAGCCGCGCGCATTCGTCGTCGCCACGCTGGCGCGCCGCTCGCGGGGCGGGCTGATTCGGCTGGGCAGGGGGCCGTGCCGCCAGCCGCGCGCCCTCCGCAGCGGCCTGGTTGCCGAGCAGCACCTGCTGCTCGAACGGCAAGCCCTCGGGAACCTCGACGATGCGGTCGATCGTCGCCTGCCGCGTGCTGCAGTGCGCGGACGACCAGAACAGGCCACCGCTGTAGGCCTTGCACAGGTAGAGCGGTTCCGCTGCGGCCGCCTGGCACCACAGGATGCCGCAGGCCAGGGCTATGCGGGCGTGCATTCTGCAATCCTCACGGCGCCGTCCACCCGGCGAATCAGCCACGGGCCGTACAAGGTGGCGCCTTTGGCGTCGAGCATCTCCGCCCGGCCCACCGCACCCGGCTCATCGGGCGCCGGCAGAACGCGCACGACGGCCGGCCGGCTTTCCACGGCCTTGCTGTCGACGTATCGGCCGACGAAGGCCAGGCTGCCGTCCGCGAGTTCTCCCCAGGTTCCGAGGAAGGCCGCCTGGCTGCAAGGCACCTGCAAGCTCATGCCGTTGCCCTCCAGCACGATCAGCACCGTCGCGGCGTCGTTGCTCTTGTCGGTGTCGGCCCACTGCACCGTGGCCGTACCGCGGAAGGGGTCAATCGACACCGCCGGGCAGACAAGGTTGTCACCCGCGAAGTCCGCCGTGCACAAGCCGACTGCGGTGTACGCGATGTCGTCGGGGTCGTCGCCCGTCCCCGTGCCGGTGCCGACCACGCCGCCGCCGCAAGCGCTCAGGGCGATCAGCAAACCCCACGCAGCCACGGCGCGCTGGGTCGCGCGCCGGGCCGTACTGAACAACTTCATTCTGGCTCCTTGTCCTTGCCATCCTCGGCGTAGAAATACACGCCGAACCGAACGCGCGCCTGGCGCCGCGCCTCGACTTCCTTCGCCGCGTCGTGCGCGACGCGCTTGTCGGCCAGCCGCAGCACGCGGGCCAGCATCGGGCGCCAGGCGCGGCTGGCCGCCTCGTGCAGCAGGTGCGCGGACTCCGGCGATATCTCGTCCACGTACATGGCCTGCTCGAGCAGGTTCCGCCCTTCGATCAGGTTGGCGCAGGCCGCCGCGGCGTGGTCGTGAAGGTTCAGCCCCAGCGCCTCGGACATGGCCGCGAAATCGCCTCGCGGCACCATGCCCAGGGTGTCCAGCACGATGTGCTCGTCCTCCACGCGCACGACGTCCAGGCGCAGCATCTCCTCGAGCACGGCGCGCGGCCCGACATCGGTGCTGACCCCCTGAACGAGCTCGTCGAAGCTCCCAGGCTCGCTGCCTCGCTGCAGCGCACGCGGCGTCGAGCCGTCGAGGAACTTCGGATCGCTCATCCAGCGCCCGACGACCTGCCCGATCAGCCCGAGCGAGGCGGGCGCGGCATGTTCTGCGGCCTGCGATTGAGCAGCCTGGGTGGCCTTCGCCCCGCCGGGTTCCCGCGCGCGCAAGTCCTTGCGATGCACGCCGCTGAGCAGCGACACCGCACTGCTCGTGGGCTTGCCGCCGCGGCGCTGGATCTCGGCGACCGCTTCCTCCACGAACAGCTGACGCAGCCTCTCGGCGACCACCGGGAAAGTGGCCCCGCGGCCGATGAGCAGCCGCACCAAGGGCCTGTTCGCCGCAACGAATGCCTTGAGCACGAGTTCGACCTTCGACGCCATGACCGAAGTATCGGTCAAAGCCCTTGACGTGGACCCACTGTTTGGGGAAACTTCCCAAAGATTCATGTTTTGGGTAGTTTACCCAATACGTGGATTCCTGTCAGCACCGTGCTGCGGCCATTCGTCGCGATCACGCCTTCCAACCCACTGTCAACCAACGCCATGTCGCCACATCGAATTCGCAGCTTCCTTCGATCTGCCTGCCTCGTCACCCTGGCTGCCCTGGGCCTCACGGCCTGCGGCGGAGGGGGAGGCTCCTCGGCACCACCGGGCACCGACAACCTGCTCTCGGTCTCGGCCAGCGGTGGAGGCCGCGTGGTGTCGGTGCCGGCCGGCATCGACTGCGGGGCGGCCTGTACCAGCCGCTTTGCGCCGACTGCCTCCGTCACCCTGACCGCGACGGCGGATACCGGGCGCGTGTTCAGTGGATGGGGCGGCGACTGCGCCGGCACCGCGGCGACATGCACCGTGACCATGCAGGCGGCACGCACGGTGACGGCGGGCTTCAATGCGCCCCCCGCACAGACCTTCACCCTGAACGTGGGCGTGACCGGAGGCGGCACGCTGCGTTCGCAGCCCGCCGGCATCGATTGCGGCGCCACCTGCAGCGCAGCGTTCACGTCCGGCGCCACGGTTTCGCTCAGTGCCACGCCCGCCGCGGGCCAGGTGCTCAGCGGATGGGGCGGCGCCTGCACCGGCGCAGGCACCACCTGCACCGTGACGATGAACCAGGCACGCAGCGTCAGCGTGGTGTTCTCGGCCGCGCCGCCGGTCCAGCGCACGCTGAGCGTGAGCCTGACCGGAGACGGCTCGGTGCGATCGCAACCGGTGGGCGTGGATTGCGGCGTTGCCTGCAGCGCCAGTTTCGGCGACGGCACCAGCGTCGTCCTGACCGCAACGCCAGCGACCGGGCAGCGGTTCTCGGGTTGGTCCGGCGCCTGTGCCGGAGCCGTGGCGACCTGCACGGTGGCCATGTCGCAGGACCGCAGCGTCGGTGCCACGTTTGCAGTGGCGTCAGCTGCGCCGGCCTGGCAGACCCCGCTGCTGCTCGAGGCGAGCGAAGACTTCGATGTGACGACCAGAGTGCTGACGGCGGTTTCGCCTGTCGGCGATGCGATCGTGATGTGGGAGCAGTCCGACGGCGTGCCCAACGGCAGCACTCGCAAGGTCTTCTCTCGCCGCTACGCGGCAGGCCAGGGATGGGACGCGGCAGTCGTGGTGCCCAATCTCAGCGGCACCGGCACGCAGCGGCTGCTCGAGGGGCAAGTGTTGATGGACGCCGCGGGGACGGCCACGTGGCTGCGCCCGAACCTGGAGACTCGCCGCTTCACGGCGGCTGGCGGCTGGGGTGCTCCCTTCGTGCCGCCGCCTCGCAGCGGGGGCTTGCTCACGTCCGCCGTCATGGACGCGACGGGAGCCATCGGCGTGCTGATCTCGGGCTCGGACGTCTACAACATCTCGCTGCCCGCCAACGCCAACAGCTGGCTCGCGTGGGCGCGGCTCGACACGGCCGGGAACCTGGTCACGGACAACGCCGCGGTGGCGATCAGCGCCGACGGCACGGCCATGGCGATCTGGCGCGAGAGCAATCCGGGCGACGCCAACTACAGCGTCAAGGCGGCGCGCTACGTGCCGACTGCCGGCGGCTGGCAAGCACCGCAGTCGATCGACAACAGCTTCGACAACGTGAATCCGGACAGCCCCATGCGCGTTGCCATGGATGCCGCCGGAAACGCGATCGCGGTCTGGCACCAGGGCAACTCGATCTACACCAACGTCTTCAGCGCGACGGGAGGTTGGGGTGCAGCAGCCTCGGTCGATGTCAATGCGGTCAGCTCGGTCTTCTCGGCGCGGATCCGACTCGTCATGACGCCCACCGGCCGGGCCGTCGTTGCATGGAACAGCGGCATATTCGCCATCAAGTCGATGCAGTACACGCCGGGTTCCGGCTTCTCGGCTCCGGCCCTGGTGAACTCCTACGGCATCGACTCCGGACTGGGCCTCGACGCCGATGGCAACGCCGTGATCGTGTATGTCGCGCCCGACCGGTGGCCGTCCCCGACCACCGACTCGGACGTCTACTCGCGGCGCTTGGCCTGGGGCGGCGCCTGGAGCGACGCGGTGGCGATCGAACCGCTGGACGGCCGAGGGGCCGATGCCTTCTCGGCCTTCAACCAGGACGGCAAGGGCGTCGCTGCGTGGGTTCGCGGCGATGCGCCCGGCAGCAGCAGCCGCAAGAGCCTTTGGGTGAACGTGCTGCGCTGAGCTGGCCGGACCCTTGCCCACGCCGGCGGCTGCTGCGCGAGCCGCCGGCGCTTCATTCATTCACTCACTCAGGATCAACATGAAAGCCACTCATCTCATCAGCCTGCTGGTCATGGCAGGCACAGCATCCGGCTGCGCATCGCTCGCCGTGACGGACGAAGCCATTGTCGACCGGACGGCCTTCGCGCTCGGCCTGGACAAAGCGGCGTTCACCATCAGCGGCCGTGTCGACGAAGGAACGACGACCCGCTATGCGGTTCGCACCCGCTCGGGCCAGGACTACAACTGCTTCGTCGGCGGTTCATTCAGCGTGCTGGGCCGAAGCGTGTCGGAAGCCATCTGCACGAAGAAGGGCGAAGTGGCCCGCAACCCCTTGCTGCGTTGACGCTGCCGGCTGCCGTCGCTGCGGCAGCCGGGGCACGGAGCTCCCATGAGAACCTACCCCTTCATCTCGTTGCCCGAATCGCTCGTCGTGATGCGAGTCTGCGTCGCGGCCTTGTTCATGGCGCATGCCGTGGTGCGGATTGCCAACGGTTCGATCCCCGGCTTCGGGGCGTTTCTCGAGAGGCTCGGCTTCCCGTCCGGTGTGGCGGTGGTGTGGGCCATCACGGCCGTCGAAATCGTCGCCGGCACCCTGATGGCGCTCGGCTGGCGGGCTCGCTGGATGGCCAGCGCCCTGTTCGTCATCGTCGCCGTGGGCATCCTGCTGATCCATCGCCACTTCGGATGGTTCGTGGGCGAGCACGGCACGGGTGGCAGCGAGTACAGCGTGTCGCTGATGGTGTCTTTGCTGGTGATCGCCGCGGCCGACAGGCCTGCGGCCTCGCCCCACTCGGAGCGAACAAACCATGCATCTGTTGTTGGTGGAAGATGACCTGGAACTCGGTGCGGAGCTCCAGCGGGCCCTGTCGGGCTACGGGCTCACGAGCGAGTGGGTCCGTGGCACCCGGCATGCTCGAGCGATGACCGAGGGCGAGTGCGACGACGACACGCCGCACTTCGCCTGCGTTCTGCTCGACTCGAGGCTGCCCGACGGCGATGGCATCGACCTGCTCCTGCACTGGCGCCGGCGCAGCATCTCGATGCCTGTCATCGTGATGTCGGCCCGCGACGCTGTGGAGTTGCGCGTCGCGGCGCTGGACGCCGGTGCGGACGACTACGTCATCAAACCTTGCGCGCCCGTCGAGATCGCCTCCCGCGTTCGCGCGGTGGTCCGCCGAACGGCGGGGCAGGCCTCGCAGCTCTGGAACGTGGGCGCCCTGCGGATCGCCACCGGCACGCGAGAAGTCCGCGTCGACGGCGAAATCTTGCCCCTGTCGCCCAAGGAGTACCAGATCGTCGTGGAACTGGCCAGGCTGCCGGGCGAGACGGTGTCGAAGCAGCGCCTGGCGCGGGCCGTGGCGCCGTTGTCCGAGCCGCTCGAGTTCAGTGCGCTCGAGTGGCATATCCACAATCTGCGCCGCAAGATCGGCACCCAGCTCATTCGCACCGTGCGTGGCGTCGGCTATTGCCTGGTGAATGACTGAGGCTCTCGGGCTGCCCACAGGGCAGCCGTCCGACGCGGGCCCGGCCCGCCATCGAGCAGAATGCGGCGGTTGCCGGCAGGCTGGCGGAACCCGGCTGACGGCACTTCACAGTGCGCGTCTTGCAGTCAAACGTCGGTGCGCCAGACTAGCAACGGCGGCGCGATCAACCGCCGCTGAGCGCGAGCACGACGGCCACGAAGTCGTCGGGTTGCAGCGCGTGGCCGAGATCGCGCACGCACAGGCCGTTGACGAAGACACGCATGTTCGGCCGCAGTTGGTCCTGCTCGTCGACCACGCGGAAGCGCAGCCCGGGAAAGCGGCGGTCGAGGTCGGCAAACAGCCCGAGCAGCGTGTCGCCGGTCGCCTCCACATGCGTCTGGCCCGTGTAGGAGCGCAGCGCCCCCGGAATCAACACGTTCATGCGAGCGCGGCCACTTCCACCGCGTAGATCTCGGGCAGGTGGCGGGCGATGTTGACCCAGCGTGCGCCGCCCTCGTGGCCGACCCACAACTCGCCGCTGGTGGTGCCCAGGTACAGCGCCGGCTCCGGCAGCGCATCGGCCGTCATCGCCTGGCGCTTGACGGTCCACCAGGCCTGCTGCTGCGGCAGGCCCTGGTCGAGCCGTTGCCAGGTCCGGCCACCGTCACGCGTCACGTAGGCGGCCGGGCGGCCCGCCGGGCTGGTGCGCGGCCAGACGTCGGTGCCATCCATCGGGAACACCCAGGCCGTGTCGGGATCGCGCGGGTGCACGACCATCGGGAAGCCGATGTCGCCCACGTCCGCGGGCATGCCGCGGCCGATGCGCTGCCAGGCCTTGCCGGGCCGGTCGAGCCGATAGATGCCGCAGTGGTTCTGCTGGTACAGGCGGTCGGGGTTGCCGGGGCAGATGCGCACGCAGTGCGGGTCGTGGAAGGTCACGGTGGCCGCATCGAAGCCGCCCACCACCTCCATGCCCTCGATCAGCGTCGTCCAGCTCCGGCCGGCGTCGCGCGACTCGTGCACGCCGCCGCCCGACATGCCGAACAGCAGGTGCGCCGGGTCGCGCGGGTCGACGGTGATGGAATGCAGCTTCGGGCCGTCGGGCGTGCCGTCCTGCACCGTGCCCATCCACTCGCGGAACTGCGGATCGTCGTTGACGGCGGGCAGCGGCACCCAGGTGATGCCGCCGTCCTCGGATCGGAACAGGCCCTGCGGCGAGGTGCCGGCATACCAGCTGTCGCGCTCGCCGGCGTGGCCCGGCGTCAGCCAGAAGGTGTGGTCGACGGAGCGTGCCGGCAGGCCGTTCGTCGGCTTGGCAAAGGCCGGAGGCTGGCTCGCCTCTTTCCACGTGGCACCCAGGTCGGTGGAGCGGAACACCGTCGGGCCGAGGTGGCCAGTCTTCGCCGCCGCCAGCAGGGTGCGGCCGTCGCGCGGGTCGAGCTGCACTTGGCTGATGGTGTGGCCCAGGAAGTGCGGGCCGTCGACCGTCCAGGCACCGCGCTGCGTGTCGCCGTGGAACAGCCAGGCGCCCTTTCGCGTGGCCACCATCAGTACCAGGCGGGTTGGCGATGCGTTCATGAAAGTCCTTCCGTGAAGGCTGCCACCGTGCAGCGCGGTGAAGCGGCAGTCTGCGCTTCAGGTTCGCGACGAACAAGTCTGCGGCGGATCGACACGCGCTGGCAGCGCGTCGTGTCCGGGTCTGCTGCATGATGGCGTGGAACCGGGTGCGCGAGTCGCCTGGCGAGGCCAGATCCATTCGAGATCGCGCGGGGAGTCCATCGTGCACAAGATGCTGATCGCGGTGTGGGCTGTGGTCGCTGCGCTGCAATGTGCGCCGGCCTGGCCAGCGGACGCCGCGTCTGCGCCTGCAGGCGGGGCGACCCGCGGCTGCGACGCCTGCCCCGAGATGGTGTCGATTCCTGGCGGCGAGTTCGTGATGGGCAGCCCGGCCGGCGAGCGCGATCGAGACGACGACGAGTTGCCGCAGCGGCAGGTGCGGGTCAAGCCCTTCGCGCTCGGCAAGACCGAAGTGACGGTCGCGCAGTGGCGGCAGTTCACGCTCGCCAGCGGCTACCTGACCGAGGCCGAGCGCAACCTCTACGAACCGGGCTGCTTCACCTGGGAGCCGCAGCGGCCCGAGTGGGCGTGGCGCGCCGGCCGCAGCTGGCGCGATCCGGGCTGGGGCCAGAAGGACGACGAACCCGTGGTCTGCATCAGCTGGTCGGACGCGCAGGCCTACGTGCGCTGGCTCGACCAGCGCAGCGGCGTCAAAGGCTGGCGGCTGCCCACCGAGGCGGAGTGGGAGTACGCGGCACGCGCCGGCAGCACGACCCGCTGGCCGTGGGGAGACGACGCTGACCTGCTTTGCGAGCATTCCAACGGCACCGACAGGACCAAGGGGCCGAACAGCCGCACCTGGAACGACGCTCGCGTCTGCAGGGACGGCCACTGGTACACGGCGCCGGTGGGCCGCTACCGGCCCAATGCCTGGGGCCTGCACGACATGCTGGGCAATGTGTGGGAATGGGTGCAGGACTGCTACCTGCCGTACACCGGCGCGCCGAACGATGGCAGTGCCCACGAAACGAGGGGCTGCAAGGGCCGCGTGGTGCGCGGCGGAGCCTGGGACGATCACATCGACGTGCTGCGCTCGGCCGAGCGGTTCTGGCTCGGCGCGGGGAACCGCAACAACAACATCGGGCTGCGGGTGGCCAGGACCTTGCCGCCCTAGCGATTCAGGCTGCGTGTCAGACGCGGCGTGCCAGCGGCCCGAGCGTGGCGCGCTCGAGTGCGACCACGACATGCTCGAAATCTCGCGACTCGAGCATCGAGTTCGGGATGAGGCCGGCCTTGACGGCGCCGGCGTGGCTTGCGCGCAAGGCATCGAAGGGCATCGCGGCCACCTGCTTGCCGGCTGTCCAGGCCGACGTGAAGCTATCGACCAACCAGGGTTGCGCGGACGAGGTTCGGTCCGCGAAGGCTTGCGTCATCGGGAGGGTCCGGGTCATGCGCATGGCAGGCTCCTTCAGCGAGCGTACAGGCCGTGGACGATCGGTGACCAGTTCTTGCGGCCGCGTTCGTCGATTTCACGCATGCGGCGTTCGAGGTCGTAGATGTCGACAGACGCCGCCATGTAGGCCTCGTCGCGATCCCTTTGGGATTCGACCGAGGGGAGGAGGGACTTCAGGAGTTTCAGCAGGTTCGTCATGATCGTTGTGGGCCCTGCGCGGGAGCGAGGGTAACCTAGGGTTTCTACTTAGTCCATTGTCCACCGGGATGGTTCCGGTGATCCATGGAAGTAGCCCCCTAATCGCTGACTCACTCAGTCTAGGTGTGAGTGACCGCTGACAACGAATGCCATGACAGGCAACGATACGCACCGTACCGGCGCGCTCATCAGTGGAGGGCGCTGCGATCGCCTTCGTCCGTGCAGGCGCAGGTGACGATCAGGGCGTCGAAGGTCACCTCGTTGCCGCAGCCCGGGCAACGGCACGACATCATGCGGGCGCGCGAGCCCGACGCCACTTCGGGCAGGCCGACGAGCGAGGCCACGGTCGTGCCTTTCGATTCCGGTGCAAGTGTCTGCAGTTCCATGGCGGCGCTCCCTGTGGATGTGGAGCCCAGTGTGCGCGTCGGCTTGTGGTGCGCCATCCCCGCGTCTGCGGGCCGCTGACCCCCTAGAAGCGCTCAACCGGCAAACAGTTCACGCGCGCGCACGGTCTCGGGGCTGCTCGCGCCGGTCGTCGCCTGCAGGTGCTGCACGGCCTGCTCGAACGCGGCGCGTGCCTCGGTCCTGCGGCCGGCGGCGTTCTCGGCGCGGCCCAGGGCCAGCCAGGCCTGCCCGGAATGATCCGAGTGCGGTTTGCCGCCTTGCAGAAGTTGGGCGATGGCGAGCGCCTCGCGGGCGTCTTCGCGTGCCTCGTCGTGGCGGCCGAGCGCCAAGGCCGCGTCGGTGCGCAGTCGCCGCGCGGTGCCGATGTACGACCCGTTGGACTCGATCGATTTCAGGAACTCGATCGATCGCGTCAGCATCGCGTGCGCGTCGGCGGCGCGGCCGGCGTGCAAGGCGATTCGCGAACGCACCCACTCGGCACGGATGTTCGCCGGCTCGCGCGGGTTGGTACCGGCAGCCAGCGCATCGGCGCGGGCGAGCGTGGCGGCGGCCTCGCCGGCTTGCCCCATCGACAGCAGCACGCCGGCCATGCCGACCAGGCCGTAGCGGACGCCCTGAGCATGCCCGGCTTCGTCGCTGACGCGCATCGTCTCGGCATAGCTGGCCAGCGCCTCGTCGAGCCGCCCCACGCGCTCCAGCGCCACCGCGTGATTGCCGAGCACCCAGCTCGGCGGCGCGCGCCAGGCCATCAGCCGCCGATGGCCGGCGAGCAGTTCGTCGTAGCGCTGCAGTGCGCGCTGCACGTCGCCGGTGGCGAGCTCCATCACGCCCCAGTTGCTCAGCATCACACGGGCGTGCAGGCCGTCCAGCCGATTCAGCGCGCGATAACGCTGCAGCGCATCCTCGAAGTAGGGCTCGGCCTCGCCGCTGCGCCCGCTCACGTGCAGCGCGTAGCCGATGTCGCCGAGCAGGTCGGCCTCGACCTCGCCGCCGCCGAGCCCCGCCGAGCGCAGGCGCTGCAATGCAGCCTGCGTCGAACGCAGCGCGAGCTGGCCATCCAGGGTATTGGCGGCCATCGCGCCGCGCATCTGCAGGCAGTGCACCGCGGCCACGGCGGGCGTGCCGGGCGCGTCGATCCAGCGCTCGAGCATCTTCGCCGCCTCGTCGCCGCGGCCCAGGGCTTCCTGCATCTGGCCGCGGTCGCAGTCGATCTGCGCGCGCAGCGTCAAGTCGCCCGAGCTGCGCGTGATTTCGGCGGCGCGCGCCAGCAACGCCTCGCCGCGATCGGGTTCGTCGAAGAATTCGGAAAGGATGCGCAGGATCGCGGCCTCGTGCTCCGGTACCGCGCCGAACGCCGGCGCCACCATCTGCGTGCCGCGCTCCAGCATCTGCCGCACCGCGCCGGCATGTTCGGGAGCCACGGCCTCGGTGAAGAGCATCGTGTAGAAATTGTTCACCGCTTCGTTGCGCGCGAGCAGGGCGTTGGCCTGGTCGCGTTCGCGCGAGGCGACGCGCGCCTGCCAGCTGGCCAGCGCGGTGCCGGCCAGCAGCGCCAACGCGATGGCCACGGCTGCGCGGTGCCGGCCGATCGCCTTGCGCATGCGATACCACCGGCTGTCGGGCCGAGCGAGCACGGCCTCGCCGGCAAGATGGCGCTCGATGTCGGCAGCCATCGCCTCGACGCTGCGGTAGCGCTGCGCAGGCTCCTTGCGCATCGCCTTGGCGATGATCGTGTCGAGGTCGCCGCGCAGCGTGCGTGCGACGCGGCGGTCGGCGGCCTGTGCACTGGCCACCGGCACGTCGGCCATGAGGATGGCTTCTTCCAGCGCGGCGGCGGTGTCGCGCTTGAGCCGATACGGGCGCACGCCCGACAGCAACTCGTACAGCACCACGCCGAGCGAATACACGTCGGTGGCCACGCCCACCGGCCGGCCGCTGACCTGCTCGGGCGAGGCATAGTCGGGCGTCACCGCGCGGCCCATCATCTGCGTGATCTGGCTGCCCGGCGCCGCGTCGTCGGCCAGCAGCTTGGCCACGCCGAAGTCGAGCAGCCGCACCTCGCCCTCGGGCGTGACGAGGATGTTGCCGGGCTTGAGGTCGCGGTGCACGACCAGGCGCGCATGCGCATGCGAGACGGCGTCGGCCACCTGCAGGAACAGTTTCAAGCGTGCGCGAATGTCCAGCCGCAACTCCTTGCAGTGCAGGTCGATCGGTGCGCCGACCACGTGCTCCATCGCCAGCCAGGGCCGACCCTCCGCCGTGACGCCGGCGTCGTAGAGGCGTGCGATGCGCGGGTGCTCGAGGCTGGCCAGGATGTCGCGCTCGCGGGCCATGCGCTGCGCCAGGCCGATGGCCCAGCCGCTGCGCGGCAGCTTCAGCGCCTCCTGCCGCTGCAGGCTGCCGTCGATGCGCTCGGCCAGCCACACCGTGGCCATGCCGCCCGCGCCCAGCTCGCGCACGAGCCGGTACGGGCCGATGACGTCACCGGGCTGGTCTTCGATGCCTTCGGGCTCGGCCAGATCGACGGCGCCCACGGCCAGCGGTTGCCGCATGAAGGTGTCGGATTCGGCCGACGCGGCGCGCGCGAGCAGGCGGCGCAGCATCGGCAGCAGGTCGCGCTGCTCCGGCGGCAACGTTTTCAGCCACTCGTCTCGCTCGTCGGTCGGCAACGCCAGCGCGGCCTCGAGCAGCGCGTTCACGCGGCGCAGCAGCTCGGGGTCGGGCGGGGCAGTCGCGTTCATGGCCACAAGCAGGTACCACGCAGTCGCCGGCGTGTTCCGGACAGGCGGGTGCTGCCGCGATCAGCGGCCGAGCAACTGCGCCAGCAGCAGCCGGGCGCGTTCCCAGTCGCGGCGCACGGTGCGGTCGGTGACGCCGAGCGCGCTGCCGATCTCCAGGTCGGTGAGGCCGGCGAAGTAGCGCATCTCCACCACGCGGACCAGCCGCGGGTCGACTTGCGCCAATGTCTCGAGCGCCTCGTGCACCTCGAGGATCTCGTCGTCGCTGGCACCCAACTCCTCCGACGCGCGCGTGTCCAGCGTCACGTGCTCGATGCCGCCGCCACGGCGCTCGGCGCTGCGACGGCGCACGAAATCGATGACCACCGAACGCATGGTGGTGGCGGCATAGGCGAGGAAGTGTTCGCGGTCCTTCAGCTCGACGAGGCCGCCACGCTGCATGCGCATGAAGGCTTCGTGCACCAGCGCCGACGTATCCAGCAGCGTGTGGCGGCCGCCGGAGGCCAGGCGCGAGCGCGCCAGGCGGCGCAGCTCGTGGTACAGCTTGGCGAAGAGCTCATCGGCGGCCACCGGTGCGCCGACGGGCGGGTTCGAGGTTTCGGATTCGACGGGGAACATGGCTCGAAGGTCTCGCTGCGTCGTGGCCCATCGGCGACGGGCGGCCCACGATGATGGAGCGCCTTCGCAGCCATCGCAATCCCTCCGAGGGGCGAGTCTTCAGCCCGCCAACGGCGCCAGTGCGGCTTCGATGCGCCGCATCTGCCCGGCATCGACCATGCGGCTCAGCGCGGCACTGAACCGGGCATCCTGCGCGCCTGACACGATGTACTGCCAGCGGTACGCCTGCAGCAGCTCGGCCATCAGCGTGCTCACCTCGCCGGCCGAAAGCTCGCGCCCGCAGATGCGCAGGAAGTAGTGGCCGTCGGCCTTCGCCTGCGCCTGCAGGAGACCGTCGACCGCGCCGACCAGGCCGATGAAGTCGTCCACCGCTGCGTCGCGGGTTGGCGCGTCCAGCGCGGCGTTTTCGCGGGCCCACTCCAGCTCGTCGATGACGGCGTGCTGCGACTCCTCTTTCCAGTGGAAGAGGAACACGTCCTTGTAGAGCGCGGAGAGCTCTTCGTCGGGCGCGATGCTGTGGCGGTAGTGCACCTGCGTGAACAGCTCGATGTGGCAGGTCAGCGCCAGCACGGCCCAGGTCGACGCGCCCATCACCGCCTGCGCCACGCCGTTGGCC
>Ga0209480_10001204_pt1 | contig 19127 bp, 11 predicted proteins | sample JI61114C2DNA_FD_187501 | JGI IMG/M metagenome (GOLD analysis project Ga0209480, IMG submission 187501) | Wastewater effluent complex algal communities from Wisconsin, to seasonally profile nutrient transformation and Carbon sequestration -... | ecosystem: Engineered > WWTP > Effluent > Algae... | reverse complement strand
GACCTCTCGGCTGCACCAGGTCGATCCGTACGACTATCTCGTCGACGTCCTCCAGCGTGTTGGCCAACACCCGGCCGCCGACGTCGCACAGCTCACCCCCCGGCTGTGGGCGCAGCACTTCGGAAAGACACCGCTGCGCTCGGATATCTCAAGACACGTGGCGTAGCAAGAGCGTCGCGGGGTGAACGCTTACGTTGCCGGTCCGTCTGGACTCGCTCGTTTGGGGCCGGGTCGCCAGCGCATGAGTCGTGCGCAGTGGACGCGGGTGAAGTTCGGGCTGCCGGCGCAGGCCGCGCTGCTCCAACGTGCGCGTGAGATCACGCGTGGGACTGGTGAGCGTGACCGTCAGCTTCGCTCATTCGCGCACAAGACGATGCTCGAAGCGCAGTTGTTGATCAAAGAGCTGGAAGCGCGGGAGGCTCGCGTTCTGGCACTAGAAGCCAGGTTGCGATTGAAGCCGCCCGTGTCCGACTCAAACGATCCTGACAAGGACTAACCCGATCAAAACGGGTTAAAACCCTATTGAACCGGCTGAAAGTGGCGTAGACTGTGTTCAGTTGCCGCCACTTTGGCGGCGCATTTCTGTTTGGATGCAGATATGGACGACCGCTGGCTCTCTGTCGATGAAATCGCCGACTACCTCGGCGTAGCCAAAGACACCATCTACACCTGGGTGACCTCAAAGGGCATGCCGGGGCACAAGGTTGGGCGCTTCTGGAAGTTCAAGAAAGAAGACGTGGACTCCTGGGTGCGCGAGGGCGGTGCCGCTGCCAGCAGTGATGACTTTTACGACAAGGAGCCCCGCAATGGCTAAGCAGCGCTCCGCACAGGACAACAACGATATGAGCGACCTTGATCAAGAAGCCCAAGCGCCCGAGAGCGCGCTCGAAGAGGGCAAGGTCTTTGACTACATCACCGGCAACCCGGTGAAGGACAGCGACAAAGAGCAAGTCCGCCAGCGCATCGCCCGCGCCATCATCCATGAGTACGGCATCGCCGCCGAAGATATGGAGCCCGACTTCAAAGTCAAAGTGCTGGGCAAAAACCGCAAGCTCGACATCGCCATCTTCAAGCCAGGCCAAGCGCACACGGTGGACAACCTCTACCGCGCTGTGGTCGTGGAGAAAGAGCCCAAGCTCGGCACCAAAGGTGCCTATCGCATGCGTGATCCGGAAGAGGCACGCAAAGAGTTCGAGGTGCTGGAAACGGTGATGGCCGAAGTCGAAAGCTGCGACTACGGCCTGTGGACCAACGGCCTGGAGTTCTTCTTCTTCAAGAAAGAAGTCACTCGTTTCGACACCAAGTTCAAGCCCATCGGCGACTGGCCTCTAGGTGACGACACCTTCAGCGTCGAAGGCCGCTCCATGGGGCGCATGCGCCGTGCAGATCCCGTGATGTTGCGTACGGCCTTTCGCCGCTGCCACAACTACATCCATGGCAACGAAGGCATGCCCAAGGACGCCGCTTTCTGGCAGTTCCTGTACCTCATCTTCTGCAAGATGTATGACGAGCAGCAGCCCAATGAAGCCAGAGGGTTCTACGTCGGCCCATTCGAGCCGTTTGACCCAGAAGGACAGAAAGCTATCCGCCTTCGAATCAAGCCGCTCTTTGAAAGAGTGAAGAAGAAGTACGACGGTCTGTTCAAGGGCAACGAAGAGATCACCCTGTCTGACCGCGCCCTGGCCTTTATCGTTTCAGAGTTGGCCCGCTACGACTTTGGTCGCACCGATGTGGACGCCAAGGGCACTGCCTACCAAGAAATCGTTGGCACCAACCTGCGTGGCGATCGCGGCCAATACTTCACCCCGCGTGGCGCCATTAGTCTTGTGGTCAAGATGCTGGCACCCAAAGAGCACGAGCGCGTGCTCGATTCGTCCTGCGGCACGGGTGGCTTCCTGGTCGAGACCTTGAACTACCTGAACAAGGTCTTCCACGAAGAGAAGCGCATCAAGGCAGGCGACGAGAACACGGAAGAGTTCGTCTCCATCCGAGACCGGTTGGCCCACTTCGCGGCCAACAACCTGTTCGGTGCCGATTTCGACCCTTTCCTGGTTCGCGCGGCACAGATGAACGTGATGATGGCTGGCAATTCGCTCGGCCACCTCTATCACATGAACTCGCTGGAATTCCCGGCAGGCCACCTGCCAGGTGTGCCGGCCGCAAAGGCAGTCATCCCACTCGGGACGATTGATGTCCTGATGACCAACCCGCCGTTTGGCTCGGACATTCCGGTCACCGAAAAGACCATCCTGGAGCAGTACGAGTTGGCCCGCCGCTGGGAGCGGCAAGGCGATGGCTTCGTGATGACCAACGCCATCAAGCCTGCTGTGTCGCCCGAGGTGCTGTTCATCGAACGATGCGTCAAGTGGCTCAAGCCGGGCGGCCGTGCTGGCATCGTCTTGCCGGACGGCATCCTGGGCAACCCCGGCGATGAGTACATCCGCTACTGGATTCTTCGCCACTGCTGGGTGCTGGCCAGTATCGACTTGCCCGTGGAGTCCTTCATCGTCGAGGCCAACGTCAACATCTTGACCAGCTTGCTCTTCCTGAAGCGCAAGCCTGAAGAGGTGATCAAGGCAGAAGACCTGGGTCAAAAGAAGGACTACCCCGTCTTCATGGCTGTCGCTGAGAAGGTGGGCTTCGACCGCCGAGGCAACACGCTCTACAAGCGCCACCCTGACGGCGAAGAAATCCTGGTGGACTTCAGCCATGAGGAGAAGGTCCGCATCGGCGGCGGCCTGCAAGTGCGCACCCTGCACCGCAAGGAGCGCATCCTCGACGACGACCTGCCCGAGATCGCCAAGGCGTATGCCGAGTTCCGCGCCCAACATCCGGAGCCCAGCAAATGATCACGCGACTGGAAGCCACACGCTATCGCTGCTTCGAACGCCTTGGCGTTGATGTCGGCGACTTTCGCGTTCTCGTCGGGGCCAACGGCTCCGGCAAGACCACGCTGCTCGATCTGCCTGTGCTCTTGGGTGATCTGCTGCGTGCCAACAATGTCTCCACGCCGTTTATGGAACGTCGGCCTGAATTGCCGCCGCGTGCTGGCAGCTTGAACGAACTGGTGTTCGCTGGGCGCGGCAGCGACTTCTCGCTGGCCGTCGAAGCTCGCCTTCCCGATGCTGTGCAATCCAAGGTGCTCGAAGGTATGTTTGCCCGGAAGCGCACCGAACGCTCGCGCCAGGCCCTGCAAGAGGACCGCCGCCAGTGGCCCACCCACATCCGCTATGAAATTGGCCTGCGGATCGGTGCGGACCAAGCGCTGCAAGTGGCCTACGAATACCTGTTCATGTTCCCTGAATCAGACGGGCCGGACCGCCGCCAAGCGGGCTTTCACGGCGTCGCTGCAGGCAACAAAAAGCACTGGCACCTCACGCTGAAGCGCGAGATCGGCTACGAATCAGAGTTCGCCCCCGAAACGCCGCAAGCCAATGCTGCCAAGGTTGGCCTGCCCGAGACCCTGCTCGCCATGCCGCGGGTGCTGTTCGAGTCTGAGGCGGGCTATCCCGCTGCGCGGTGGCTGCACACCTTGCTGACTACCGATGCGGTGTTCCTTGAGCCCAGCTGGTCGGCTATGCGCCAGGCTAGTCCACCGGGCCAGCCTAAGGTCATCACCGCCAACGGCCGTAACATCCCCTGGCTCGCACTGGAGCTGAAGCGCGAAGGCGCGCCTGAAAGCGCAGGCGCTGAGTACCGCAGCGAGCGCTATGCCGACTGGATTGCCCACGTTCAAACCGCGTTGCCGCAAGTCACTGACATCGAAGTGCGTGAACGTCCGGACGACCACCATGCCTACTTCGTGGTCAGCTACAAGGGCGACTTCAAAGTGCCGTCGCCCGGCCTTTCGGATGGCACCCTGCGCATCCTCACACTGACGCTGCTGCCCTACCTCAGTAAGCAACCCGCCATCTTGGTGACCGAGGAGCCAGAGAACGGCATTCATCCGCGCGCCATCGAGGCCGTTTTGCAATCGCTCTCGTCCATGTACGACAGCCAGGTCTGGGTGTCATCGCATTCACCTGTAGTGCTGGCACGTGCAAAGCTGGACCAGTTGCTGTGCGCACGGCTGGCCAATGAGGGCGGCGTCGAGATGGTCGCCGGGACGGACCATCCGCGCCTGCAAGAGTGGCGAGGTGGTATCGATCTTGGCAGCCTGTTCGCAGCGGGGGTGCTGGGATGATGAACAAGCGACCCTGCGTCATCTTGGTGGCCGACAGCAATATGGCGGCCACCTTCCGTGGCTACTTCAAGCGCGATGGCTGGCACCTGAGCCTCGGCTGTGCCCCGTTCGAGATCAACACCGAGGTCGGTGCCGACCTGCTGGTAGATGAGGGCGGCAACGACCCTGGCGTCTACACCAAGGGCCACGAGCTGCTGCGCCCCTACCAGAACAGCCACCAGCGCGCCCTCGTAGTGCTGGATTGCGAATGGGAGGGCTCGCCAGGCAAAGACGCGATAGTCGCCCACATCACGGCCAACCTGGTGGCCAGTGGTTGGGCCGAGGATGCGGTCAAAGTGATCGCCATCGAGCCCGAGCTGGAAAACTGGCTGTGGCAGGACAAGCCGCAAGTGGCAGAGGTGCTTCGCTACAAAGGAGACAAGTCGCTGCGTCAGCATTTGGCTGAGAGCGGATGGTGGCCTGCTGACGCCGCCAAACCACCGCGGCCGAAGGAAGCCGCCGAATGGGTGCTCAAGCAGACCCGGCAACCTCGCTCTTCCGCGATTTACCAGAAGCTGGCTGAGCACATCTCGATTAAGGGTTGTACGGATACCGCATTTGTAGAGATGCATGAAGCGTTGCTCGGCTGGTTTCCGATGGGGGAGACCGCATGACAAGCTTGAAGTGGAAGATCGTTAAGGCGGCCTGGCTAGAGGAAGACGGGAGGCGGCTAGATTGCAATCCTTATATGTCCGGCGCATTGGAGGCTAGAGATGCCCTAAAGCAGCTTTCTTGCCGAAAAGATAGGTTGCGTGATGTGACTCTGGGCATGTTTGATTCGGGCCGAGAGAGTCGTCAATGGGTGGACGATTCAAGGTACGGAATACGTTATATGGGGAGTTCGGCCATCGGTCTCTCTGATCTTTCAAATTTACCTCTTATCTCAAGCAGGCAAGTGGCCAGAAACTCAAAGCTAGTGCTTGAAGAGGGGTGGTCATTGATTACTCGGTCAGGGACTATTGGGCGTATGGCGTATGTTCGCCCTGACATGGCTGGTCTCGCGTGCTCGGAGGATGTGCTAAGAGTTGTTCCAGATGCCGAAAAGATTCTGCCTGGCTATCTTTTTGCGTATCTATCCAGCAGCTATGGTGTTCCCCTGGTTGTCTCTGGAACATATGGTGCAATTATTCAGCATATTGAGCCAAAGCATATTGAGGATTTGCCCGTTCCCCGCTTGGGTGACGAGTTTGAGCGTCTTGTTCACGACAAAGTCTCTGCCGCTGCGGAAAAACTCTCTAATTCCCAGTTTCTATTGAATGAGGCCAACTCTCAGTTGTTTCTGAAGGCTGGGGTCCCAAATCCGTCGTCATCAGATTGGAATCGGGATAAGAGTGATAAAGGTTTCTCGGTTCATTCAAGTGAGCTTGGTCCCCTTCGTGCATGGAATCACTCAAGGCGTGTTCAGGCTATAACTGATGTTATTGAGTCTGGGGATTTCAGCGTGCTTTCCGATCTTATTGATCTGGATTGGATTAGATGGCGGGTAATGTTTAAGAGAGTTGACGCCGATCAGGAAAATGGAATCGAGGTTCTGTCTCAAAAGCCGCTATTTAGCTTATTCCCAGAGGGGCGGTGGATTAGTAGAAAATATTTGCTTAATCATTCCCCGCGTTATGTTGTTCCCGATCGAACTATCATAGTTGCAAAGCAAGGGACACTTGGGGAGGATGAACTATTTTGCCGGTGTGAGTTTATTACTGGTGGCAGGGCCCTAAGTCGAGCGTACACCGATCACTGCATGCGCATAGTTGCTCGTAAGGGGGAAATTGAGCCGGGTTATCTCTATGCATTTCTGAGATCAAATGCAGGATTCAGAATTCTGCGTGGCCTTTCTGAAGGCTCTAAGCAACAGGACCTGCACTGGCGAACGGTGCCATCAATTCCCGTTCCTCGCTTGCCGTCTCATGAAGAAGAGCGTATCGCGAGAATGGTTTACGACGCATATTCAGAGAGAAATTCTGCGATTGATCTCATGAACGAAGCGCGTAACACCCTGGAAAAAAGAATATCGGTGGGGGAGTGATATGGCCAAAGTGATCCCAGTAGGCCAGCCGGTCAACGATGCAGAGCGCAGCGCTATCGCTCACCTGCGGGATCGCTTGCCGGACAGTTTCGTTATGCTTCACAACTTCGAGATCGAGCGGCAGGGCGAGCGCTTCGAGATCGACATCGCGTTGCTGACCCCGCACGCCCTGTATCTGATCGACGTGAAGGGCACGCGCGGCACCATCGATGTGTACGGCAACAAGTGGTACCCCGAGGGGCGAGCGCCCTATCCGTCGCCGCTGGGCAAGCTGCGCGGCCACGCCCGCACGGTGAAGGGCTTGGTGACCCAGGCCAATCCCGGTCGGAATGAACTAGACGGTATCTATGTGGATGCCGCCATCCTGCTCACCGCACCCGATGCACACCTGAACGACCGCGAGCAGCTTGACGCGGACCGGGTGGTGAAGCTGAAGGACGCAGAGCGCTACTTCAAGGATGCCACGCGCATTCCGGCGCGCTTCTCCAAGAACATCCTGCAGCAGCAGGGGCTGATCCTGCATGCCCTGAAGGTGGTGAAGCCCTCATCAGCCGTGCAGCGCTTTGGGCACTGGCAGGTGAAAGAGAAGCTTGGGGCAGCGGCGGCCTACACCGAGTTCCGCGCTGAGAACGCTTTCGCGGGAGGCACAGCCCGCCTGCGGGTGTACCAGGCTGACCCCTATCAACCGGAAGATGTACGCAAGGCTCAGGTCAACCGCATTGCCAACGCCTACCGAGCGCTTTCCAAGCTGCCACTGCACCCCAACATTGTGGCCGCGCGGGATTTCTTCCCGACCGATGACGACAAGTCGTTCATCCTGATCCTGGACGATGCACCGGGTCAGGCGCTGACGGTGCACATGGCGCGGCCTCAGTTGGCGCTGACGCTTGACCAGAAATGGCGTGTGGCCAAAGACCTGTTGGCGGCCCTGGCTCATGCCCACAATCACGGTGTAGTGCATCGCAACCTGACGCCAGGCGCGATCTTGATTGGCCAGGACGGCACCACGCGCATCACCGATTTCGACTTCGCCAAGCCCGGAGTGGACCGCAGCCTGACGATTGCGACGGACATTGTTGATCTGGTGGAGAAGGCTTATGTGGCGCCCGAGGCGTTCCGGGAGCCGAGTGCCGCATCGAGCGCATCGGACATCTTCTCCGCAGGGGTCATCCTGTACGAACTCTTCACCGGCGAGCGCCCCTTCGCGGGCGAGCCCACCACGGTGTGGGATCGGGCCGGGGAGTTCCTCAACAAGCCCTCGGCACTGCGGCCGGAGCTGAACGAGGCCTTTGATGCTTGGCTGCAAAGCTTGTGCGCTTTTGATGAGCACCAGCGGCTGACCGCATCTGCAGCGCTGGCTGCTCTGAATGCTTTGCTGCAACCCGTTGCGCAAGTGGCCAGTCAGGCTGCTGAAGCACCAAAGCCTGAGGTCTTCGAAGTCGATGATGCCCAGACCGACTACCTGAACTTGGCGGCAGGCCATCGCCTGACCCACAAGTTCATCGTGGAGAAGAAGCTCGGGCGCGGCAGCTTCGGTGTGGTCTACAAGGTGATCGACACCTTGGGCGACGTGGCCCGTACGGTGAAGCTCATCGTCAGTGACCGGCACTCGACCTTGGAGCGCTTGAAGAAGGAGTACCGCCACCTGGTGCACATCCCCGAGCACCCCCATGTGGTGCGTGTGCTGGATGCCGATGTGATTCCAGGGCGGGACATCCCGTTTCTGGTGTTTGAGTACGTGGAAGGGGCCGATGTTGGCGACATGATCCACGATCGCCTGCTGTCCCCTGAAGATGCGCTGGAGCTGGGCAAGCAGGTGATTGAGGGCCTGGTGCATTTGCATGCGCAGGGCTTCCATCACTGCGACATCAAGCCACGCAACCTCTTGTGGACGCAGAAGGGCGCCAAGATCATCGACTTCAACGTGTCGGTGCGGGCCGACGACAAGGAGTCGCGCGGCGGGGGCTCGCGGCGCTATTTGCCGCCGGACTTTGACCCTGAGGTCATTCCGCACAACGGCGAGCGCGCAGACCGCGATCTGTATGCGCTGGGCCTGACTTTGTACGAGGCATTGACCGCCCGCTACCCATGGGACACGACGGAGCCGCCCATCAACAAGCCTGCGCCCGACCCGCGCGAACTGTCGGGATTTGCTGACCTAGCGCCAGAGCTGGTGAACGTGGTACTTAAGGCCATTGCGCCGCGCAGGGCAGAGCGCTTCCACACGGCCGTCGATTTCCGCGATGCGCTGGCAGAAGTTCGCCATGCACGTCGTGTGCAGACGGTCAGCCTGGCCGCCATGGTGACGGCGGTGAGCAGCGGGCAGCCCGCCTTGGCTGAATCGGCACCCAACACCAATGCGTTCGTAACACACCTGCTGACGCTCTACAGCCAAAGCCGGCGCAGCAATGCGGGTACACGGGGCATGGACGCGCTTGGGTTCTCAGCCTATGTGGACACCGCGTTGGACCGTGCCTTGTTGCCTGCTGTGCTGCAAGGGGAGTTCCGGCTCGTGCTGATCTCTGGCAACGCTGGTGATGGCAAGACCGCCTTCTTGCAACGGCTGGAGAAAGAGGTCGAAGCCCGAGGAGGGGCCGTCAATCGTGGTTTGGCAAACGGCAGCGAGCTGAGCTTGGACGGCAAGCGCTACCTGATCAACTACGACGGTAGCCAAGACGAGGGCAACAAAGACAACAACCAGGTGTTGCTCGACTTCCTGGCCCCGTTCAAGGGCAACGATGCAGCATCCTGGAGGCCCCAGGAGACACGACTGATTGCGATCAACGAAGGTCGCTTGGTGGACTTCCTCGCTGCGCATGAACGAGAGTTCCCGGCGCTCACGGCCCTGGTTCGGCGTGCATTCGCCACTGGGGACGCGGAGTCTGGCGTGGCGGTGGTGAATCTGAATCTGCGCAGCGTTGTGGCCGATGACGCCAGCAATGCTGAGGGCGGGTCGATTCTGGAGCGCACGCTGAGAATCATCGTCCGCCCGGAGAACTGGGCTGCTTGTGAGCAGTGTGACTTGAAAGACAGTTGCTACGCCTTGCACAACGCGCGCAGTTTCCAGGATGAGATCGCCGGGCCGCGCTTGTTGGAACGCCTCAAGACGCTTTACACGATGGCGCATTTGCGCGGGCGCTTGCACATCACGATGCGCGACCTGCGTTCAGCGCTGTCGTTCATGCTGATTGGCAACCGCGACTGTGGCGAGATTCATGCGCTCTACGCCTCAGGCAAGCATGATGACGTGGCGCGCAGCTTCTACTTCAACAGCTGGATGGGTGGCGGGCAAACCACCTCGGACCGGCTGCTGACGCTACTGAGCGATCTGGATGTTGGCAAGCAGGAGGACCCCCGTTTCGACCGAGGCCTGGACTTTGTTCAGCCAGATGACCGCGCCCTGTTCCGCTTCGAGCGCCGAGGGCAGTTTGACTTCGAGGTGTTGAAGCGACTGTTCGGCGATCTGCCGCGTGGCGTGTCTGACTCGTCAGTGCGCCACCGGGCTCGGAAGCATCGCGAGTATGTGGCCATGGCACGCCGCAAGCACTTCTTTGAGCGGCGTGACGCGAGTTGGGAAAAGATGCTGCCCTATCGCTCCGCCAAACGCATGGTGGAGATCGTTCGAGGCGAAATGCCCATCGACGAACTCACGAGCGAAATCCTGCACGCCATCAACCGAGGCGAGGGGCTGCAGCGCCCGGAGCGCCTTGGAGCCAGCCTGGCCTTGCAGTTGCGGCAGGTTGAACACGGTACGGTTCGGAGCTACCGGCTCTTCCCCGTGGAGGGCTTTGGGCTGCAGGTACAAGACTTTGCGGCCAAGGCTCGCTTCGTTGAACACCTGCCGACCGGCCTGCTGCTGAAGTACCAAGGCCAAGGCGCAGGCGCCATCAGCAGCGAGCTGATCATCAACCTCGACGTGTTCGAGATGCTGGTGCGGCTGAATGAAGGCTATCGGCCAAGCGTTGAAGAGATGCAGGGTTTCTACCTCTGCCTTGGCGTGTTCAAGAACAGTCTCAACGCTCAGCCTTACCGCGAAATTCTGCTTACCACCACGGGGCACGACTTCTACCGCTTGGCCCGCCATGACGATGGTCGGGTGGAGATGCGTTTGCTGCACGGCCCGGTGGGGGGCGCTCGCCAAGAAGAAGCCGCAGAGAGCGGCGCCAGGGGGAACTGATGGCATTGCAGAAAAAGGACAGGGAGTTCCGACTCCCGAAGATCAGCTATCTCGACTTCAAGACCATCGAGATGGATCGGGTGCTCACTGGCTTGTTCGAGCGGCTGGAGCATGGGGGCTATCCGAGCGTTTTCCGCGACAAGCGTGAGCTGACCGTGGACAAGTTCGTTGATGACATCCTCGATGCCAGCGACAAGTTCTTGGGTTTCACGCAGCACCGTGACATGGTGGAGCGTTGGGTGGAAACCCACCTGATGGACATCGTGAACCGCGGCAAGAAAAACGCCGCCGTGGCAGGGCCGCGACCGCTGCATGGCTATACCTATCGCTTTCGCAACCCGAAGCACTCGCGTGACTACGGGGCTGCACAGCATCTCTATCAGATGCTGCACCACGCACGCCACCTGGCCGGCCACAAGGCCATCGAGCATCTCAAGGGCTTCTTCTTCGACGGGTTCGACAAGCTCACACGAGAGCTGAACGACAAGGCGCTGACAGACATTGAGACGGCGACGCTGCTGCATTTTTTGTCGCAGAGGAAGGACACGGCGGACACGCGCGCGGGCGGAGATCGGTTTGCGCCTGTGTGCATCGGCTCAGCCGATCTGATGGCCGAGGACATTCAGCGATTGCTGTTCTACAAGCCCTTCATGCCGCGCTCGGTGATGGTGGAGTACCTGAAGGTGCTGTTGTCGTTTCACTTGGCGCTGTATCACCTTCGCTTGCTGAAGCTTCTGCCTGCCTGGCAGAAGCTGGAGGGAGCCAACTCGCTGTGCGCTGAATCGGCATGCCCCATGAAGCCCCGCGAGCAACGCGAGCCTCAGGGTGACTGCCCCTACAAGCTCGGCTTGTTCGTTGATCTGTCGGGTAGCTCGGAGTCCTCTACCGCAGCACTGGCAGAGCGCAGCGCAGATGGCTATTACCGGCGCATTCCTAGCTTTGTGCGAGCGTACTTCGTCGCCAAGAAGCTTGACGAGTTTTCTGAGCACCTCGTTCGGAGAGGGAAACTGATCCGGCCCTTGAATTCCGTGTTCTCGGTCGGCGAACTCTACGGTCTGCAAGGTGAACCATTCGCGGAAGAGCGAGACAAGTTCTTTGGTGAGCGACTGGCCGGCCTGCTGGAATCCTTGTCTGAGGGTGATGCGGGCCTTGACGCAGAGGTCGAGGCCATCACAAAGATGGGCCTCTCGGACTTCGAGACCTACATCGAGATTCTGGTGGCTCTGCGTGGTGCCTTCCATCGGAAGTACATCATCGAGTCGTTGGACGCGACGATGTTGAAGAACAAGTCGGGGGCGCTGCTTGCGCAGACCCGCGCGCGGAACGCACCTCGCCGATTTGCGCTGGAGAGTCGCTTGCTGGAAGTGTTGCTGCAGATCGCGGTGTTGCGACCCGGTGGGGACCAGGGCTACTTCACCGGCGAGATGCGAATCGACGACTTGCTGTCGTTCTTGCGCGAACGCTATGGGCTCTATATCGATCAGCTGCCGCCCGGCGAGGGGTTCAGCGCTCCGACCATCGACGAACGGAAGGCACTGCGCAGCAATGTGCAGGCATTCACCGGACGCCTCCGTGAGATTGGCTTCTATCGAGATTTGTCTGATGCCTACGTGACCCAGACCGTGGTGCCGCGCTACACGATTGCAGAACGAAACGAAGGAGCGCGCGCATGAGTCAGGGACTGCGTGAACTCACCAATCAAGAACTGAACGCTGCGCTGGAATCGGTCCTGCTTCCAAAGCTATCCCAGTTGCTTGCCGCTCGCGAGCTTGGGCATTGCATGCGGGTCACAGACTTGGATCGGGAGCTGATGATTCGCTTGGCTGGCGGCCTGCGGGCTGCCGTGCCGTCAGCGAACATCGTGGTACTGGCGGACGAAGGCTTGCGAGCGATGGCACCGGACATGGCTGTCAGCAGCACCAAGCTGGTTGAGCTGCGGAATCCGCTACCGAACGATGAGCTTCGCCCCCCGTTGCTGGTCTTCGTGCCGAATGACCTGCGTGCTTCAGCGGAAGATTCCTTTGGCGTCGCGACGTTCGAAGAGGTCTCGATCGATGGCGCGTATGCGGAGCTGAATGGGCAGTTGCTGGCTCAAGTTCCTGCCAACTTGCGGATGGCCGTAGAGGCCTGCTTGAGCGAGTTGCGGCGGCGTGACAGCCGGTGGAGGTACGCCGATGACGCTGCTGTCGCTCGTTACCTGCTCACCTGCCAGATCAATGAGTTTGATCCGGATGCGATGGGGGCAGCGCTCTTTGAGCTTGCTCTGGTGCCGGACTTTGAGTTGTTCCAACAGTCCGAGCGCGCACCTGCGCGGGTGGCGCGCAACCGAGAGTGCGTTGAGCGCGTGACCTGGTCTACCAAGACGGAGCGCGTTCGCGCGCTTGAGCTGGGCTTGCTGGACCCCGTGTTCTGCAAGCAGCTTGGCGAGTTCTTCTCTCACATCGGCGTCTCCAATCCCAAGGAGTGGACGCAAGCCATCGTTCGTGACCGTGTGAATTGGCCACTTGCGTTCAACAAATGGTTGTTCGAGGACGGCGGAGTCAACCCCGACGCCATCTACATCGGCGATGTCGCACTGCCTGACTTGCCCGTGGTGAAGGATGACAGCGAAGACCCCCGGTTGGCTGAGTTGATCGGGCACAAGGTGCTTCCCATCTCAAAAACCGGCCTCAAGAAGTTCAGTGTCTCTTTCCGTGTTGACCCGGTGCCGTCCAAGGTCGAAGGGCTGTCGCGCTTCGTGGCAGAAGTTGTGTCGCGCGACAACGGGCCGACAGGCCTGCGTAGGCGAAAGGCCGCCTGGACCAAAGGAACCGACTCCGGCGCGATTGCTTTTTCGTCTATTGGCAAGATCGACTGGGAGGAAGGCTGGCACTACGTGCGGGTGTATGCAGAGACCGAGGACGGTGATCGCATCCCTCTCGCGGACGGAGAAGGCAATCCCATCCGGTTCAACACTGATGCAGCGGAGACGCACGCCAGCCCCAACGAAAGTGACCTTTTTTACGTGGTCACTGACGACGAGGTCGAGGTAGAGCCACCACAGCGTGCGGTCCCGCGTGAGGCAAGCTTGATGCATGCGTTGCTGCGTGCACGTTTTGCAGCGGTGACTCAGGATCGTGATCCTGGGGCCGTTACTGTGACCGGCTGCGGCTGGGTGGAGCGCAGTAGCAAGGCCATGGCCAGCGGCGAAACCTTGGAGATTCGCCTGGGCAAGGAGGGTAAGGCTAACGTCTTGGTGTCCAGCCTTTTGGCGAACCTGGAGCGGGCGTTTCTTGAAGACCCGGAAGGTCTTAACCGCTTGAGACTTTCGATCAGCGCTTCGGGTGTTGCCACCCGATCTACGACATCATTCAAGTGGCCAGTCTCGGACGAGGTGACTCGGTTCCGAGAGGCCCGGGAGTCGTTCTTCGCCGCAGTGCTCCAGGGGGACCAACGGCTGATCATGCAGGCCAGCGATCTTCTGTCCCTTCAGGAGCCGGCGCAGAACTACGCCTCCGCCTACTTGGCTTGGATCGACACAGCGCTTGCACGTGCCAGCTCCACAGAGACGGCCGTTGCGCGGCAAGCAATGGATGAGCTTCGCTATGCGCTCACCATCGATTCAGTGGCCCTCGTGCAGGAAGACTACCAAGGCAGGCGACGAGATGCTGTGCTGCTGGGGCCAACGCATCCGTTGCGGGCCAACTGGCATGTCGCATGGAGCCATCTCGGTCAGGCCTGGATGGAGCAGAGCCGAGCTAGCAGCAAGGAGTTTGTGGGGCCTACACGTGATGCGGTGATCAAGCAGCTCGCGCCAGCGGCTTTTCCGCCGGTTGTTCCCTTCGGTGAAGAGCTGGGGCGGACAGCGCTGGCTGTGGACAACATCAACCCGTTCTGGTCCTTGTACGCGGCGACCGATGAAAAGGACCCTCGTGGCTTGATTGGGGAGGTTTGTGCTGCCTTGGGCTTGCCAGAGCCAGCCATAGGCGGGGCAACGATCGATAGTGCTTATCTTGCCGCGCGCGTGCAGCGTTATCTGGTCCAGCACCCGTATGTGGAGACGCTGACGATCAACGCGTTCAACGCGGGGCGCGCAGGCGCAATGGCCGAGGTGCTGCTGGCACTCCAGCGACATCCTGACTTCGCTGATCTACGTTACGACATCCGACTCTTCGTGCTTGATCCTGCAGCCCCTTCGACCGGGGAAGCGTTGCTGGAACTCTTGTCGCCAGACTCGGGAACGAGCGCCAAGGAGGCAGACGCTTTTTCGACGCCGACCAACAGTCATTTGCACCCCAAGCTGCGACTGGCCATTCGTGCGATCAAGGAATTCCGTGAGGATCCGGATTTGCATGCGGCGCACCTGTCCTTCTTGTTTGACTTGTTCCCTGCTGAGGAAATTCGAGCAGTTGATGTTCAGGACAGTGACGACTCTTCGTTTGTCCATGGTCTGGTTCAGCCCTTCGAAGTGGACTATCTGGAAGACGAGCAGTCCATCACTTGGCTGCGGCGTCCGCTTCATGGCGCGGCGCAGCCGCTGGAGGGGGCAGAGGCGCTATCCGACCTCATGGGTGGCGTTTCCCGTGCTGTCTCGGTCGCAGTGGCGACAGTTGCTCGCAGTCAATACCTGCCGCATGCGCGCCCTGTTGTTGCGCTGAGCCTGTCCGCAGATGAGCGTGCCATGCTCCATCAGGTTCATGAGGTCAGTGATTGGGTGCTTACGATTGATCGGAACTTGGGGATCGAGTTCTTCGACCATCGTCGGCACGCCACACGGCCAGACTATCTGATCGACCACTCGCCCGACATGGCGAGCGCGATGAGCCATCGATTGGCGATTACCTCGCGGTCCGTTGCTGAGCTGGAGTCTTTGCTGATTCCCATCTTGGGTGAGTACGGATTGCCCAATACGGGCCGACATGCCTTGGTGATGCTGGATCAGCTTCGATCGTTGTCCGGCCGGCTGGCCTTGAAGCTACTGTCCTCTTCATCCCAGCGCGCTGAGGCGATGGGCTTGGCGCTCTCGCGTTTGTTCCTCGAACACCAAGGCGTTTTCCAGAACCAGGTCGTCGTGCCGTTGGACGCGCACTTGGAGTTGTACAAGGCGTTGAAGCAAAGCGCTGAGGAAATGGGCGATGAAGTCAGCTTCCGTCGGACTGACCTTGCCCTGTTCGACCTCGACCCAGCAAGCCGTGTGGTGACATGTCGGTTGGTCGAAGTGAAGTGCTATAGCCAAGTGGGTGACGTTACTGCCTACGCGCAGTTGAAGGCCTCCATCGCCGATCAGATCGCTCAGTCCGAGCACGTCTTGGCCTATCACTTCGACCCCAGGATGGCTGACGTAGATCGGCCTGACCGCCCCATCAAGAATCGCGATCTTGCTGCACTGCTGGGCTTTTACCTAGACCGCTCCGAACGCTATGGCGTGGTCTTGCCAGAAGCCGCCGAAGAGGCGCACTACTTCCTGCGACGCCTTGATGAGCGGCCTTACACCCTGCAGTTCACACGAAGTGCCGTGGTGTTTGACTTCAGCAAGCCAGGTACTGAGCCCGCCGAGCATGAGAACGGCATCGAGTTCTATCGGATCGGTAGTGATTTGATCCGGCAGTTGGTGGAATCGGCCGTGACGGACACTGAAACGGTGGCCAGCGTCCAGTACGTACGCGCTGCCGACACAGCGCGAGAGGTCACGCAGGAACTGCTTCGTCGCAGGGAGTTGGCGCCAGCCGTTCCTACCTTTGAAACGGCAGCCTTCCTCAGCCCGCCACGGGATCGAACACTCGCGTGGGACGACAGTCCGAGGGTCAAATACACGCAGCATGAGGTGGTTTCCAACGCGCCCGTGAGGGAGCCGGAACCAGCCGCCGTGGTGCTGGTGGCTCCTCAGCCAGTAGGCACCGTGCAGGCTGCAAGCACTGACATGCCACCACTGCCAGTAGACGAGCCGGGTGCGGATGCGACTGCGGAACAGGCGCCCGCATCGGTTCTTGTTGCGGAGGAGGAGGTTCCCCAGGGTGCGTCCGTTACACGGCCGCAGACTCAAGATGGCGAGACTACCGACAGTCGCGTGGCTTACGACATCATGCTCGGTGCTACGGGAGCAACACCGCAGTACGGCCTGATTGGCGAAGTGTCTGGGCGCAAGGTGGCACTTGACCTCAATCAGACCCACACCATCAGCCTGTTCGGCGTTCAGGGTGGCGGCAAGAGCTACACCTTGGGCAGCGTGGCAGAGATGGCTTCGCTGCAGATCCCTGGTATCAACTGCCTTCCCGAGCCGCTGTCCACGGTGATCTTCCACTACAGCCCGACGATGGACTACAAGCCCGAGTTCACGTCGATGGTGGGGGCGAACTCGGTGGAAGATCAGGTTCGTGCGCTGAAGGAAGTGTATGGCGCGGAGCCGAAGGCGCTCGCGGATGTCTTGCTTCTCGTACCCGCCGACAAGATCGAAGAGCGTCAGGCCGAGTACCCCGACATCGAAGTGCGGCCTTTGCAGTTCTCGGCTTCAGAGCTGAAGGCTTCGCACTGGAAATTTTTGATGGGCGCCGTAGGCAATCAAGCTACGTACATTCGTCAGATCATGCGCATCATGAAGGCGATGCGCGACGACATCACCCTTGAGGGCTTGCGTGCAGGCATCGATGCATCGTCGGTTCCCGATCACCTCAAGGAGCTGGCTCGGATGCGCCTCGACCTGACCGCTGAGTACATCAACGACGGAACCTCGCTCACTGAGGTGGTGAGGCCAGGCCGACTGATCATCGTGGACCTGCGGGACGAATTCATTGAGAAGGACGAAGCCCTCGGACTGTTCGTCGTGCTCTTGCAGTTGTTCGCTGATGCGCGCATCGATGGGCGCAGCTTCAACAAGCTGGTGGTGTTCGATGAGGCCCACAAATACATCGAGAGTCCCGACCTGGTTGCCGGGCTCATCGAAGTGGTCCGAGAGATGCGGCACAAAGGCGTCAGCATCATGGTCGCAAGCCAAGACCCGCCATCTGTGCCTGTCAGCCTGATCGAGCTGTCCAGCCAGATCATCATGCACAAGTTCAACTCGCCTGCTTGGTTGAAGCACATCCAGAAAGCCAACGCCGCACTCGGCAACCTGACGCCAGAGCGCATGGCCCTGCTGAAAGCCGGAGAGGCCTACGTGTGGTCAAGCAAGGCGACGGATGAGTCGTTTTCCAAGGGGGCCGTCAAGCTTCGGTGCAGACCCAGGGTTACGCAGCACGGTGGGGCAACTCGTGTGGCGGTGAGGGATTGAGAAGACTTCAGGGAGAGATAGATGATCCTGACCGATAACGAAACCAAGGTCGATCTACTCAACAACGAGGCAATTGCCTCCACGATCATTGGGCTACTTCGCGCGAAGCCAGACCACCCGGTGACTATCGGTGTGCACGGCGACTGGGGGGCAGGAAAGTCCAGCGTGCTCGAAATGATCGAAGCTGGTTTTTCCGATCAGGGCGATGTCCTGTGCCTGAAGTTCAATGGATGGCGCTTTCAAGGCTTCGAGGACGCGAAGATCGCCTTGATCGAAGGGATCGTCACGGGCTTGGTCGAGAAACGTCCGGCATTGAAGACGGCGGCAGTGGCCGTCAAGGATGTCTTTCGTCGCATCGACTGGTTGAAGGTCGCCAAGCGAGCCGGCGGTCTGGCCCTGACCGCATTCACCGGTATCCCAACACCCGAACAAATAGGGACGATTGTCGGCTAGCTCGAAGCGTTAGTGGCAGACCCTGCAAAGCTTGTTACGAAAGAAGACCTCTCGACCGCCATCAACGAAGCGAAAGACCTGCTCAAACCGGGCGAGTCCAAGAATGTGCCGGAGGAAGTGGAGGCCTTCCGCAAAGCGTTCGACCAACTCCTGAAAGATGCTGGCATCAAGCAGCTTGTTGTCCTGATCGACGATCTCGACCGCTGCCTGCCCGATACGGCCATTGAAACGCTCGAAGCGATCCGGTTGTTTGTCTTCACTGCGCAGACGGCGTTCGTCGTTGCAGCAGACGAGGCGATGATCGAATACGCGGTGCGTAAGCACTTTCCTGATCTACCCGACAGCACTGGACCGCGCGATTACGCCCGCAATTACCTCGAAAAGCTCATCCAGGTTCCGTTCCGCATCCCGGCCCTGGGTGAGACCGAGACCCGGATCTACGTGACGTTGTTGCTGGCCGGCGCCGAGGTCGGGGAGGACGACGCAGACTATGGAAAGCTAATCACCGTAGCAAGAGAGAAGCTGAAACGTCCTTGGACCAACGGCGGTCTTGATGCCGCAGCGGTCAAGACGGCCCTCGGCAAGCAAGCCGACAAGGCGAACAACGCACTTGCACTCAGCGACCAGATCGGTCCCATTTTGGCGAGCGGTACAAAGGGCAACCCGCGCCAGATCAAGCGGTTTCTCAACACGTTGCTGCTGCGCGAGCGCACTGCGACCGCGCGCGGTTTCGGTGACGACATTAAGCTACCCGTGCTGGCGAAGCTCATGCTTGCGGAACGCTTCCTCCCAAGGTTGTTCGAGCAGATCGCATTCGTCGCGGCGTAACCGCTCACTGAGCGGCGTTCTTCTCCCCGCGATGCTCACGCGGAACAATCGTCCCCCTGTTCAATCAGGAGGAACGCGAAGTGACCAGAGCGACGGCAAGCAACAACAAGTGGCAGCGGCGTAGCCGCGAGGCATGGCGTGAGGTGTTGGCGCGCTTTGCCGCCAGTGGCCTGGAGGT
>Ga0209480_10001203_pt1 | contig 19128 bp, 11 predicted proteins | sample JI61114C2DNA_FD_187501 | JGI IMG/M metagenome (GOLD analysis project Ga0209480, IMG submission 187501) | Wastewater effluent complex algal communities from Wisconsin, to seasonally profile nutrient transformation and Carbon sequestration -... | ecosystem: Engineered > WWTP > Effluent > Algae... | reverse complement strand
CGGCGTCTGTGAAAGTGAGGCTGGCATTATCCACGGTGGTGGAGCCGTTCACAATTTGGAGGAGGTGTGTCGCGGGCTGGTAGAATCCACCGAAGGCCTCCAACTCGACGGGATCGACGACAGGCGTGTCTGAAAGACCGAAGCCAGCCCGGTAGGTGCGGGTGTTTGTGGCAGTGCCAAGGACGGCAGTGGCAGGCGGGCGGGTCCAGTCAAACGGGGTTCCGCTAGTGATGACGTTGTCGGCGGGTGAATCGGCATCACCGCCGAGGCCGATGGTGAGCAGGCCGCTAAGAGCACCTTTCCGAGCAGTGGCGTAAAGACTCTGATAAAGGAGCACTTCGCCATTCGGGCCGACGTGAGTGGCACAGGTGATTTTCTCTCCGTCAGCGGTCATGCCAGCGATGCTGAGCGCGCCTTTGGTGCTGACGGTGAAGGAGCCGTAACCATTGCCCTGAGGGACGTCATCGTCTCCGATGTCTCCGCCGCCTGCGGTGAGACGAATTCCGAAGTTATGCAGGCCGAGGTAGCGGGCAGTGTTGGTGGTGACTTTCCATGCATCAACATCGGCTGTGACGGGACCGCCGACATTGACGGAGGTGATCAGACCGGCGCTGAGGCGGTCTTTGGTGGTCTCATCAATGGTAAAGGTGAGATCCAGCGGGGCGGCGATACCGGGGCGTGGGATGCGGACCATGCCGTTGAAGGGCGCGATAGCCTCGGCGTCATTGGTCATGGGGTTGTTATCGGGATCGGGATCGATGCCGAAGCTGAGGTTGCCTTTGAAACTGTAGCTGGTGGCACCGAGGGTGAGCTTGCCACTGTAGGCACCGGTCTTGGTGACAGTGATCTCGATACGACCACCGGTCATGCCATTGATCTCCTGATCACGCTCGACGAGACCGTGGAAGAGACCATCAAGTCCGGAAGGGAGGTTGATGACAACCAGTGTGGCGTTCACACTGGCAGGCGCGGGAAGGATGCCATTGGTGGCACCAAGAGTGACAACCTTCGTCTCGACCTTGGTCGGCACGCCGCTGATGATGCCGGTCTTGGCATCGATCTTCAGGCCACCAGGGAGGTTTTTGGCGGAGTAAGTAGTGGGTGTCTTCACGGTATCGTCATCAACGAGCATCTGATGAAAATAAGGCGCTCCCACGATACCGACTGGAAGTGTCTGTGCCGGGGTAACAGTCGGTGCAATATTGAAAACTTTAAGCGCAGTTGTGCCGCCAATGGCCATGCCACCTGGACCCGAGACTTCACAGAAGTAGAACTGACTATCGACAAGCTGTGGCGTCGGGATGGTCAGCGTTTTGGTATTGAATCCGACGTTCGCCAGAGTTTCAGGACTGCTGAGGTTGGCATTCACCGAGCGCTTCCACAGGTAGGTGAGATTGTTGCCAGCGGCATTGACGGTGAGTTTGATCGTGGCACCAAGTTTGACGGGCTGGATGCGTGCGGGCATGTAGTCCTCCACCACACCGAGCTGTGCCACGTCACTGGTGCCGAGACCCGCAGGAGTGCTGCTGCTTTTGAATTGCGCCGTGTAAGCTCCGGCATCCGTGAGCTTGGCAGCCCAGAGATAGAAGGGATTGAGGGTCGCGCCTGCCACCGGGCCCGCATTTTTGCGCCATTGCAGTGTGATAGGTGCTGTGCCGCTGCTGGTCGTGGCGGTCATGGTCACAGGCGCGCCGACTTTAACCATCTGCGAGACTGGATGTGTTCCGACGGTAGGGTTTTTCAGGCAGTCACCCGTGAGTCCGATGACGAACTGCGGATTATCCGTGTCGGTGCTGAAGATTGTCAGGGTGGCCAGACGAGTGCCGCCCTCCTTGGGTTTGAACTGAATGGTGAGATCAAAGAATCCATTCTGGGCGAGCACAGTAGTCGCCGTCGGCTTCTTTGTGACGGTGTAGTCAGCCGCATGCAGCCCACCGAGACTGGCGACGATATTTCGAATGCTGTTGATGCCGTCATTTTGGAGCCGGATGATGACGTTCACGCTGCCGCCGAAGTTCACCGGGGCTCCGAAGCTCACCACAGAGACACCGTTCGTCAGGGGCGTGTCGATGGGTTGTTCGACAACGAGTATGGAGGAAAGGGGGACCAGACGTGGCTCGTCTCCGATGTCAGCATCGCTGGCGGAGAAGATCAAGCGTGAGCCAGCCGCCGCGAGGCTGTGCGGATTGGATGACCCGGCACCCGCAACGAACTCCGCGAGGATATGCGTGCCGATGGTGGTGCCGTCAGAAATCCAGGCTTCTCGGCCAGTCACACCGTTATCCGCAGTGAATGTCACCACATCTCCGACAACCGTGAGATTCTGGATGGCGGCGTCTCCACTGCCTGTTACCAAGCCTGTGCTGACCATGACGGTGTTGGCTGCAGTTCCACCACTTGTCCACAGCTCACGACCATTGACACCGTCATTGGCGAGGAAGAAAAGCTTGCCGTTCACATTGCGCAATTCAGTGGGGTCAGACGCTGCGTTTCTCCCAAAATTGGTATTCACTTTATTGATATTGCTGACCATGACGGTGCCTGCTGGCGTGCCATCGCTCTTCCAAAGCTCGCGCCCATTGGTGCCATCGTCTGCCACAAAGTAGAGCGTGTTACCCACAAGCGTGAGATAGGAAGGTGTGCCTAGATCCATGGATCCTTGATCTCCAACAACGATATCTTTGACCACCACGGTTCCAGCCGGAGTGCCATCCGTCCTCCAGAGTTCACGACCGGTGTCCTGGCTGGCGGTGAGGCCGCTGCCGATACCCGTGGCGATGAAATAGAGTCTGCTAGTCGGGCCGGACGGAGGCATGACGACAAACTCATCCGGATTGGATGAGGGCGTACCCGCAGCGATGTCTTTGAACGGCGTGCTTGCTTCGACGCTGGTTCCATCCGTTCTCCAGAGCTCCACCCCAGCTCCTGTTTCTGCTGCGAAATAGACGTGATTGCCGTAGGCGACGAATTGACCTGGTGCACCAGGGTAGGAGCCGCCGATGGCATTCACTTCGATTTTCGAAAGCGTGCCGATTCCTGCGCCAGATCCATCCAAAACCCACAACTCCGTATTCGACCCTGAATCTGTTGCTGAGAAATAAAGCTTATCCTGGCCGGCGTGCCAGAAGAGGTTCTCCGGCACGGAGGTGGTGGAAGGATTGATGTCCTGAACCAAGGTCGCCGTGGTGCCATTCGTGACAAAGAGTTCGCGATTATCGGCTGAAGTTTCAGCCGTGAAAAAGACGCGCCCATCATCTGTGGGGGTGAAATCTCGCGGGTCAGAGCCTGTAGGCCCGGCAAAGAGATCCGAAATCAGATTGGTAGTGCCTGCCAGATCCGAGATCCAAGGTTCACGGCCATCATCTTCGGTGACAGCGGAGAAGACCACCCGCCCATCACTCATCTGGGTAAAGCCCTGTGAGTCTGAGCTACCCGTGCTTGTTCGGAAACGATGCACCATGACTGTTCCCGCATCTCCATGACCATTCGTGCGCCAGAGTTCATCATTGGACATCATGAAATAGAGGTTCGTTCCGATCAGCACCGGAGCGCGGAAATCTTTCGAGGTCAGGCTGTCTCCGAGTCCTGTCTCGCCAGTGAAATTCTCGATTTCAACGGTGCCACTATCTGTTCCATCAGTGCGCCAAAGTTTGAGTGTTCCATCAGTTAATTCTTGGGTGAAAACAACGAGACCGGAGGACAGGGGAATAAAATTGTCGAGGACTGAACTGTCTTCACCAGGTGTGATCGCTTTGAGGATTTTGGTTTCCAGGGAAGTGCCATCACTCGTGTATAATTCAACACCCTCACCCACATTGGCATCTGCGGTAAAGATGACGCGGTTGGGGCGGGCGGGATTCCCAATCGTGACGGTGATCGGGGTCACATGCTCAATGAGGGAATCCTCCGCAGTATTGTTTAAGTTTCTCACCAAAGTAGGAACCATGCCATTGCTTTGATTCATTACATACAGTTCGCGTCCCTCCGTGGAGGTGCTGGCAGTGAAGAAGATCTGCCCACCTGCAACTGCGGTATTCGGGCCGGACACGGCGAATTGCAGCGGATCAGAATCACCAACTGGCTCAATATCCTCTACCATTGTGGCTGTAGACAGATTGGTGCTGAAAAGTTCGCGACCGACCGGAACAAACTCATCTGGTTCAGGATCAGGATTATCGACAAAAATAGTACCGTTGGCCGTGAAATAAAACAGGCCGTTGAAAGCCACAAAATTGCTGGGATCAGAACCCGTGGCACCATTCAAAATATCAGCCACGCGCACGGTTCCTCCAAGCGTGCCGTTGCTTTTCCACAGTTCAATACCGAAAGAATTCGTCGTCAGCGGGTTGCTGTCCGGATCAGAACCATCTGTGGCAGCAAAGAGGGCTGTACCGCTGGCATTGAATGGATTGGCAATGAGTGAGCTCTCGCCAAAACTGGGGTTGATGTTTTTGACTTTCTCAACCGTCACATTCGACCCACTGACCGTGGCTTTCCATAGTTCAGCACCTTCTGCGGCATCAAAGCCCTGGAACAGGAGTGTCGAACCATTGAGCGCGACGAGATCCTCAGGGCCTGGGGGATCGTTGGGGTAATCCGTATTCCCCACACGCGAAGTTCCGAGAGTGGTTCCATCACTCTTCCAAAGGTCGCGTTCACCACTGCCATCCACAGCGGAGAAAAAGAGCGTCGTCCCCACGGCAGTCATGTTCTGTGGACTGCTGCTTGCTGTGCCAGGGAGAATGTCTTCCACCAACTCGGGTTTGAGCGTGGCGGACGTGGCAATGGCAGCACCATCCTGATTGCCGCCGACTCCCACTTGTCCGGCACGCAGTGTCACCACACCCGCCGTTGTTACCGTGCGGATCGTTTCATTGTTTGTGTCCGCCAAATGGATTTCATTGTTCCGGAAGGCAAGCCCACGCGGGTTATTGAAACTCGCTGCCGCTCCAGTGCCATTTGCCGAGCCTGCAGTCCCAGATCCCGCCAATGTGGTCACGGCACCCGAGGCAATCACCAACCTGCGGATTTGGTGATTGCCTGAATCTGCGATGTAGAGATTCGTTCCTGTCGTATCATTCGCGATACCCCGGGGGCTGCTAAAACGTGCCGCCACGCCCGTGCCGTTTACATTTCCTGCATTACCAGCTGAACCAGCAACTGTGGTGACAACACCACCGGATGTGACCCTGCGAATCGTATGATTGTCAGTATCAACCACATAAATATTCCCTGCACTATCAAGTGCCGTCCCATTCGGGTCACTAAACCGCGCTGCCGCGCCAGTGGCATCTGTGCTTCCAATCTGCAGAGGTGATCCAGCCAGTGTGATCACCGCGACCGCTGTCACGACATTCGCTCCGTTGATCGTGAGCGTCACCCTGCGGATGACATGGTTGCCAGAATCGGCGACGAAAAGCTGAGTTCCATCACTCGATACCGCCAAGTCTTTCGGGGTGCGGAAAAGGGAGGCTGCTCCCGTTCCATCTGTCGAACCCTGATTGCCAGCACTCCCAGCAACCGTGGTCACCACCCCAGCAGAGGTGATCCTGCGAATCGTATGGTTTCCCGAATCAGCCACATACACATTGCCTGTCGCATCCACAGTGATGCCACGAGGACCGGAAAATTTGGCTGTGATGCCAGATGCATCTACAGAGCCGGAACTCCCAACTGTGCCCGCAAATGTGGAGACAGCACCTGAAGGAGTAATTTTGCGGATCACATGATTGGCCGTGTCAGCGACATAGAGATTACCAGACGAGTCCACCGCCACGTCCTGCGCACTGTCGAAGGCGGCTGGCACATTGAATTTCCATAGCTCCAGGCCCGAAAGAGCATCGTCCGTCGAGATGAACAGGGTATTTCCAGCCAGAACCATGTTATCAGGCTCCGAACTGGTGACGACGCTGGCAGTATTGATGTCCTGCAGCAACTGAACCTGCTGCGCAGACACCCGGAAAGCCGTCATCGACATCAGCAAGCCAAGGCAGATGAGGCGAAAAGTGATGGGGGGATTTTTCATGGGTTGTAAAGACAGCGTATTGACATGCCCCAAAGAAGGCAATCCAAAAAGTTTTGAGGTTTTCATGTCTGCTTGGACCCTGCCACACCCATTGCCGCTCAATGACTGGCGCATTCTCCTCCTGACTCCGCCCTTGCCGTCGCCCGTTTCCCCTCCATAAACCGCCCCTCTCATGTCCCGCTCCTACAAACTCGCAGTCCTCCCTGGTGACGGCATCGGCCCCGAAGTCATGGCCGAGGCCCTCCGTGTCCTCGACACCGTCGCCGCTCGCTCCAGCATCACCTTTGAATACAATCACCAACTGGTCGGCGGTGCCGCCATCGACGCTGTTGGCAAGGCCCTCCCCCCCGAGACCGTCGCCGCCTGTGAGGCAAGTGACGCCATCCTTTTTGGCTCCGTCGGTGGTCCGAAGTGGGAAAAACTCCCCCCCAACGAGCAGCCTGAGCGCGGAGCCCTCCTGCCCCTGCGCAAGCATTTCGGCCTTTTCGCCAACCTCCGCCCCGGCATCTGCTACCCTGCCCTGACTTCCTCCTCCCCCATCCGCCCCGACCTCGTGGAGGGTGGCTTCGATGTCCTCTGCGTCCGCGAACTCACCGGCGGCATGTATTTCGGCCAGCCGAAAAGCCGCACCGTCCTCCCCGATGGCGACATCGAGGTCATCGACACGATGGTTTATAAAAAGAGCGAGATCGTCCGCATCGCCCACGTCGCTTTCAAAGCCGCCCAGCTTCGCCGCAAGCACGTCACCAGCGTGGACAAGGCCAATGTACTCACCAATTCCGTCCTCTGGCGCGAAACGATGGTCGAAGTCGCCAAGGAATACCCCGACGTCACCCTAGCCCACCTTTACGTCGATAACGCCGCCATGCAGCTCATCAAAGCGCCGCGCAGTTTCGACGTGCTCGTCACCGAAAACCTCTTTGGCGACATCCTAAGCGATGAAATGGCCATGATCTGCGGTTCCCTCGGCATGCTCGCCAGCGCCAGCCTCGGCAAACCGAAAGGCGACGGCCTCTACTTCGGCCTCTTCGAGCCCAGCGGAGGCACCGCCCCCGACATCGCCGGCATGGGCATCGCCAACCCCATCGCCCAGATTCTCTCCGTCGCTCTCCTCCTGCGTTTCTCCCTCGGCCTCGAAAAAGAAGCCGTCGCGATCGAGTCCGCCGTCAAAAAGGTCATCGACGACGGCCTCCGCACCGGCGACATCTTCAGCGGCGCTCTTGGCACGAAGAAGGTGAACACCCGCGAGATGGGTGATGCCATCATCGCCGCACTTTGAATCAATCACCAAGTCCGTAGGCGCTGCCGATCACCTCGCCATCTTCCTCTTCAAAAAAGATGCGCATGGGTCGGCAGCAGATCTCGCAGTCGTAATCCACATCGCACGGCACCTCGGTGAAGTGCGGTGATGGGACTTCGAATTCCTCGAAGCACGCCGGACAGGTCACGGGTGTGGTCGCTGTCATACGCCTTTTTTGGCGAGGCGTTGACGACGGCGCTCCAGCACCTGCTTCACGAGACGCACGAGATCCTCGCTGTCATAAGGCTTTGGCAGAACATCAGCGAATCCATGAGCGCTGGGCTGGAGCATGGCGGGATCAGCGCGATTGCCGCTGGAGACGATGGCATCCACCTGCGGGTCCATCTGCCGCAGCAACTGCATGGCACGCGCGCCGCCCATGCCGAGCGGAATGGTGAGGTCGATGAGCACAATGTCGAAGGGGCACTTTGCCATCATTGCCTCGCTGTAGGCCTTTACCGTGTCACTGCCATCGGCCGTCTCGACGGTCTCGTAGCCTTCCTTTTTCAATGTGCGCGTCATGAGATTGCGCAGCAGCACATCATCTTCGAGCACCAACACACGTCCCGCGAAAGGCTTCGGCGCGGAGGAGGGTCCGCTGGACGGTTTTGTATAAGAACCGGAAGGTGCAGACGCAACGACGGGTCGAGCTAATGCGGAAGCTACCTGTGGTGGCGCCGTTTGAATGGCCAGCAGTTCCGCTTTGAACTCATCAGCCGAAAGTTGCCGCTGCAGGCGGTCTGGTTTCAGGGCTCGAGCAATGACCGCATCAAAGCGAGCATCACAGCCGATCATGGAGGACGGCGGATGCCATGAGCCGCGCGGGAGCTGGCCGGTGAGCATTTGGTAGAGCATCACTCCCATCGCATAGATGTCGGCGCGATGGTCGATCTCGGCTTTTGAGTCGTATTGCTCGGGCGCGGCGTAGTCGGGCGTGCCCATCGCCATGTTCGTCTGCGTGAGCATCGTCCCCTTCTGATCGAAGCGCTTCGCCAAACCAAAGTCTGCGACTTTAATTCGGCCATCTTTGGCGAGGAGTATGTTCGCCGGTTTGATGTCTCGATGCACGATGCCCTTTGAATGCGCATAAGTGAGCGCATCGCATACTTTGGCGAGAATTTCGATGGCGCGCGCAGGAGCCACCGTGCTTTGGCAAAGACTTTGATGAAGGTCGATGCCCTCAATGAACTCCATCACATAATGCAGATACTCGCCCACGATGCCGAAGTCATACACGCTGACGATATTCGGATGATTCATCTGCGCGAGAGCCTGGGCCTCACGACGAAAACGCTCTCCATAAGCGTAGTCAGTGCCGTGATCACGATGCAGGATCTTGATGGCAATCGAACGACCGAGATTCAACTGATGTCCGCGATACACCGCGCCCATGCCGCCCTGGCCGATCATGAGATCAAACTGATACATGCCACCGGGCATCATCTGGGTGAGCTCATGAGGACTGGGGTAGGGCTTCACGGGTGCCCAGCCTGCCACACCTTCAGAGACCGAGGGCACACGCGGGGGCGGTGTGGCGGCTCGTTTGCCGAAGGAGAAGAGGCGTTTCATGGGCACTTGATCAGGAAAAAGGGAACAGAATGTCTCGGAGACGGGTGATCACGCAAGTCTTCAGTCGGCTTTCTCAGATTGATGGCTCAAACATCACACAGCTGCCTTCACTTCACCAGTCATCGGCATGGCAGCATCTTTCATCGCAGGCATTGCTTTGCCAAAGAGGGTGCGCAGCTCCGCCATCAGCAGCAGGCGGACGCCCCAGCGCAGGAACATGAAGGCGCTGAAGTTCGGCGAGTAGCTCTGGCCGAGCGTGAGATCCATGCCGGTGTTCCAGGCACCATAAGTTCCTTTGGCGATCCGCTTCTTCGCCATCACCACGAGGCGGCGATTGTAGAAGGTCATGAACTTGGCGAAGAGGTTTCCGATGGGGCCATCATACGGCAGACGCGTCCATTCATAATCGGGGTCGGTGTACACGAGGCGCACGGGTCCGATGAAGTAGGTGCCGAGATCCATGAGGAAGGAGATGCGCACGAGTTCGGCATCGCCCATGTAGAAGTATTTGTCCTTGTAGAGGCTCTCAAACCAAAGGCGGTAGCTGCGTTTGTAGGCTCCCTGGAGATAGGCCTGCGTGGCGCTGACATCCTCGCCCATGGACGCTTTTTTGATCATCTGCGTGACGGCATAGACGGTGTGCCCGCAGTAGTCGAGACCCTGGCTGTAGAGCGGGTCGATGAAGCCTGCCGCATCCCCCACCATGGCCCAGCGATTACCGGCCATCTGCTCGGTGTGGTAGGGCAGGCCTTTGTAATAAAACGTGTCGTCCTCCACCGGCTCCGCGCCTTCAAACATGAGGCGGCCGATGGGATGCGTCATGAGATGCGCACGGAGACGCTCGGTGAGGTTCGCGCCTTCCGGCAGGGTGAATGCCCGGCGATCCCAGACGATGCCGACGCTGTAGTCGCCATTCGCCAGCGGGATGAGCCAGACCCACCAGCCATGGCCCATGAGATGATTCGTGGCGCTGCTGCGGGAGGCACGCACGTTGCTCATCAGGCAGGGGTGCATGGAGCGGCTCTTGTAGCTGTCTAGCGCGTTCACGTTTCTGAAGCGGCACCAGACGGAGGAGGTCGGGTGCTCCTCGCCGAGCTGGCGATGCAGGCCCAGCTTCTTCGCCAGCAAGGCAGCGCGTCCGGAGGCATCGATGACCCACCGTGCGGTGAAGGTCTTCATTTCACCAGCCTCGGTTTTGAGGCTCACGGTGTGGTTCTCACTGCCTTCGGCGAGAGTGACTTCGCGGATGGTCGCCGGGCGGAGGAGGTCAGCACCGGCTTCAGCGGCGAGATCAAGCACATGCTGATCGAGCAAAGCGCGGTCGAGTTGGAAGGTGGGCAGGCGGCTTTGAAACTTTGGCCCCAGTTCCGTGCAGTCTTCCACGCGATCTTCAGGTTTGCTGCAAAACCACATCCGCAGGCCGTGCTTCTGGTAGTGATTGGCGCTGAGGTAGGGATTGAGGTGCAAAACGCGGGTCAAGAAGCAGCCGCCCACCTCCGAGGTGCTCTCGCCCACCTTGCGGTCAAACTCCGTGGTCCGCTCCACCACCAGCACGCGCAGGCTGGGCAGGTCACGTTTTAAAAGCAGGGCAGCGGAGGCGCCGCTGAAGGCACCGCCGAGGATGATCACATCGTAATCCAAAGGGGTGCTTGGAGCAGTGGTGGCGTGCATGTTTTGACTCGACTTGAAATGGATCAGAACCTACGGGCAAAGCACCCGCTGATGACGCCCGAAATAACCGCCAAACCCTCCAGCCCGCAAGCTCCGCCTCGACGGAACACAGGGCTGCATGGAGCGTTCTGGACGCACTGTTTGCTACGGTTCATGCGTTTTGTGCCGACAGGATTGGCGCTCATGCTCGTCTGGCCGGTGACATTGGTCATCTACGCGCTCGCCACACCTCAGCGCCGGGCCATTCTCAGCAATCTGTCCGCTTTGCGGCCCGATCACGGTCCCACCGAGCGCTGGTGGGCTGGCTTCCGGGTTTTCCTGAACTTCGCCCTCACCTACCTCGACCGTCTTTGGTCGATGTATTTCAAAAAGGAGGTCACCTGGGAGGTCTCTCATATGGAGCGCTTCGAGGAGCTGTGCGCACATCCCGGCGGCGTCCTCATCTTCACCATCCACAGTGGGAATTACGACATCGGTGCCACCCTCTTCGCCCAGAAATTCGGACGTCGCCTGCACACCGTCCGCGCGCCGGAGCAGACGGAGCAACTGCAAAAACTCCGCGAGCAGGAGCTCCGCCGCACCGAGCAGGACAACCCGATGCTGCGCGTTCATTACAACTTTGGTGACAACCACCTCGGTCTCGAACTCTGCCGCGTGCTCATGGATGGCGAAGCCGTGGCCGTGCAGGGAGACCGCGTGCTCTCCGCCGTCTCCCCCGTGGCCATGACCTGTGAAGGCCGCACCTACCAGATCCCGCGCGGCCCCCTTGTGCTGGCGGAGATCTCCCGCACGCCCTGCTACCCCATCATCCTCGAGCGCATCGGCTGCCTCCGCTACCGCATCCATGTCGGCGAGTGCTTCAGCGATGGCACCTCGAAACTCCGCGCTGATGACATCGGCAAGCTCTGGCTCCCCATCCTCCACCGGCATCTGGAGCAGCACTGGGATCAATGGTTTGTCTTTGAGCCGCTGGTGAGTTTAGCCGAGTAAGCGGCAGAAAATTCTCGAGTCGTATTCAATTATATATCAACGCTTTATCAATACCGTTTTTGATAAATTGTAAAATAAGCGATTGAATCAATGATTTGTCATTATAGCATCGCGGCAAATCTAAAGCTTGCCATGACAACCCATATCCAGCGCAATCTCGCCGACCGCATCCGCGACGTCGCAAAGCACTATCCCGTGATCCTGCTCACGGGGGCGCGTCAGACTGGGAAGACCACGCTGCTGCGCGATCTCTTCCCAGACGCGCCCTTTCACACGCTCGACCTCCCGTCCGTGGCGCATGAAGCGGAACACAATGGCACGGCTTTTATCGAATCCCTCGCGGCTCACCCCACGGTGATCCTGGATGAAGTGCAGTACGCGCCTGCTCTCTTCCGCTCCATCAAGGCGGCGGTGGATGCAGACCGCCACCGCATGGGGCGTTTTTTGATGACGGGCTCTCAGAAGTTTGCGCTCATGCACAGCGTGTCAGAAAGCCTCGCGGGCCGCTGTGCCATCATCGAAGTGGACACCCTCGCGCCAGCGGAACTCATGGACACGAACCCCATGCAGCCGCTGAAGGTGGAAGACATGATGTGGCGCGGTGGCTACCCGGAACTCTGGCGCGTGCCAGATATGCCAGCGCGTGACTTTTACGCGAGCTACATGGCCACCTACCTGGAACGCGATGTCCGCCAGCTCGTGAATGTCACGAATCTGCGCGACTTCGAACGCTTCGTGCGCATGTGCGCCACGCTTTCGGCACAGCAGGTGAATCTGCACAAGATCTCCTCGGACATCGGCATCGCCGCGAGCACGGCGAAGCAGTGGCTGAGCGTGCTGGAAACCTCGAACATCGTCCACATCCTCTCCCCCTACTTCCGCAATCACGGGAAGCGCCTCGTCAGAACGCCGAAGCTTTACTTCCGCGATACGGGACTGCTGTGCTTCCTGCTCGGCCTCGCGACTCCGCAGCAGATGGTGGAGTCCACCTTCATCGGGGCGATCTGGGAAACCTATGTCCTGGGGCAGATCAAGCGGGCGCGTGAAGCGCAGGCCAGCCCGGCGGAAATCTACTTCTGGCGGGATGCGCAGGGCGTGGAAGTGGACTTCGCCGTTTGGCTGAATGGACGCGTGCAGTTCATCGAAGCGAAGTGGAACGAAACGGGTGGTGATGCGAAGGCGCTCAAACCCATGCATCAGGTGCGTGAGGTCATGGGAGATGCTGCCTCGGATCGTCATCTGCTCGCCTGTCGCACGCCGCTATCTCACTGGCATCCGAATGACCCGAGCGTGCGGGTCATCAATGGCCATCTCTTCCGTGACTGGTTCGATGTGCCGACGCCGCCGATCCCGATGAGCTTGGGTGAACCGCCGATCCGTCTCACTCCCATCGCGCGCAAAAAACGCCCGGCGAAGCGGAAGCGCGCCGACAAAAAAGCGGCAGGCTGAAAAGGCCTGCCGCTCCACATTTAAAAATCAGCCGTCGTTGTCCCAGCGACGTGGTTTGAAGCCACCAGGCTTGCCGCCGCCACCGCCGCCAAAGCGAGGTTTGCCGCCGTAGCCGCCACCTCCTCCACCGCCGCCGTAACCGCCGGGCTTGCCACCGTAGCCGCCACCACCACCGCCGAAGCGAGGTTTGCCGCCGTAGCCACCGCCGCCACCTCCTCCATAGCCGCCACCACCCGCATCGTCACGACGCGGGCCGTCAAATTCACGACGTGGGGGAGGGCCTGGACGCTCGCCACCGCCGAAGCCGCCGCCACCACCGCCGCTGCCTTCGCGGTCGGCGATGTCCATGCGCACGTCACGACCACGGAAGGTCGCACCAGCGATTGAGGAGAGCACGGCTGGAGCCATGTCCTCGGGGATCTCGACGAAGCTGCACTTCGGCAGCACATCGATGCTGCCGATGGTCCCAGCGGGGATCTGGCAGGTGTTGTAAATGATGCCAGCGATGTCGCCCGGGCGGGCATTGTCCATACCGCCGATGTTGATGAAGAGACGCTTCATGCCTTCCGCCGGTGGGCGTGGGCCAGCGGGGCGCGTGGTGCGCTGATCGCCGCCTTGCGAGGCACCTTCGCCGCCTTGCTCACGCGGGACGAACTCGCGCTGCGGGCGGTCTTTCTTCACGGGAGCCCTGTCTTCGAGGATTTGCTCACCCTCGCGGGAGCCTTCTTTCATCCAGAGATCCAGCAGCGCGCTGACCACATCTGTCATGTCAAAGCCAGCATCCAGCAGGCGCTGGGTGGTGTGCTCGTGCTTCGTGTAAGTGCCAGCTTCGAGCGTGGCCTTCAGTTTCTCGAAGCTCTGATCCACGAGCTTCGTCTCCACCTCTTCCTGAGAGGGGACTTTCGTGCGCTCCACGCGCGCATTTGTGAAGCGCTGGATGCGCTGCATGAGATAAATTTCACGCCCAGCGACGAGGCTGACCGCTGTGCCCTTGCGCCCGGCACGACCCGTGCGGCCGATGCGGTGGACGTAGTCCTCCGTGTCGTAAGGCAGCTCGTAATTCACGATGAGGTCGATGTCGTTCACATCGAGTCCACGAGCGGCCACATCGGTCGCCACGAGCACTTCGACATTGCCGCTGCGGAAGTTCCGCATCACGCGCTCGCGCATCATTTGATTGAGATCGCCGTGCAGGCGGTCGGCGGCATAGCCACGCGCCATGAGGGCATCCACGACGTCATCCACAGCCTTTTTGGTGTTGGCAAAGACGATGGTCAGACGCGGGTCCTCCATGTCCAGCACTCGGCAAAGGACTTCCGTTTTGCTGCGGCCCTGCACCTCATAGTAGCGCTGCTCGATGGTCGGCACGGTCATCGCTTTCTGCTGAATGGTGATCGTGGCCGCATTCGTGGTGTACCGGTCGATCAGGCGGCGGATGCGCGGGTCAAAAGTGGCCGAGAAAAAGATCGTCTGGCGCTTCTCCGGCAGGGACTCCATGAGCTTTTCGATGTCTTCGGCGAAGCCCATGTCGAGCATTTCATCCGCTTCATCAAAGACGAGCACTTTCAGCGCATCCAGCCGCAGCGTGCCACGGTCCACGAAGTCCTGGATACGGCCAGGCGTGCCGACCACAATCTGGGAACCGGCCTGGAGGGCGCGGATCTGGCGGTCATAAGAAGCACCGCCATAGACGGGCGTGGCGCGGAGGCCTTCTTTGAAGGTGACCACCTTGTGGATCTCCGCGCAGACCTGCATCGCCAGTTCGCGCGTCGGGCAGAGGATCAGCACCTGCGTGCGGCGGTCAGTCGGGTCAGCGAGCTGGATGGCAGGCAGGCCAAAGGCGAGCGTTTTGCCCGAGCCGGTCTGGCTCTGGCCCACCACGTCACGCCCGGTGAGGGCGACTGGGATGGCCTCGGCCTGGATGGGGGAGGGTTGCTCAAAGCCTTGGGCCTGAACGGCTTGGAGGAGTTCCGGCGCGAGGCCGAGGTCAGCGAATGTCTTTTCCATAATGTGTCCTTTGCGATTAAACCGGCAGATAGGGCTCCGAATAGGTGGGCAACCAGTCGCCGTAAAAGCGTCCTGCGAATGGCGGGACGGGGACACCGCCCAAACAGGGCGGGCTACAAGACAAACATCGGCCCCGAGGGGGGTAGAGCCGGGAAAACCGGCGCGGAGAGTTCCACACATCGGCGGAAAGGCAAGCATGGATGTAGAATCAGGCCTAACGAGGTCAGCTCCGCCTGCGCCTGCCCAACCGGTAAGCCGTGCCACAATACATGCAGCGGAAGCCGAAAGTCGTGAGCAGTGAAAGCACCGCCGAAGCCCGGTGGGACAAGGGCCAGAGGCGGAAAGCATCCGCATGTTTGTGACAGTGCCGCACCCTCATGACTGCCCCGTGGCAGAGCGGGCAGTTCAGCGCTTCACTCAGGATAAAAACAATCCCACGGGCGAGCACCACGCCACCCAGCCCCCCGAGCGCGAGCCAGCCCCAATCACGATCTTGAGTCACTAAAAGAGCTGCCAGACCGGCGAGAAAGACCAACGAGGCCACCAACGCGACGATCATCAGCACCGCCACGATGAAGAGTCGGCCCGAGCGCGGGAAATGGCGCGCCCGGCGTTCGCGAGGTGCTTCGATAGGGCGGGGTTCCGCTGGCTGAAAGCCGGGATCTTTCATGGCCGCGAGGTAATGACAGGATGGGCTTACGTCAACAGCAAGCACAGGCCCCAGCGTGCTGCTTTTCCAGGACTTCGAGTTGTGAGAGGCGCCAATGCTCGGGAGACTGGGCAGCTCACACCCATGGCTGACAGTCCACCCGCCCCTATCCCGACCATGCCCCCTCACTGCCATGGTGAGAGCTTGCGGGCATTTGTGCTGAGCCTGACTCCGGCCATCGCGGTCATCGTGGCTCTCCTCTCGGGGCATTACGGAATCGCAGGATTCATCTTTGGCAGCACTTTCACCATCATCAGCATCGGCGCGGTCGTGCCGAGATGTTCGCTTTTTGGGCCATTGACAGCCCATCTACCCCTGGGCACTCCAGGCGTGTGTTTGACCATCGACGATGGCCCAGATCCGAGCACGACTCCGATGTTGCTCGATCTGCTAGAAGCACATCAGGCAAAAGCGGTCTTCTTCCTCATCGGCGACCGCGCGGCAAAGCATCCCGACCTTGTTCGTGAAATCGCGAGGCGCGGGCATCTCATCGGCAATCATTCGCAGACACACCCGGCAGATAAGTTTTGGAGGCTGCGTCCATGGGCGCTTTGGCGTGAGGTCGCGGCTTGTCAGCAGACACTAGGCGACATCTTGGGAGAATCGCCCCTTTGGTTTCGTCCACCGGTAGGACATCACAATCTCTTCCTCGCCCCCATTCTTCGCGCTCTCGGACTCACGATGATGATCTGGAACTGCCGGGGCTTCGATGGCGTGCAGCGTGACGTATCCGCCATCCTCCGCACCATCTCCCGCAGCCTCCGCCCGGGTGCCATCATCCTCCTGCATGAGGGACGCCCCAACTCCGCTGAAATCCTTCGCGGCACCCTGGAACTAATCCGCACCAGAAAGCTGCCATTGGTGCCTCCACAAGTATTGGCAACGAAAGCCGATTGAGCCCGCCTTTTCCGTGGCAGGAAAAGAATGCGCCGTTACTATCGCGGCCCCTCCCCCCCTCGCATGGTCCGTCTCATCACTCAACAAGGCCAGCTCATCGACTGGAACGATGAAAAGGTGCGTCCCTTCCCGGACAACCTCGTCTTCCTCGATCTACTGAATCCTGCCCGTGCTGAAGAACTGGAGGCGGAGAGCTGGCTCGAATACTCGCTGCCGACCCGGGAGGAGATGCAGGAGATCGAGGAGTCCAGCCGACTCTACACGGAAAAAGGCGCCCTCTACATGACAGCCTGGATCCCCGTCGGCCTCGATACCCCGGACCCGGACAATACCGCGATCTCCTTCGTGCTCGCGCCAGACTGCCTCACCACCGTGCGCTATGCGGACCCCATGTCCTTCCGCGTGCTCGTGGATCAGGTGAAGCGCCAGTGCCAGTGCCCCATGACGAGCGATGCCGTCTTCCTTGTGCTCTGCGAGCTCATCGTCGCACGCATCGCCGATGCTCTCCAGATGGTGGAGGGTGATCTGAAAAAGCTCGCCCGCGAAGTCTTCCGCCTCGATCCCCATCGTGCAAATGCCACGGTGGAAAAAGACCTCGCAGATGTCGTGAAAACACTCGGACGCCGCAGCGCTCTCGTGGCAAATTTGCGTGAGAGTTTGCTCAGCGTGAGCCGCATGTTGCAGTTCTTCCTCAGCAACGCCGCACCCTGGATGCGCGGTGATCTCGCCGCTCAATTCCGCTCCGTGATGCGTGACGTAAAGTCGCTGGACGACTACACGAACCAGCAGACGCAGGAGATGACCTTCCTGCTCGAATCGACCCTGGGCCTCATCAACATCCAACAGAACCAGATCATCAAGATCTTCACCATCGCCAGCGTGCTCTTCATGCCGCCGACGCTCATCGCCAGCATCTACGGCATGAATTTGAAAATGCCTGAAACCGAGTGGGCAGGCACCTACCCGGCAGTGCTGATCGTGCTCGTCGTCTCCGCTCTGATCCCCATCTGGTGGTTCAAGCGGAAGAAGCTGCTGTAATCTACATCACTTCAGCTTCCACAGCGTCTTGTCGCTGCGCACATACACCGCACCGTTGCTGATCGCGGGTGTGCAGAGCACGGTTTCCTTCAGCTCGACGCTGTGGATGACTTCGCCTTCTTTGGCGGTGGTATCGACGACTTGGAAATCACCGCGCTCGCTGGCGATGTAAATGAATTTGCCAGCGGCCACAGGAGAGCCGCTCATCGGGCCTTTGAGGCGGAGTTTCCAGGCTTCGTCACCATTGGCTAGGCTGGCTTTCACGAGCACGCCGGCTCCGTTGAGCACATAAAGCGAGTCGCCAACCACCACCGGGCTGCCGGTGCCGGGCTTCAGGCCGCTGGCACGCCAGAGTTGGGAGACGGAGCCCTTCTCGGGGGTCAAAGCGGTGACACCATTGGAGGGGACGTAGATCGCATTTTCGGTGATGGCGGAGCTGGGGGTGGTGGAGGCACCGTCGGTGTAGTCCCACTCGACCTCGCCAGTCCGTGGGTTCACGCCGGTGAGGCCTTTGCTGGATTGCAATGCCACCGCACCTTTGAAGACAACGGCGCTGGACCAGTTCGCGGCTTTCGGGCGCTCCTTTTTCCAGCGGTTCTTGCCCGTCGCCACGTCGATGCCGACGGCCAGGGACTCGCTGTCGTTCTCGCTCTGCACCACGAGGGTGTCACCCACCACGACGGGTGAGGAAGCCATGCCGAGGCTGTTGCTCGCATTGGCATAATCAAAGGTCAGCCCACGCAGCCAGAGCAGGTTGCCCGCGAGGTCGAAGGCGAAGAGATCGTTCGACGAATACAACGCAAAGACGCGCTCGCCATCGCTGCAAGGTGTCGGTGCGGCCACGCTTGTCTTGTTATGCGCCATCGTGCGGCCCGTGGCCTTCATCACGCGTTCCCAGAGCTTCTTGCCATCCGCAGCGCTGAAGCAGAAGACATGCAGGTTCGCCTGATCCGGCCCGCTGGAGCAGGTGATGAAGACCTTATCCCCCACCACGATCGGACTGCTCAACCCCCGCCCCGGCAGCTCCACCTTCCAGTCGATGGCGACCTTGGGGCCAGGAGCAGCAGCTTCCGTGGAAACCGCAGAAGCATTCGGACCGCGGAACTGCGGCCAGTCGGCGGCGGGTGCCAATGACGAATGCAGAATGACGAATGACGAAAGGAGAGTGAGCGCGGGTTTCATGAGGGATTGATTGGGTCGTCGTGGAGGTTATCGACTTTGGGATCGAGGCGGCTTTTAGCGGGAAAATGGTGGCGAAACTGACGACGATATTCCGTGATGTCCTTGTCGATAGCGAGCAGATAGCCAATAGCCAACGGCCAGAGGGCAAACAGATGTACGGGCCTTAGGGAGACGCTGATTAAAGCAAAGTTCGGCAAAAACGCGATTTTTTGGCCACTGGATCGAGGAGACGAACTTCCTGACACCTTTCCGCGACCTCTCATTGAAGGCTGCGGGAATGTCGCCGGGTGG